>Ga0116143_10002885_pt1 | contig 17939 bp, 14 predicted proteins | sample AD_UKC034_MetaG_FD_89745 | JGI IMG/M metagenome (GOLD analysis project Ga0116143, IMG submission 89745) | Active sludge microbial communities of municipal wastewater-treating anaerobic digesters from USA - AD_UKC034_MetaG | ecosystem: Engineered > Bioreactor > Anaerobic > Digestate | place: USA...
GCTCTCCTTCATCAAGACAGCGACTTCACCAACATGGCTAAAGCAATTAAAGATTTAAAAATCTACGATCTATTGCCAATCATTCGCTGAATTGCCAATTTAAGCTTTCGCAGGAAGCCACCATATCTTTATAACCTGCTTCAGACGAAAGAATTTCACGCTTCCTGCCGCTTTACCCAGTCCTTGAGTTTTCCCTGGATTTAGCAGCACGCTTGTTTGACTTTAAGCAACTTGCGATCGCGCAGCCATTCTGTGATTAGTCCTGCCGCGCAGCCAACGCCTGCGTCAACCTGGAGAGCATTTGCGGGGCAATTCCTGGCACAAGCGCCGCATTCCATGCAAGCGTCAAAGGTAACCGGTTGTGCTTTTTGGGCTGTAAGCACAAACACTTGGTGTGGACATACTTCCAGACACTTGCCGCAACCAATACATCTTTCCTGTTTCACCCGAAGAGTGGCGACATTGCGCAAATATTGAAATCCTTTCATGGAACCTCCCAAATTCTTCAGATCATTCTTCCGATCAGAGCCATGAAGATACCGGAAAGAAGGGCACATCCCATAACCGGCAAGGCAATCCGCATTTCTTTTTTGACTCCGGAGCGGGATGTAAATGGTGTGCAGCCGGTAAAAGATAGAGCATAAAATGAGCTTACCGTCGGCAGCATCAAGAACGCGGCAACAGTCATAAACGGACCCCAACCGCCACCCGACAACAAATAAAAGATGATGCTCCAGAGAAAACCCGTTAAAGCTCCTTTGAATGCAAAGCTTCGACCGGGAATCCAGGGAAGAAATAGGGCTGTAATGGCAACACCGGTGAACATGGCGCCGAGATAGGCGCATACGGCCATCAGTCCTGAAACATATCCCTGCATAAGAGATAGAATCACAAACAACAGCAGTGCAATAATCAATGTTGGCTTTATCGCTTCCACGAGTTCGACAGGGATGAGTACGGATCTCTCATAAATTGTAAACGTCATTTCCTGCATGGACGTTGTCGTTTTCATGCCATTGGTTAAATATTCCGGAATGTCGCAGGCTCTGATGGCGGCATACTTGACGGTAAAGCCGGTTTGTTTCGCTATTTGATGCGCAGAGACGCCCGGTGCTCCCAGGATGGGAAGAATCAGTATCCGATGCCGCACAATCCGGGCCAGCCCTGAAGCATTGATACGCCGTATCAATTCTTCCGTGCCAAAAGTTCCCTTTCCGGCGGCACACCAGACATTAATGCCATAAGTTTCAAGGATCAAGAGCCAGCAATTCTTTCCACCTAAAACCTTGCGAACAAGGTCATAGCTCATCTTATAATTTGCCGTCACTAACACAGGGGAATCGTGATCCGGATGGCCAACGGCATACAAACCGGGCGGCACCAGATAATTCATTCGACCGATGTTCCAACGGGCCTTCCATGAACCCATCCGGTCAGCAAAGGAAAGATTGGTTGAAATCCTCGGGATTTTCCCGGCCCCAAGCGTTAACCATTCCACAAACCCCGGCACTTGTTCACTGATTTCTCCACCCCCGGCAGAGGTTGGCGGTCCTCAACAAGGCGGCTTTCCCGGTGATTCCGGTGATTGCGCAATCATCGTTAGACCGATTCCTGCCGATGCAAGTTTTGGTTGGCCGTTTTCCGGATGATTGACATTGTTTGTATCCATCATGCCTCCTCAAGAAAACATCTTTCGTTGAAACCAAAAAGCAACATTGACCAAACCAATCATTACGGGCACTTCGACAAGAGGGCCGATTACCGCTGCAAAAGCCACACCGGAATCAAGTCCAAAAACCGCAACCGCAACCGCTATCGCCAGCTCAAAATTGTTACTCGCTGCGGTAAAAGCAAGAGTTGTCGTTCGGGAATAATCCGCGCCCATTTTCTTCCCCATGAGAAAAGAAACAACAAACATAACAATAAAGTAAACACCCAATGGAACGGCAATGCGCAAAACATCCAGTGGAATCGAGACGATCAGTTTCCCTTTCAGGCTGAACATGACTACAATTGTAAAAAGAAGCGCAATAAGCGTAATGGGACTGATTTTCGGAACAAAGTCCTTATGGTAACGTTCCTTGCCGACCAGTTTCAAACCAGCAAAACGCGTCAATGCTCCGGCAATGCAGGGAATTCCCAGATAAATAAAGACGCTTTCGGCAATCTGTCGGATGCTGACATCAACAATACTGCCGGAAAATCCTAAAAAGGGCGGTAGTATTGTTATAAAGAACCAGGCATAGACACTGAAGAACAGCACTTGGAAAATACTGTTGAACGCCACAAGTCCGGCCGCATATTCCGTGTTTCCCTTAGCCAATTCATTCCAAACGATGACCATGGCAATACAGCGAGCCAAGCCGATCATAATCAGACCGATCATATATTCAGGTTTGTCGGGCAGAAATATAATCGCCAGCGCGAACATCAGTGTCGGACCAATCAGCCAGTTTTGCACCAATGACAATCCAAGCACTTTTTTGTTGCGAAATACTTCCGGCATTTCCTCATACTTAACCTTAGCAAATGGCGGATACATCATGAGAATAAGACCAATGGCAATGGGAATATTCGTTGTGCCAATTTGAAACCGGTTGATGAACTGTTCAATGCCGGGTATAAAATAGCCAAGTCCCACACCGGTGATCATGGCAGAAAAAATCCAGATCGTGAGATTGCGATCCAGAAAAGAGAGTCTCTTGCTTATCTTATCCGCCATATTTCCTCCCGTCTTGTCATTGAATCATTAATAAAAAATTACCCGCAACATGTCGTCAAATCTATATTTGCCAAGCGTTTTCTATCGTTATTGGCCATTTCATTCTGTTCCATGATTGTGCGTAGCGCTTGAGTTAGCATTTTGTGAACCGGGCTCAAATGAGGAGAAATCGAATAGTGAATCCACACTCCCGCACGTCGATCTTGTAACCAGCCGGCATTTTTAAGTGTGGCAAGATGGCGGGACACGGTGGATTGAGGCAGTTGGAAAACCTCCATGAAATGACACACGCAAAGTTCATCTTCCTGAAGCAACAGAGACAGAATGCGAAGACGAGTTTCATCTTCCAACGATTTAAATATGGAGGCGACATTTTTCATGAATTTTAATATATCCGCTTATCCGGATGTAGTCAAGTGATTTTGCAAATATTCGATATTTATAGATTATTTAATGCATGATTTTGGAATAGGCTCTTGCGGAATTTTGTAATCTCCACTATGTGTCCCTTCATATTTGAAGACTAATTTTACGCATATTTTTCATAAAAAGGATGTTGGGTATGATGCAAAACGATAATTACTTGGGCTGGAAAAAACCGGGAATAGCAATGATTACAGGTGCAACCGCCGGTTTAGGTTTATGTTTTGCCGGACACCTTGCACAAAAGGGCTTTGACCTTGTTCTTGCGGCGCGTCGCAGGGATCGGCTGGACAGTATAGCGGCAAATATTACCGCCCAATATGGTATCCGCTGTGAAACCATCTTTGCGGATTTGGCAAATATGGAAGAGATCCGCAAAACAGCCGATTATGTAAAACAAATTGAAAACTTGGATATTTTAATCAACAATGCGGGGTTTGCGACTATTGGTGCTTTTGCCGAAGTGCCGCTGGAAAAAACCATGCAAATGTTTCATCTGCATATGGCATCTTCCGTTTTGCTCGCCCATGCCGCGCTTCCCGCCATGTTGAAGAAAAAGCGCGGCGCAATTATCAATCTGTCGTCCATTGCCGCTTTTACTCTGACACCGGGTAATGTTATGTACGATGCCACAAAATCATTTCTGGTCACTTTTTCGGAAAACCTTCAACTGGAAGTCCGGAATGCCGGCATCCGGGTTCAGGCGCTGTGCCCCGGCTTTACTCGCACGGAATTTCATGAAGTTGGTGATTTCAAAAACTTTGATAGAAGCGTGGTTCCGAATACCTTGTGGATGACAGCCGATAAGGTTGTGTCTTTGTCTTTAAAGGCGCTGAAAAAAAACAAAAACGTCGTCTTTATCCCGGGTTGGAAGAACCGTCTTTTAACCTGGTTGATTACGCACAGCAAATCCCTGCAATCAATCGCTCAAAATAGGGTAAAAGAACGGGATCTTCAAATATAGAACAGGGACAAACCTATTTGCAGGCTGTTCATTTGTTCTGTTCAGACTGGAGGAGTTCCGCAGATACTCTTCTTGACAGTCTCCACCGATATATGATAAAAAACTAAAAAAGTTATGAAAAATCAAGGTCTTTATGCGGGAATTTCGTCTTAAAACTATAATACTGCTCTCTCTTGCCGGTTTTTTAGTTAGCATGATAGCCATAACGTTGCATCACCATGACAATGCTTATTTATTTCCCAGTTGCTCGTTGTGTACAGTAAAAACCGCCTTTCCCGGAACGGTCCATAAAATCAAAACAGATACCGACTCTTTGGCACTTTCTCCTCTTCATTCGCTGACACCATTCTTTCTGCCGTTATCCTGTATTTTGACGGATCAAATCACTGCCTTTATTTCTTCTCAGACAATCGAAACATACCCCAATAAAGCGTCCCCCTTTTTTGTATAACTCTTTTTCATCTTTCAAAAGATGGCAACCGGCAGTTGCCCGATCCATCCTGACTTCCCGATCGGGATCGTAACGGCAATAATAAACAACCATTAAAGACGATCATCATCACGACAAGCATGATCATTATAGGAAAAAAAGTCTTCTTCGAGAGCTTTTTGTTTAAAAAGACAACAAACGGAGATCTTGGATGAATACAACGCAAGAAAGAGACCATCGATTCAGTATGGCAGACCGGGTCATTACGGTTGGGTTCTGGATGAACGCCATCCTAATGGTGGCCAAGCTTCTTGCCGGACATTATGGCCATTCCGAAGCTGTTTTTGCCGATGGAATCGAAAGCGCCTGTGATTTTGTAGCCATTATCTCCACGCTGATTGCCCTGAAAATCGGCCGTAAAACTTTCGATGACGACCATCCATACGGCCACGGCAAGGCCGAATGTGTGGCCGCCATTATCGTTGCGCTGGTCATCTTTTCCGCGGGTTGCGGCATTCTTTATAAAGCGGGCATGACCTTGATGATGGGCGCTTATCAAACGCCGCAAATGGTTGCCGTGGCCGCTGCCGCCGCGACCATCGCTGTTAAAGAAGCTCTTTTTCGTTACACCAGGGGCGTCGCCCGCAAGCTGGAAAGCCCCGCCGTGGAAGCTGTTTCCAAAGACCATCGAAAAGATGCGCTGACATCCATTGCAACGCTGATCGGTGTAACCGGCGCCTACTTCGGCTTTGCTTTTCTTGATCCTCTGGCTGCCGGATTAACTTCATTCTTTATTTTCTACATTGGTTGGGAAACCTTCCGCAAAGCAGGGCATGATCTGATGGACGGCCAGCCTCCCAGAGACACTCTGACTAAAATTTGTGACACTGCTTGTGAAGTCGCGGGAGTTGATCGGGTCCATGAAATTCGTGGTCGTCGTTCCGGCCAATACCTTATCATTGATTTAAAACTGGAAATGGACCCGGAAATGACGGTCAGACAATCGCACGCTCTTGCCGATCAGGTTAAAAACCTCATTTTCAAACGTTTCTCTAATGTCGGCGACGTCATGATTCATATCAATCCCAGCAATCAGGCTCACCAAGATTTGATTAGACTGTAGCGCATTCTATCCAATGGATCTTACGCTTGCCTGATGTCGCCGGTAAAAGAAAAGCGCCGAAAACGATAAAATGATCAAAGGCAAGGCCAAAGGCCAATTGATGATTGACAAAGCCAGTAAGTAGATTGGAAATAGAAGCATCCGGGCAGCAGTACACAAAATTTCGTTTTGAGAGATCAGCCCGGCATACTTCGAACTCATTTCATAATAACGGTCGATCATTGTTCGGCCCAGACGGCTGGTTGCAAGGTATTGATCGCGAAAACTTCGCAAGGTCTTTACTTGATCGTTATCGGAGAAACCATACACGGCTGAAATAAAACATCGATAGCTATCCGACGATAATTGATATTCGTAGGCACCCGCATCGCAATACAAGCCGTATCCCGGACGGGCAACGCCACGCTGATCGGCATAGATTCCGGCGCCGCAGCCACCGGCTCCATTAATCTTGTCGATGGCTGCACTCCCCAGACCAATGGCCATCGTCAGAGTTGAACCTCCATTATCGGCCAATGTGCCAAGGTAGGGATTTCCAAAGTCACCGACGCAGGATTGGTCGGAATAGGGATAACGGACATTGCCGCCGCCGTCACGAATCATTCCGTTTTCTCCAATTGCACAATTGGTGTTGGGCTGATTTTCGGCAATAATAGAATTGCGAACGGTGAGGGTTCCTCCAACGTAGAATCCTGCGCCGGGACCTGCCGCTGAATTGCCCGATGCGGTAATATTCGTGACGGTCACATTTGCGCCCGCGTTGACGGAAACCGCTCCCCCATAAGTGTCCGAATGATTTCCGGTAAAAGTGCTGTTCGTGATGGAAGCAATGGCTCCATTGTCAACGCTGACAGCACCTCCGCTGCATATCGAATTTACCGCAGAATTGTTGACAAAAGTCGAGCCGGAAATTTCTGCCTGTGCTCCCGGAGACAAGTCGATTGCTCCGCCCCCGGTTGGATTACCGCTTCGGGTTACATGATTGCCGGAAAAGGTACAGTCACGGACAATGAGATTTTGCCATGAAGTGATACCCCCTCCTTCACCTCCGGAATTATTAGTAAATTTGCACTTGATGAAGGTAGCGGACCCGCCACCGAGGAATCCCCCGCCTCCTCAAACACTAGCCACGTTTCCTGTAAATGACGTCTGCACCGCAGTCAGTGTTCCGGAAAGAAGATCGATCGCTCCTCCGCACCCGCCTGAATTATTATTGAGGGCGCAGTTATTCAGTGAAATAACACTGCTGTTTGAATAAATGGCGCCTCCTGCATTGGTCACCAATCCCTGGCTTAAAGTCAGATCATTTACAGTTAAGTTGGCGCCTGCGGCAACTTCCAGCAAGCGGAACCGGGGCGCGGAAGCATCGCGGATAATCGTGGCGTTTTTTCCGTTTATGGTTATATTGGAATTGATTACAGGCAGTCCGTTGTACTCATTGTCACTTCCTGCATTGTGAGTTGTGTTTAGCCTGTAAATACAGTTCGACGAAAGTTCCAGCTTGCTTTGGCCACCCAGCGCATTGGCCTGATCGATGGCTCTGATCAAGGATTCCGTGTCGCATGAAACGTGGATTGTGGCGGCGTTTGCAGGATAGGGCAGGAATAGATAAACGACCCCTCCGACAAGAAAACAGGCGATGATCAATCGTACAAGGATTATGTAGCCTATCCACACCTTATGTTTCATTCTGCACCTTCTTTGCTGTGGAGTAACTCGGGAAAAAATATTGGACGCTTACTTTCCCCAATGACCGGCAAAGAATTCGCATCCTTCCGAAGATAAAACCGTTGTCTCCCCCCGGCAGAAATGTCCGGTTAAGTGATCAGAAAAAATTTGCGCCCACTGGCTGCGCTGCATATGGTAATCGTTGCGTATGCCTCTGGACTGAGTAAGAAAAGAAATGACTTCCGCCATTACAAAATTATCAACGCATCCCTGCGTAACGGCAATCGGAGCATCGTGAGCAAAGATGGAATCAATCAGAGGCCCGTAGGATTGATAAACCGAGACGGCCAGCTCCGGAGAACCAAGTTCAGGCGTGTCGTTGTCGCCATCCATTTCCATTAAAAGCACATTTGCAACCTTGCCGGATAGCTCTTCCAGATGAATTGTCTTATCGTTTCTGGGCATATGATGGTAAGCAAGGGACAAAAGCGCCACATCAATCCCTGAGGGAAGACTGGCAGCATGCTCCTGTATCCGACCGTGACGCTTGTCGATCATCAGATCAGGAAATGCCTGAAGGAGTTTTGCCTCGGCCACATCCAGCATGGCTGCAGAAGAATCAACCAGAATGGCCCGTCTGATTTGTCGGATACGTCCCGCCTTCAACAACTGCTTCAGAAGCAGCACCAGAAGGCTTCCATCGCCGCACCCAACATCGAGAATTGTCAGAGGATTGGCAAAATCATCAAGAGAGGAAGCGGCAAAACGGAGAAATTTTTCCCGCATGCTGATAATGGACGGCACGGTGGTAAAATGTTCATAATCATGCGGATCGGCAAAAATTTTTTCCGGCATAAAAAACCGGCCGTCATGCCTGTCCAGATAAGACGCCATAATGGCATTGAAAATGCCGTCTTCTTCCAAGGCTCCCTCCCGAAACCACTCTCCCGCTTTTTGCTGTTCTCCAAGACCGGCCAGAAGGCCGCCGGTATAAAAATGAAAATGAGCTCGCAGAGCCGCACGTAATCCATTCATAGAGGAGCGGGGAGTCAGGTTTCCGCCAAGAGCTTCCGAAGCCAGCTTTTTCCAGAGTATTTGCTCATCCGTGGCCAGAAAATACATGTTTTACACCTTTTTTGCTTTTGAGTATAAAAAACGTCAAACCGCCTGTCAAGCCAATCTTCTTCTCTGCCCAATTTCCGTGTGTTATTACTAAAATAATTAATAATATCATGATCATGGGAAATGTATATCCCTTTGTTCCGACATTTTGCCAGGTCTGACTGACCTGTTGGCTATTTTGCATATTCCCGGATTGCAATTGCCGGAAAATGCATGTAAAGCGGGAACTTCCATGAAATGAGGTCCGATTATGAAAATTGCTTTGATTATTCCCATCAACAATGCCGACAACTCACGAAGTTTTTATGATTTTAAATTCTATGCCGACTTCTTGTTGACCAAGAAATACATCTCCTATCTTCTTGCCATTCCCACACTGACGTCATTGACGCCGCCCCGCCATGAAATACGAGTATTTGATGAAAACATTGAAAAAATTGATTATTCTTGGAAAGCGGACTTGGTGGGCATCAGTGTCCGGACGATGTTTGCGCCAAGAGCCTATGCCATTTCCGACAAATATCGTGAAATTGGCGTAAAGACCGTTCTGGGCGGCATCCATGTGTCCATGTGTCCGGAGGAGGCGCTCCAGCATTGCGACAGCATTGTGGTCGGCGAAGCAGAGGATGTCTGGGCGACTCTTCTGGATGACGCGGAAAAAGGCATGCTGAAACAAAGGTACGAAGCAAAAGCGCACAAGGATTTGAAGCAGGCACCGCCCGCCAGTCGAAGGTCTCTTTCCCGACATATGTATTTTCAGGACATCTTGCAGACATCCAAAGGTTGTCCATTTCATTGTGAATTTTGCTCCGTTTATGCTTTCGATGGACAGAAAATCCGTACCCGCACCATTGAGCAGGTCATGCAGGAAATTTTGGACATCAATCAAGTTGATCCCAAATTCAAGAAAAAGAACGCCATTTTCATAGCTGACGACAACATTATTGCCGACAAGAAATTTGCCCGCCAACTTTTTATCGCTTTGAAACCCCATAACATCAACTGGATGTGCCAGGCGTCCATCAATATTTCAAAAGAGGACGATCTATTGCAATTGATGAGGGACAGTGGATGCGGAGCAATTTTCATCGGGTTTGAATCCATTTCCCAGGAAAATCTTTCCGCCATGCACAAGGACATCAATCAGCGCTTTAACTATATCGAGGCCATCAAAAAAATTCAGTCATACGGCATGCTGGTGCACAGTTCCTTTATCGTGGGCTATGACTATGACTCTGAAAAAACCTTTAATGAACTGATTGATTTTATAGAGCAGACCCACCTGCTCATGCCGCTCATCAATATTCTCACCCCCTTTCCCGGCACGGAGCTTTTTGCCCGTCTGGAAAAGGAAGGCCGCATTCTCCACAAGGATTGGAGCAAATACGATACCAAAAATGTTGTCTTTGCCCCCCGCTTCCAGAGCCCTCAGGAACTGGTCGCGGGTTATAACCGGATTGTCCGGGCGGTGTATTCCTATGACGCCATATGGAAAAAACTTAATTATTACTGGGACATAGACTTTTGGAAACAAGCCAATGAAGCGGATCCGGTAAAGTTGATGTATCGCTTCGTTTTTGCCCTGCGGCTCGCCACGCTGCTTTTTTCCGGAAACGCGGCGCGGTCAAAATTCATTTTAAAAATCTTATCAAAAGTATTCAATAAACGGGTCAGAATTTCCACCATTCTTAATATGATGGCCTATAATGATTTTGCCTGCAGTTTGGTGGACGATCATTAGTAATTATCAATAATATCAAGATGATAAGGTTTTTTGATGAACCGGTGCTTCTTCTTTACCATCACCCTGCCCATCATTACCGTGGGAATGGTTTTTGCCGCAATTTTTCTTTACGCCCCACATCTTTATGCCCAGGGTGCGGCCTTCATTCCCTCTCAAGAGAAAGATCCCTATTTTTTCCCCCTGACCAGCGGGGGCAAAACCTATCCGGGGCAATGGCACCTCTGGAATCAAATGAATACCAGTGAAGTCAATATTGGCCTGGACGCGGGGTTGCTAAAGGCCTGGAATGTTGGCAATGGACTGGGCTATACGGGACGAGGCGTGGTCATTGGCATTGTGGATGACGGCGTGGAGGGAAATCACGAGGATATCAAAGAAAACTATCGCGCCGATCTGAGTAAAAATTTCAGTCAGGATGCCTTAATCGCTGCAAGACCCCAAGGTCCGGTGCAACAGGGCGACAACCACGGCACTGCCGTGGCCGGTGTGGCAGCCGCCCGGGGTGGAAACGGTATCGGCGTTGTGGGCACTGCCCCATACGCCGGCATTGCCGGGTTGCGTGTTTGCATCGGAAAAGGCAGTCCCGGCGATCCCACAGGCGGCATTCAGGATGCCTATGATGCATATCTATGGAAATCCGGCCTCAACAACGCTACACTGGCCATTGAAAGAGCTGCCGCAATACAGATCAAGAACCACAGTTACGGTCCTGAAGAACCTTTCGAGATCGGTCCGGGAAGTGAGCAGATGAAGAATATTATCAAAGCCACTTCGGAAAATGCCGTCATCCATGTTGTTTCCGCCGGGAATTCACGAAACCGGGAGAAAGAAACAAAACTGGTCAGTTGCGAGGACGCCAACAAGGATTTTGTGCTCACATCGCCTTATGTCTTGCCGGTGGCCGCTCTGGGCAGTGACGGAACCTATGCCTCCTACAGCAGTTACGGGGCTAATGTTTTCGTTACCGCCCCGTCAAGCTCCTGGTTGGAGAATTTCAGCATTTCGACAGTGGACCGGACTGGTGATGATGTTGGCTACAACAAATATGATGCCACGAAAAATCCTAACGGCAACCCCCTGGACACCTTTCCCAATACGAACTACACGAACACGTTCGGCGGCACTTCCTCCTCTGCCCCGCTGGTTTCCGGAATCATGGCGCTGGGCAAAGAGGCCAACCCGCTGATGTCCATCCGCATGGCCAAGCATGCTCTCTCCCTGCCAGACCTTACTTTTAAAGTTGATGTGCCAAACAGCGAGTGGATAGCAAACAAGGCGGCGGACGTGCCAAGAAATTTCAATCCCAACTACGGCTTTGGGCTGATTCGGGCCGACAAGTTTGTTAATAAGATTGAAGAAGTGGCTTATGTCACGACTGAAAAAACGATGGACATCGACGCTGCAGACGTCAATAAGTTCATCCCCGACAATGATCCCGGCGGACATGAAGTAACCTTTGCCGTCAATCCCGCCCTGCCGGTGGAAAGCGTGGAGGTAGGCCTGAGATTTTCCCACCAGCGTCGGGGGGATCTGCGGGCCTTCCTGATTTCTCCCGACGGCACGCAAAGCCGCCTGCTCAACGACACGAGCGTCACGATTTCCGAGGTAAATCAGCAGGACAATGTAGCAGTCACGGATTTTGAATGGACTTTTCTTTCCAATGCCTTCTGGGGAGAGCAGAAGGGCGGCGACTGGACACTGAAGATAGTTGATGTCGCGCCGGACAATACCGGCCTCTGGCTTCAATACGGAGTCCGTTTTCATCTGGGAAAGATGAAATTGCAGCAGGACGGACCGGTGGATTTTGGGGCGGCCAACATCGAAGCGGAATCCCTGACCATGACCCTGTATGATAACGCCTCCTACAAAATTAATAACGGATATAGCTTTACCGTTCGCGACGGCCTCACGCTCAAGAAGGGCACGCTGGAGGTAAACGGCGCCTTCGATCTTCAGGGGGCCTATGATTCCATCATCGACGGAAAGCTGACCGGCGCGGCAACCGGTGTCCTTTACAAATCGGGCGCGGGAACGCTGACCATCAACGGCGACGCCTCTAGATTCTACGGAACCACGGATCTTGCCGCCGGCCGGTTGATGATGGGCACGGGCGGAGTACTGGGTGGAAATATTGAAATCCAAAAGGGCGCTCATCTTACCGGCACAGGCACAGTAGGAACGGTTTTTGCCAACCGGGGCATCGTGGAACCGGGCAATTCCATTGGCATGCTGAGAGTGGCCGGCAATTACACGCAGAGCGCATCCGGCGGGCTAACCATTGAGGTGGCCTCGCCCAGCGCAAGCGACATCCTCGCCGTCAGTGGCGTGGCGGATCTCAACGGTTTGCTGAAAACCGTCTGGCTGGGAGGTTACGCGCCCAAACCCAATATCCGCTTTTCCAGCTTTCTGAACGCAGCAAAGGTTATCGGCGAATTTTCTCATTTATCCACATCCATCAGCCCCACGCTGAAATTCACTCCCCGGTACACAACGGATAATAAGGAAGTGTACCTTGTCACGGAGCGCGACTACGAAAATTCCGAACTCCAGTCTTCCCTGAACGCCAACCAGCGGGCCGTGAGCGCTATGCTTAACCCTCTTGCCAACAGCGCCAACGGCGACTTGGATACGTTCTTTCGTGCGATAGACGCCCTTTCCACCAATCAACAGGTGGCCGCTGCCTTTGACTCCCTCATGCCGATAAGCGGCGCGGCTCATACGACCATGTCCTCCCGCGCCGCCGTTTTTCAGGCAAGTCAGGCCGCCGGCCGCCTGGAAGAGTTGCGGTCAGGAGTTAGCGGATTCAGTTTTTCGGGGCTGGACATCATCGAGCGGGAGTTTTCTCATGACTACGGCCGCCGTTCCATTCTTCTTACCACAAGCGGCGACGATCTCCAGGGCATGATCTCAAACGAACCAGACCCCCGGTGGGGCGTCTTTGCCAGGGGCAGCCTGATTCTGGGAGACCAGAAAAGCACGTCGGAACAGAAGGGTTATGATTTCAAAAACAGCGGCCTGACGCTGGGTATGGACTACCGCTTTGCCCGCCGGATTGTTGCCGGGGCAATGTTTGGGTATAGCAATTCCCGGTCTTTTTTAAATGATGCCGGCAGCAAGGTGGCGATGGAAGGGTTTGCCGCAAGTCTCTACGGGTCTGTTTTCGGCGAAGCGCTGTTTGGCGATTTTCAGTTGAGCTGCGGCTGGAACCGCTACGACAACACCCGCCGGATCATCTTTCCGGGAATTGATCGAATGGCCGTCTCCAGCCCCTCCGGCAGCCAGATTTCTGCCTATGGCGGGACTGGCTATAACTTCAAAAAAGGCAACTGGACGCTGGGCCCCACACTGTCTTTTCAGTATCTGCGCCTTCAGGTGGACGATTACACGGAAACCGGCGCAGGTGCCCTCAACCTGCATGTGGATCGGAACAACATAAAATCACTTCTGGGCAGCGCCGGGGGACAAATCTCCTGGCGGTGGGAAGAAGACGACATCCGGCTGTTGCCCGGCCTCTGGGCGGCATGGCGTCACGAATTTGCCGACACCGATCAAACGCTCCTGGCCGCGCTTGCCCAGACGGGATCGGCTTTCTCCGTATCCGCTCCGGGAATGGACAGCAATTCCGTCGCCGCCGGCGCGGGAATTTCCCTGCAATGGAAGAACGATGCCGTTTTCTTCATCAATTATGATGTCCAGTTCAGCCAGAAAAATTTTTGGGCGCAAGGCGTTAATGCCGGCGTAAGAATTCCGTTTTAAAAAGAGCAGGCTCCACATCCTGCGGATTCCCAACAAAAACCATAAGAAGCAGGAAGGGGAACCCATGAAGTCTTCGCCGCTATGTCGCATTCTGTGGTGGATGATCAGTGGTTGAAGTGCAGATGAATACAACTTCGGCCTTCTCTTGTTTCGACTGAAGCCCGATCAGCAAGACTTTTTACCATATAGCCCGCCAACCGCAGGGCGGCATTCCGGTTTTTGAGAATATCTGCGGCATCCGGTCTTGATGCCGGAAATTCTATTGGCAAGCCGGCATAGGCCATTTCCACATCGAGATTAAATTCATCAAATTTTGCCGTCATCGTTACCGAATCGCGCGTCAGATCGTTTTCGACCGCCGCCTCGTAAAATTCACTCATGGCCGCCGCCGCTTTGTAAATCACCTCACCGCGGGCTCCCCAGGCTCGTCCCTGCTGCTCCATAAAACTTCCGATCCTTTCCGATGAATCTTCCCCTGGTTTGAGACTGACCGTCGCCTGTCTAGCAATACCGATGCGGAAAAAAAGGTTTAGAATGATGGCGGAAATCGTGGCCAGTGACAAAGACGAGTTAAAAACCGGTTGCAGCCAGGGATGGACATGGTGGTATAATTCCGGAACAAATTCCACACTCAGCCCCATAATAATAGAAATACCGATAACAAATGTTTTTCTGGAATCAATCATGCGGGAAAGAATGATCTGCAATCCTGCCAATATCATGAAACTCACGGCAAAAATCATCGAAGCCCCCATAATCGGCGTGGGCATGATTACGAAAATGGAAGCCACTTTGGGAAAGAAAGCCATCAGGATTAAAATTGCTCCGGCGCTGTATGCGATACGACGGCTTGTCGCTCCCGTGGCAATGGAAAGGCCGATATTGCTGGAGGAAACGGATTGTCCCAGCGCTCCCAGCATACCGGAAAGAATATTACCGATTCCGCAGGCCAGAACTCCGCCGCTGATATTGACCATGTCCGGCCTTTTCCAGTCGGCGTCGTTAATTCTCTGGCAGGTGGTCACATCCCCCATGGTTTTGAGCGCCGAGGATAAAGCCGCTACCAGAAAAGGCGCCAGTAGCACCCATTGAAAAGAAAAACCATCGTGAACGATCTCCGGCATCGAAAACATAGGGGTTTCCATGATGATCCGAAAGGATTCTTGATTCAGAATTCCGGTGGCTGCCGCCGCTGCATAGCCGACAATCATTCCCAGAAGCGCCGAGTAAAGGCGCAGTTTGCCCTTACCCCAAACATTGAAAGAGGCCATGGCTCCCAGTGTCAAAACCGCCACGGCGATAGCTGTCGGATCGGGCACGAGATGGGTTTTATCAACCCCCAGGAATTTGCGGATGGCAATGGGAATCACTTCAATACCGACCATGGTCACGATGGTTCCGGTCACTTCAGCGGGAAAAACTGACCTCATCCGTGAAATCAAGCGGGAAAAAACCGCCTCAAAGCAACCGGCTACGGCCGTCATACCGAAAATCAGCGAAAACCCGCCTGCTTTACCCGCCATCAGAGAGGCGGTCAGAAAAGCAGGTCCATTCAGAAGCGGACAGAGATAGCCGGAGCCAACCGGACCTCTTTTGAGGCCCTGAAGAATGGTTCCGATACCGGAGGCCAGCATGGCCACGCTGATCAGGCGGGCGGCCTGCCCGGAAGTTCCCCCGATGGCCTCAACGATAATGATGGGGAAAATAAAGGCGATCGCCATCAAAGAAATATGCTGAAATCCCATAAGAATCAGCATCATCGGACCGGGGCGGTCATCGACCCCGTAGATCAGATTGGATGGTTTCCGGACGGACATAACACCATCACTTTACGAAGGACCGGAGAGCTTCCTCCTGATCCATGTAAATGGGAAACAGATACGTGAAACCGGCCATTTCAAATATTTCCAGTATGGAACTCTGGATTTCCAGAAGAGCGATTCTGCCACCCGCATCTTCGGCCTGTTTTGCCAACAATAAAAGCCGCCTAAGAGCGGCCGAGCTGATGTATTCCAGATGAGCCATATCCAGAAGAATATTTTTATTGCCTGCTTCGATCATTGGCGCCACCTGCTGTTCAAACGCGGCGCCGGTTGTAGCATCCAAACGGCCTTCCACCGAAAGAATGACAATTTCACCCTGTCGCTTTTCCCATATTTTCATTCATGCGCCTCCCGAAAAATAACCCTGCAGAATTTATCTTCAAATCCGGAACCCCAACCCATACGCCACAGATTCAGAAGTTCATTCTAAACGCTAGGAGTGTCATATCATCATTTTGTTCATTCGGTCCAACAAATAATGCCACATCATCAAGCACTTCACAACAAACACGCTCCGGCTTCTGATCGGCCAGCCGCAGCAAAGATGCTTTCAGCCTTTTTTCAGAGAAAAACTCATGGTGATCGTTTTCGGCCTCGGTCACCCCATCCGTGTACAAGAAAAGGATGTCCCCTGGCAGGATCTGAATCTGCTGATCCCTGTAGATGGTTTTTTCACGAATCCCCAGGGCAAGACCCGGTTCCAGAACAAGCCGCTCAACGTTTCCTGAACGAACCAGAAACGGCGGATTATGCCCACCGTTGGCAAAAACCGTCTCGCCTGTGCGCACATCAACAAAAGCGATAAAAAGCGTAATAAAGGTCATGGTTTCATTGTCCGGACAAAGTTCGCCATTCAAATTCTTCAATAAAACGGCAGGACTTGCGCTTGTCCGGGCAAAAGCCTTAAGCAGCTTTTGCGCCGTGGCCATGTATAAGGAAGCGTAAATTCCCTTGCCCGCCACATCGCCGACAACAAGACAAAGTCGGTTTTCGTCCAGAAAAAAGAAATTGTACAAATCGCCTCCGACCTCTTTTGCCGGCTTCATTACAGCGTAAACGTCATAGCGCGGATCTTTCTTCCGGCCAGGTAAGGGCAGCATACCGGTCTGGATGTCATAGGCAATGCTCAGTTCGCTGTCTATGCGCAGCTTTTCCCGTTCCATTTGCCTTTCCCGATGATGATTTTGAATAATAAAGAAAAATACGGCAATACCGGCGCCGTTGGCCATGACCATCGGAACCAGCGTGGCGCGCACAATATTCCGCACTTCATCCGATACACCCAGCATAACAGGAGCAATCACAAGCACATGCAAGAGCGTGAGCGCCGTCATCAGCAAGGCGGCTTCCACGATCTTCATCTTCCGTCCCCTTTTCCATAAATGGTATCCGCCGCAGATCAGCCCGGCTGCGATGGTCGCGACACTGCAAGGAAGAGCCGTAGAGCCGCCCATCAAATACCGATGAGCGCCACCCATCAGACCGGCAATCCCGCCTGCCAGTGGTCCGCCCAGCAACCCGGCGATAGCAGGACCTAAATCTCGAAAAGATGCCAGAGCGCCAAAAATCTGCACGGCGCTGACGGTTCCATAAATGGAGGCAATTCCACAGACAAAACCCAAAAAAAGACTTTCCTTCAGGACAAGACGTCGATTGAGCAGATCCCCGAAAAACCGGATTCGGGTGATCAGATATGCCAACACAATGAAAACAGAGATATTTTGAACAAGTTTCGTCAGTATTTCGCTGATGGTTACCCTCCTGCTGAAAACCTCAAAGATATTTTGTTGCGTAGATCAAAGGTAATTTGCAGATCATCTTTGGCCTATGACGACCTCAGTGCCGTAATGGTGAATACTTTAGTGAAGTACCGAGATAAAAGCAAGTCCATATAAGAAGACCATAGGGCCGAGGCCTTTCTCTTCACAACGGATTCTGTGGTCAATCATCATGATTCCGTTCCCAAGCGGCTCGTAGGAACGGGAAAACATCGTCTCAACGTCGTCCGGACCTTCAGGTTCGTTGGTTTAGATGATTGTTTATCCTAAAAACGGCAGTTGAGCGGCTAAATGTGTGCCGGTAGCAGCGGTGGAGTATCGGATTTGGCAAGAAGATTTTGAAAAGCCTTCTTGACAATGATCGACATCCTTTGGACGAAAGGCAA
>Ga0116143_10002887_pt1 | contig 17935 bp, 19 predicted proteins | sample AD_UKC034_MetaG_FD_89745 | JGI IMG/M metagenome (GOLD analysis project Ga0116143, IMG submission 89745) | Active sludge microbial communities of municipal wastewater-treating anaerobic digesters from USA - AD_UKC034_MetaG | ecosystem: Engineered > Bioreactor > Anaerobic > Digestate | place: USA...
ACCGATGTAGTATCGTGATGCTTCTTCGCTGTATAATATATAAACCGTGTACATAAAACGACGAAACCCGCCAATAAGACGGGTTTCGTTTTGTGGGAACTACTGGGTTCGAACCAGTGACCCCCTGCTTGTAAGGCAGGTGCTCTGAACCAGCTGAGCTAAGCTCCCAAAAAATTGATAATCAGTTGTTTGGTTAGCACTTTGAAGCTATTCTTTCAAAATGGGTTGCAAATATATTCAAATTTCTAGTGTTTTAAAAATTTCTTTGATATTCCTGTGTACTTTTTGTGCTGATTTTCATCGATTTGAAAGAGACTATGCCGGACTTGTGCTCTGATTTGGTGGACCTGTTTCTTCTCCTACTGCTTCTTACCGTTCATCCGCACTTTGTTTCGGAGTTGCTTTGACTGTAGGCTATAATTCCCGGTAAGAGAAAAGTCATACTTATTTAGAAGAAAATTGTATGAATTAGATCAGTTGCTGTTCGATTTCAGTAGTTGCATTTTGAAATTCTGAATAAATTATTGAACAGCTTTTCAACATACCTACATCATTGCTACATCATTTTTTTTAGCAATCATTCAGCTTCCGATTTAACTTTGAAAGTACACGAACATATCCCGGTATTGGCTTAAATAATTGAAACATGTCTTTAAGGTTGACCTGTACCTGCATTCTATTGTTGTGTATCACCCGAACTGTTTATTCCAGAAGTATGACTAATTCTGATTTGGATTTTTGGATCGGTAAATGGACTTGCATCGTTGATGATACGGTGGTCGGAGAGAATGTCATTCGCAAAACAATGAATGATCGTGTAGTGGAAGAAAATTTTATGACTTATACCGATGGTTTTGTTGGTGCAAGTTGGAGCGTTTTTGATAGTGTAAATTCAGTATGGAAACAGACCTGGGTAGATAACGCAGGAGCATATATGAATTTTACCGGTGCAAAAAGTAATGATACTATTTTCTTCATAGAAGATAATTCCGTGACACTAAACGGACAGAAACATTACAGACGCATGATATTTTATTCGATCGAATTGAACAGTTTTGAATGGAAATGGCAAAGCTCAATTGATCGAATTAAATGGAAAACGAACTGGCATATTTTTTACAAAAGACAATAGAAAGAAAAATATTTTTATCAATCAATCTTTATATACCTCGTGCTTATGTTACAAGAAATACAAAACGATTTACAAGTGGATAATGTCGAGATCAAAGGTATGAAGCAACTTTATTTCATTCTCTGGACAATAGGTGAAAAGTTTCCTCCGCAGAAGACTTTGTCCAACCACGAATTGCCAAGACATGAGAATTACTTGAAGCAGGCTTATCGTGAAGGCAGACTCCTTATGGCAGCTCTATTCGAAAATGGTAGCGGTGTAATTACTCTCATGGAAGCAGAGACAGAATATGAGATACATAAGTTTGTCCGAAATAACCCTGAGGTAATGGATAAAAGAATTCAGGCAAGAATTAAACCATGTAAGCCTGTACATTGGAAAAGTTTTAATTAATCTATGGTCTTTTATCGTCTGACTATATTTTCAGTCACCCGATGTGAAGATTGATCCGTTGAATAATTAAATATTAGTTTATTTTTTTCTAAATATATATGCGCCCGATTCGGCACCCCACACTTGCTTGTCATTTTCATCAAAACCACGGTCCCAGCTTTCAAGAGTGGTCGCCGTAATTTTTACTTCAGCCGTTGCATAGTTTGATCCGTTTCTTTCGCTGGGACAATTTTTTCCAAGAGTGCTTCCTAGAAATGTATTCTGATCTGTCCTCTTAAGAAAGACAGAACAACCTTCTTTCTCGGTGATGGAATCAGGATTCAATTTTTCAATTAGATCTGCCCGGCCTGCAAATCGTAACGGGTCCTTAAGGAGAAAGATCTTGCTTTCAAATACTCCCTTTTCATTTTCTGTAAGTTGATAGATTCTTTGTCTATAAGGTTTTTCTAAATTGCCTGATACGGCCTGTTCAACATAGAACCAAAATCCATTAACTCTATCAGTCCAAACAGGGATTATTTCCAGGTTTATATCGAAATAATTAGAGGTATCCTGTAAGTGCTGCTCCCTGCTGTCAAAGCTGCCTTGCATCCACTTTGCCAGAACTTGCAAGTCGGCAGACTGACCTCTCAGGTCTAAAAAGAGAAGGCTAAGAAGAAAAATTCCGATAAGTCTTTTCATAAAGGTGTTTTTCAATGATTATCTTGTGCTTTATTGGTCATAAATGTAAGAATATTAAAATGAAGTTTATTTTATTGTTTATTAGCTTGTTTCTGGCTTGCAGTCCATTGCAGCTTTGCCATGCCCAGGAAATAAAATGGTCAAAGCCGGTGAGCGACAATAGCAAGATGCCTTATATGAAAATAATGGGTGCCGGTTCGAATGGCTTTTATGTCTTGCGAAGTAATTTGACATTCGATAACACAAAAGCCCGTTCAGGTTTCAAATCCAGAAAATACTTGCTGCAAAAATTTTCTATGGATATGAATCTGCTGGCCGAGTTTGATCTAAGAGCACCTGTAGAGGATGGCCGATTAGCTGACCTTCAGATGGTAAATGAAAAAGTCCTGCTGATTTTTTATTCGACTGACAAAGCCGACAACCACTATAAATTCTATGCTCAATTTTTGACTGAAGCGGGGGATCTGGAAGGTTCAGCAGTGCTCTTGGTAGAATTTGCTGCCGAAAATATTGATGAAGATAACCTGCCCGGAATCGTCACTTCGAAGGATGGTTCTAAGATTGCCTTTACGTACAGAAAATTATCGAAAGACCGTGAGGAACAATATTACCAGACTGTAGTTCTTGATTCAACACTTAAGCATTTGTATGTCAAAGATTTTAATGTGATGTTGCCTGTTAAGCAATACGTTCCCCTTTCTTTCTTACTTACAGATGAGGCAAACTTCTTCATCCTGGGAATAAAATTTACAACTGATAAGAAGGTCAAATCTCCCGGTGAAAGTTTTTATCTTCTTTCCGGCTACAATAAAGCTAACGATCAATTTGTAAATAAAGAAGTCAAGATCGATGATAAGTTTTTGACAGACGTGTCTATTACCGCCGATAGTTATAATCATCAGGTTGTTGTGATTGGCTTTTATTCAGACAGGACCAGCTATTCAACTGCAGGAGTTTTCTACTATAGCATGACTGAAGACAGCCTGATCGATTCACGGATATATAGCTCGCCATTTCCACAAGAGTTTATGGTGAAGTTTATGGGAGAAAGAAGAGAAGGAAGAGGGAAGGAGCTTGTAAATTATTCAATCGACAGACTCATGTTGAGGAAGGATGGCGGAGCAGCTCTCGTAGCGGAATCATTTTACCAAACGACTAGAACTTATTGGGATTACTATACTCAGTCAACTCTCAGCCACTACTATTATCATTTTGGAAGTATCATGGTAGTCTCAATAAACCCTGACGGACGAATCCTCTGGGGAAATGTTGTGAGCAAAGACCAAAACTCCATTGATGATGCAGGTTACTTTTCATCTTATTGTTCAGTGATCTCTGGAGGGAAGTTGTATTTTATGTACAACAAATATGTGAATGAGAATTCGTCTGTATTGATAACTGATGTTGACGGACAAGGAAATCAAAAAACAAACGTGTTGTTTAATGAGGTAGAAAGAGTATCTATCCTTCCAAATAGTGCGAAGCAATTGGATGAAGACCTGTTTATTTTACCGGCATACAAAGAGAACAAGTTTCACTTTGTGAAGTTGGTCTTTGAGTAGTTTATTTTCAGAATAAAAATTGTGGATCAAGAAAAAAAGACCATGTCATAAACTGACATGGTCTTTATAATTTTCTTTAGAGAATGATCAGGATCTTTTTTTGAGATAAACCTTTTGCCCCGGCTTGAGAGCCTGTTCTGCATCCAGGTCATTGTACTTACAAATATACTTTACTTTGACACCCATAGCCTGTGATATAGAGTGGACTGTATCTCCGGCTTTTGCTGTAATAATGCTTTTTTCACCTGTGGTTTTCTTGGGTTTAAGGTAAATGATTTGACCGGCAATAAGTGCGTCCCGGCTACTCATATCATTATACTTTGGAAGTTGCCAGTGTCCCAATTCAAATTCAATGGCAAGACTATGAAAAGTGTCACCATTACGCACGACAATATAATCAACTCCATTATTTTGTTTTACCCTTCTGCTTTCAAATGCATTTACGGCTTCTACCGAAGGCACGGAGATCCTGTTAATTTCGCGCGTCTTATTCTCTTCGATAACAGGAACCACGTCAGTGCTGGCATAGGCGGGACCACCGGTGTCGTTGTCCAGTAAATACAGTTGATTGTCTTCAATGATTTTTATTAGCTTTTCAGCATAAGTTGGTTCAGTGGCATATCCTGCTTTTTTTAATCCTTTTGCCCAGCCTTTATAATCTTTGATGTCAAGGTCAAACAAGAACGCATAACGTGGTCGTGTTCTTAGAAAGTTAGAGTGGTCGTCATAGGATTCAAGAACCGATTGGTATTTTCTAAAACACTCATCCTTCGTATCGTCATCCTGAATGAATCCCGGACCTTTCCAATCAGAGCATTTTATTCCGAAATGATTATTGGCCTGCCTCGCCAGATTGCTATTTCCATCACTGGATTCAAGAAGAGCCTGTGCCATAGTAATGCTTGCAGGGACTCCCATTTTTTTCATGTCTCTGATAGCATCATCCTTATACATGGCGATATACTCGCTGCGACTTATTTTTCGGCCTTCGCCGGCAAAAAGAATTGCAGGTATTAAGAGTGCAATTAAAAATGAAGATGACTTGAAATTCATAATGTATTTAACGGATTGATAAGCAGTGTATTCGATCTTGGTAAAGCTTTTTAGTCCTTACTATAACGGTAATGGATCAAAAAGGGATTCAGTTTTCATAAATTTAATTGAAAATCTTACAAAAAATATACAAAGTCACTGTGTTTTATGTTTCAAGCGTTTTGCCGAAGTCAAATATACCTCCGCTATGGATCATCATAATTTTTGATCCGGAAGGAAAAAGGTCTTTTGAGATCATATCGGAAATCGCAAAAAACAATTTTCCGGTATAAACAGGTTCAGTCGGAATTCCTGTAGATATTGAAAATTCGGAACAGAAATTTTCAAGCGCCAGAGATTTTTTTGCATAGCCTCCAAAATGATAGTCAAAAGTGATTGAAGTTTTTTCCTTATCAGCTCCTTTTGAGTAAACAGATGAGGGTAAAAAATTTTCTGCTTTTAATACAGAAACTCCAATCGCCTTTTGATGCTCTAGTAATTTTGAAGCAACCCCGGCAAGTGTAGCGCCGGTTCCGGTGGCAATGCAAACATGTGTTGTATCTGCAGGTACATCATCCATTATCTCCTTACAACCTTTTACTCCTTCTGCATTGCATCCTCCTTCCGGAATTATCATCAAATCATCCGGTCTGCAATTTAACTCCGGGAATTTCTTTACGCAAAGTGCCATGATCATCTCCTGAAAAGCTATCTCCGCTCGTAATCTGTAATGTTCACGTGTGACATCAATAATTTTCATTCCGCATCTTTTCAGAAACTCTATATTGGGATTCACAACAAGTTCTTCACCTCTCATGATAGCGACCATCGGTATATTAAAAATCTTCCCGGCTGCTGCGCAGGCTACCAGATGGTTTGAATATTTACCACCGAAAGTTATGATGGCCTTTTTTTCTGAGCCCTTAAACGCCTGGAGGTTGTATTTTAATTTTCTCCATTTATTTCCTGCAAGGAAAGGGTGGCCTAAATCTTCCCGAAGGACCGAAAGCTCTACATCGGCCGGTAACGTGCCTTTTAGAGCTATTTTTTGGACAGGAGACTTCGGGAAATGCATCAACATGTCTGATTCTGAGCTTTGTTTGCAGATTTGTATTCGGTAAATTTGCATAAATTTATTTAAAGAGATTTCTATTAAAACTGAAATTGCTTTTCCATTTATGGCAATACATGAAAAATTCGACCCTGAGGATTATTACCTTTCTCCTGAGGGCTATATCATCTTTACAGAAAAATATCATTTAAAAAGAGGATATTGTTGTCAAAGCGGATGCAAGCATTGCCCCTGGGATTTCAATAAGACAAAGAAGAAAAAAACCGACTCTAATTAATCAGCTCATGCAGACAGAAGTCCACAACGAAAAATTGGATCTGAAAAAAAGTAAAACGCCTACCGGTACTGCAATTTCCTGCAAAGGTTGGGTTCAGGAAGCAGCTTTACGCATGCTTCTCAATAACCTTGATCCTGAAGTAGCAGAATGTCCTGAAGACCTGATCGTGTACGGAGGACGAGGCAAGGCAGCCAGAAATGTTCAGGCTTTTCACATGATCGTGAAAGCACTTAAAGATCTTAATGAAGACGAAACATTGCTGATTCAAAGTGGAAAAGCAGTCGGAATTCTTCCAACACATAAAGATGCGCCAAGAGTAATCTTGTCGAATTCACAACTGGTTCCGCATTGGGCGAATTGGAAAGTGTTTGATGAGTTGGAGAAAAAGGGATTGATGATGTATGGACAGATGACCGCAGGTTCATGGATCTATATAGGTTCGCAGGGAATCGTTCAAGGTACTTACGAAACTTTTAATGCTCTTGCCGAGAAACATTTTAAGGGGAGTCTTAAAGGGAAATTGAGTGTTACTGCCGGCCTGGGCGGTATGGGCGGTGCACAGCCTTTGGCAATTACAATGGCCGAGGGTGTATGCCTGGCTGCTGAAGTTGAAGAATGGAGAGCGAAGAAAAGAGTAGAGACCGGGTATCTTGATTTCATTGAACATGATATTGACAAAGCCATTGATCTTGCTCTTGAATTCAAGAAGAAAGGAGAGAATAAATCGATTGCGGTCATTTGTACTGCCGTAAAATTATTGAAGCGAATGATGGAGCGAGGTATTATTCCTGATGCACTTACAGATCAAACTTCTGCGCATGATCCATTGGTAGGGTATCATCCGGAAGGCATATCATTGGAAGAAGCCAATGTATTACGTGAGAAGAACGAAGAGAAATTCGTACAGATGGTTTATGATTCGATGGCTGAACACGTAAAGCTGATGTTGAAGTTTCAGGAAATGGGTAGCATCACTTTCGACTACGGTAATAACTTACGTGGACGAGCACTGGAGCATGGCGTAAAAAATGCCTTCGATTTTCCGGGCTTTGTTCCGGCATATATTCGTCCTCTCTTTTGTGAAGGTAAAGGACCGTTCAGGTGGGCAGCACTTTCCGGAGACCCTAAAGATATTTTAGAAACTGATAGGGTAATTCTTGAACTCTTTCCTGAGAACAAATCACTTCACCGATGGATTAAAATGGCACAGGAGCGTATTGCATTCCAGGGCTTGCCGGCAAGAATTTGTTGGTTAGGAATGGGTGAAAGAGAAAAGGCCGGACTGGCATTTAATGAGCTGGTGAAAAAAGGTATCGTGAAGGCACCACTGGTTATAGGTCGTGATCATTTAGATACAGGTTCTGTTGCTTCACCAAATCGCGAAACAGAAGCAATGCTCGATGGCAGTGATGCCGTTGCAGACTGGCCGGTGTTGAATGCACTGATCAATACAGCAGGCGGGGCAAGTTGGGTTTCCTTGCATCATGGCGGTGGCGTTGGTATGGGTTATTCCATACATTCAGGAATGGTGATTGTTGCCGATGGTACCGATGATGCGCAACAAAGGATAAAAAGAGTACTCAATAATGACCCTGCCATGGGCGTTATCCGACATGCTGATGCAGGTTATGATATAGCGCTTGACACTGCAAGGAAGTTTCGTTTAAACCTCAACGATCGCCTGGGTTCATAAGTAATTGAGATCAAATTTCGGCAAGGTTATTGTTTCTGCTCAGGCATAACTACATCCTATGAAAAAGCATATATCTCTGGTCTTCACCCTCATGATTTTGGGAACAGTTGTATTTCTAAGTTCCTGTGAAGATTCAAACGACCCAACAATAGACGATCGTGAAAAGTACTTAGGTCTGTGGAAAGCCAGTTCTTTTGGTCCAGGTGGTGATGTAAATTTTAATATGACTATTACAGCATCAAACAGTGATGAAAACGGAATCCTGATGGAAAATTTTGATGCCCTCGGTTCCGGAACCTTTGTGATTGGAAGCGTTAGTGATAATTCGATTTTTATCCCAAGTATTCTTGTTGGCTCAGATACCGTTCAGGGTAATGGAACTTATAACAGTGATAAAACACTGTCTTTCAATTATCAAATTCGGGATGGGCAGACCGTAGAAAACAGAACAGCCACTGCAAGAAGATAGATGTTTTAAAATCTTCAGACTAACTCTGCGATAACGCTTTGGCCACCCTTGACCTTATCTTCGAGCTTTACATTTATCTTCGTACCCAACGGCAGGAAAAGATCAACACGTGATCCGAATTTAATAAAACCCATCTCCGATCCTTGTATTGCCTGATCACCTTCCTTTGAATAACAAACAATTCTGCGTGCCAGAGCCCCGGCAATTTGTCGGAATAAAATCCTCACTTTTGAATTTGTTTCTACAACAACCGTTGTTCTTTCATTTTCGGTTGATGATTTAGGATGCCATGCCACAAGGTACAAGCCGGGGTGGTATTTCGAAAAAATTACTTTACCTCCAATAGGATAGCGATTGACATGTACATTTATAGGAGACATGAAAATCGAAACCTGGATACGTTTATCTTTTAGAAATTCATTTTCCGTAGTTTCTTCGATAACAACAACTTTCCCGTCAGCAGGAGCCAGGATATGTTTATCGTTGATGATGATATTCCTTTTGGGGTGGCGAAAAAATTGAAGGACAATAAGAAACAAAGCAACCGAAAGTGCCAGGATTATATTCTGAAGCCACGAATAGTCATTCAGAAATTGATGACTTATAACATTAAGAATTCCAAGAATGAGAACTGTGATCAGGAGAGAAGGGTAGCCTTCTTTGTGAATTGTCATTATGTGATTTTAATATTCAAATAAGAATCAATAAGAGCCTCTTGACTTAACAGCAGTTGCCACCTTTTCAAGGGCAAACATATAAGCTGCAATACGCAAAGACACTTTATATTTCATAGACATTTTCCATACATTATTAAATGCTTTGGTCATAGAACGATCGGCACGCTTGTGAATCTCATCCACTGCATAATAATAACCGAAACGATTCTGTGTCCATTCGAAGTAAGAAACAGTTACTCCACCGCCGTTGGCAAGAATATCAGGTACCACAATCACACCACTTTCCTGAAGTATTTCATCGGCACCTGCAGTGATTGGTCCGTTTGCACCTTCAACAATCAGTTTTGCCTTAATGTCTTTGGCGTTTTTGCGGCTGATTTGATTTTCTAAAGCACATGGAGCAAGGATGCTAACGTTAAGCGTAAGTAATTCTTCGTTCGTAATTTCTCTTCCGTCTGCAAAGCCTTTTAAAACTCCCTTGTTCGCCTCTTTATATTCTATGGCTTTCTCGATATCAATTCCTTTTGGATTGTACCAGGCACCAGTATGATCGCTGATCGCAACAACACGTATTCCATCCTTTGCCAAATATTTGGCTGTAATAGCACCCACATTCCCAAAGCCCTGAATTGCTGCCGTAGCTTTTTCAAGATTCATCTTCATCTTTTTTGCAGCTTCCTTCGTTGCCACACTAACTCCGCGACCTGTCGCTTCTACACGACCTTCCGATCCGCCAAGATGCAATGGTTTTCCTGTGACAACGCCCGGGGTGAATTCTCCTTTTAGTTTTGAGTATTCATCAACGATCCAGGCCATCTCACGGGGGCCTGTAGCAACATCAGGAGCTGGAATATCTTTATCAACCCCAAATACATCCCGTAGTGCCACCGTATATGCCCGAGTCAGTCTTTCAAGTTCACCTACCGACATTAACGATGGGTCGCAGGTGATACCACCCTTTGCACCACCGTATGGAATGTCAGCAACAGCACATTTCCATGTCATCCATGCAGCGAGAGCTTTGACTTCATCGAGGTTAACTTCCATAGAATACCGGATTCCTCCCTTAGAAGGACCTCTGCTGGTACTATGGACTATACGGTAACCTTCAAAGACTTTCATTCTGCCATCATCCATCTTTACGGGAAGACTGACCAGGTATTGACGATCCGGTGTTTTTAAAATATTATAGGTTTCCTCGTCGAGTCCGATCAATTTTGCTGCAACCTGAAAACGCTGCATCATCGATTCATATGGGTTGTTGGATTCTTCTTGTGCAGATGCAACACCTTTTTTCTTCTTTAACTGTGCAGAAATCATTCTATCCGATTTTGGGCAACGAAGGTAATAATTTTTAATCTCTGAGCTTTTTTGATTATTTTGAAAGGACTTTTCCGGGCTGCATTCAGAGCTTTTTGGTATATATTAATTTTCAAATATTTAATAGGGATGTATTTAGAGATAAAAAATTGGTTGTTAGAGAGATGCGCTCTGTATTGTAGAAATTGAAACCCTATACATTGGAATTTATACCTTGATTATTTAAGAAAAGAGTAGGTGGTAGACAAAAACAAAGGGAGCAGCAATAAACAGTCCGTCAAAACGATCAAGTACACCGCCATGACCGGGTAATAATGAGCCGGAGTCTTTCTTATTGATGCTCCTTTTGAAAAGCGATTCAACCAAGTCGCCCAGTGAACCTGTGATGATAATGATCACGGCAGTGATCAGCCAATCTAGAGTTGAAAAACTTGTGACATATTTTGAAACGATAAACGCAGCTAGAAGTCCAAGTGCTGCTCCACCAAAAAAACCTTCCCAGGTTTTTTTAGGTGAAATACGTTCAAAGAATTTGTGCTTACCTAAGTATTTTCCTGCGAAATAAGCACCGCTATCTGTTGCCCATAGTATCATGAAGAAGCCAAGGATATTAGCTCCCCTGTATTGAGAAATATCTTCTGTACCTGATTGAAAAGAAAACAGATAAAACATAAACAGAGGTGCGCATATGTATATCACGCCAAGTAGAGTGTAGGCTATATTTGTGAAGGGCCTGGTAGCTTTTGTATAGAGTTCTCTGATAAATATCAAGGAAGGAATCAGTAGTAGAAGTGGGAGGAGGTTTATCGGAATTTCAAAGGCACTATTTAGTAGCGGAGAAAGAAACGGAACAATCCCAAGTGACAAGCCCATGAAAACTTGTGGTTCTATCCCATCACCTTTACAAAGTCTGTAGAATTCGATCAAAGAAAGTGCTAGCATCAGGATCAACAGGAGAAGAAAGGTTGTCTCGCTCCACAATATGGCACTTATCATAATGAAAGCACCGCTTATACCGGTTGCAAATCGTTGGGCAAGATTAGTCACAATTGATTTTGTTCAATGATCACACGTGCAAGGATAGCATTTTCTTCTGAAACATAGACTTCAATATCTCCTATGCTTACATAACTGGAGTCTCTTTTATCGACTACGACAGCAGGGATGTTATTGTCAGCTAAAACAGCTTTTACTATTTCGACCAGATGCATTTTATTGCTTAAATAAATACTTTCCCAGTTTTTGTCCATTACTGATCTAAAACAAGTTGATCATCCCGATTAGCCGGCTTGATTATCATCAATTAAAAAAACAAAAATATCCCGTGGGCCATGCGCAGGTGATACCAGTGTCTTTTCTATATCTGCTGTTCTGCTGGGTCCGGTCAAAGATGCGATCATTGATGGGATCTGGTCGGTATATTTATTTTTAATCATGCTCAATGCATCTTTCATTTCGGGTACCAGTTGAGATGTATATGCCATCACAATATGAGAGGTTGGTACCGGAAATAATCTTCTTCCTGATCCTTGTCTGGATGAAACTATTACACTTCCAAGGCGGGCGACCAAGGCCTCACAGCTTGTAATGCCGACCATTCCCTCCGGAAATTCCTTGTCTTCTTTTGTATACGGAAACTCAGCTTTATCCATTAATTCTGTAATCTTCTTTTCCCAGGCATAAAAAAGTTTCCAATCATACTCCTTGGAAATATTAATTAGCTGTTCTAAAAATTCAAGTTCGGTTTCACAGTAAATAAATTTTCCTCCTATAGCCGTAAATGCTTTAGCAAACTGTTCCTCCTGACTTCCCTCAGAGATAGTATATACGTTCTTGTCCCACTCGGTAGCCGGGAAACGGGGAGCTGTTTTGTTGATAAGAGCCTGCCTTATCTTTTTCAGCATTTTTTCTCTTGAAGTACTGTCTTGCATTTTACAGGTTCTCTTAATTTTGAACGAAGCGAATATACAAAATGAGGCTGGATAGAGGTGATAATTGACCGAAATGAGTTCTTTTCCAATGTTTTCCTGCTTCTTTTCTCGCTAATACCTGATCCATGTACATATTACGCTCTTGATCCGGGCGGAGGCAGAAAAAAAGCCATCCTGTTAAAATGAAACAGGACGGCTATCATAAGTTTAAAATTCATTTAGCCCTCTCTCAGGCCAGTCCGGGTTCGGAACCCGGTGGTATACTTAGCGGGGGAGTATCAGTATTGTTTTCTTCTTTAACATTTACTGCTTTCTCCTCACCATTAGCTGCGATAGGTTTAGTGAGTACTTCATGACGGTCTGCCCATGGTCTTTTTCCGAAGATCTTCTCCAGATCTTCTTTAAAGAGTACTTCTTTTTCTAAGAGGTGCTTTGCAAGGGTTTCCAGTTTTGCTTTGTTTCGTAATAAGAGATCCTTCGTACGAGCATAAGCCACATCTATAAGTTTCTTAACTTCTTCATCGATCGTTTGGGCAGTCTTCTCGCTATATGGTTTTCCAAATGTGTATTCCTGCTGTCCGGAAGAATCATAAAAACTCAAATTTCCGATCTTTTCATTGAGGCCATAAATTGTCGTCATGGCATATGCTTGTTTGGTGATCTTTTCAAGATCACTTAGGGCTCCGGTAGAAATTTTCCCGAAAGCGATTTCCTCTGCTACTCTTCCTCCAAGGGCAGCACATATTTCATCCATCAACTGTTCAGTTGTAGTGATTGATCTTTCCTCAGGTAGGTACCATGCAGCTCCTAAAGAATTTCCTCTGGGAACGATAGTCACTTTTACCAAAGGATGAGCATGTTCCAGTAACCAACTGACGGCAGCATGCCCGGCTTCGTGATATGCAATAACTTCTTTCTCTTGCGGAGAGATGATCTTGTTCTTTTTTTCCAAACCGCCAATGATACGATCGATGGCATCAAGGAAATCCTGCTTGTCAATAGAAGCCTTATTTCTTCTTGCAGCTATAAGGGCTGCTTCATTACAAACATTGGCAATGTCTGCTCCGGAGAAACCGGGAGTTTGTCTGGCCAGAAAATCTATATCAAGAGATACATTAATCTTTAATGGCTTTAGGTGAACTTCAAAAATTTCTTTCCTTCCGTTCAAGTCCGGCAATTCAACGTATATCTGTCTGTCGAAACGTCCGGGTCTTAATAGTGCTCTATCAAGAATATCGGCTCTATTTGTTGCGGCAATGATGATGACTCCGGAATTAGAGCCGAATCCGTCCATTTCTGTGAGCAGCTGGTTCAGTGTGCTTTCTCTTTCATCATTTGCACTAAATGAAGGAGATTTACCTCTTGCACGACCAATAGCGTCGATCTCATCAATGAAAATAATACAAGGTGCTTTTTCTTTTGCCTGGCGGAATAAATCGCGCACACGTGATGCACCGACACCTACAAACATCTCAACGAAATCAGATCCTGATAATGAGAAGAATGGTACCTGGGCTTCACCGGCCATTGCTTTTGCAAGAAGTGTTTTGCCTGTTCCCGGGGGGCCAACAAGCAATGCGCCGCGTGGAATTTTTCCTCCGAGAGAGGTGTACTTTTTAGGATTCTTAAGGAAGTCAACGATCTCCATTACTTCCACTTTTGCTTCTTCCAGTCCTGCAACATCATTAAATGTTACTTTAACCACCAAGTCTTTGTCGAAGAGCTGCGCTTTGGATTTTCCGATGTTAAAGATCTGGCTTCCGCCACCGCCACCGCCCATGCGTCGCATGATAAGGATCCAGATGAGAGCAAAAAATCCGATAGGAAGGATCCAGTTCAAAACGACATCCCAATAGCTTCGGGTATCTTGCTTATAATTAAGACTCACCTTGTCTGCAGGAGGGAAATCTTTTTGGGCTTCTTCCACCTTCTTGGCAAATAATTCAGCCGGTCCGGTGTTTAAAAAGTAGTGAGGACCGGGGTTCTCGGTCTTTCCAAAACTTTTTGTGTTGATGGCTTTGTACTTTTCTTCACTTAATTTTTCACGCTTAATATAGATATGTGCGACATCGTTGGTGACTTCGATTTTGTCCACATCTTTTGCCAGCAACATGGTCCTTTCAAATTGATCATAGGTTGTTTCGCGTTCGCCACCTCCCCATGAAAACATCTGAGTGATTATCAATAAGACTATGATGATTCCGTAGATCCAATAAAAGTTAAAATTAAATTTCGGGTTGGCGGGAAACTTTTTTCCACCACCACCCTTCGGCTGACTTCCCTTATTCGACTCGCCTGAAAACTCGTTTTTTGTATTTTTCTGTTCGCTCATGGATAAATTAGCTTATAAAACCATTGTCAAAATTGGTGCCAGCATGGCTCCAATATGACAGGTCGTCACCCTACAACAAAGTTACGGATTAATAGTTACTTGCTATGCGTTGAATTTCTGCATCTGCCCAAAGTCGTTCGATGCCATAATATTGCCGTTGTTCTTGCTTAAAAATATGTGCTACGACATTGAAATAGTCAATTAGAATCCATTCTGAGTTAGTTTTCCCTTCAATATGGAGGGGAGATTCACCCTGAGTTTTGAAGACATATTCTTCAATGGATTTAGCAATAGCTTCAATATGAGTCTTTGAATCGGCATGGCACACTATAAAAAAGTCAGCTACTGAATTTTTTATATTTCTCAGATCAATGCAAACAATTTCTTTTGCCTTTTTCTCCTGCATTCCCTCGACAATATTGTCCCGGATTATTTCTGAATCATTATTATTTACAACACTCTTTTTGGCCACTTTCCGGGCAGGAGACTTTTTCTTTTGGATCATTCAGTAATATCGATGGTTTTAAATATCTTAGGTGCAAAAATACGCAAAATATTATAGCTCCTTAAAGGTATTCTTTGCCGGCGGGTTTAATGTGGCATTCTATGCAGAAAGAGTTAACAACCTTATTCACAGGTCAGCAACGTGAATTGTTGGCGGAGGTAGATTCTACCAATACATTTTTGGCGGATTTGCTTAAAAAAGAGCGAATCCCGGAGGGATTTGTCGTGAGTGCACAGGTTCAATCTGCAGGCAGGGGACAGGCCCATGCAAAATGGAAGAGTGAAGGCGGGAAGAATCTACTTTTGAGCTTTGTGTTTTACCCAACTTTTGTGAACATCCCGGACTTGTTCGAAATTAATAAAGCTTTTGCCTTAGGTATTTCAGACCTTATACAGAAAAGAACAGGTGAAGATATTAGCATTAAGTGGCCCAATGATATTTATCATAAAGACCGAAAGATCGCCGGTGTGTTGTTAGAGAACAACATTAACTCCTCCATAATTCAGCAGAGCATACTGGGCATAGGACTAAATGTGAATCAGGACGATTTTCCCAAAGAATTGCCGAATCCTACTTCATTGAAATTGATTACTGGTATGGAGATGGACAAAGAGGATGTACTTAATGACTTATGCTCTTGCCTTGAGGTACGTTATCTTCAGCTAAAGCGTGGTGATTTTGACGGCCTGAGCAGAGATTATACGAAGAGACTATATCGCAAGGACGAATGGCACGTCTTCATTAGTGAACGAATGGATTTCGAAGGGATGATCAAAGGTGTTGATAAGCGAGGAAGGTTGCTGGTCATGCATCGAAATGAGATCGAAAGGTTCTATGACCTGAAAGAAATAAAATTTGTGATGTGACAATTCTGTTTAGGGAAGATCCTTGAGTTTGTTCACCAATAAATTTAAAAAATTTCCGAGTGGTTTCACTGCCATCATCTTCAACATAGGATTGAGATCTGCGTCAAAGGATAGTTGCACTGCACATTCATTTCCTTTTTCTGCAATATTACAATTGAGTATAAAGTCGAACGGTGCCTTCCCATGCTTGATTACTTTAATTAAACTGTTGGGTTTTTTTTCCTGGATCTTCATTCCCAAACTAGCCATTCCGGCTATTGTAAAACTACATTCATCTTCTGTTGATTCCCAGTTTGTCACCTGTTCCGGCATTAGCTTCTGAAAATTATTGAAGTTGCCCAGGAAATTAAAAACTTCTTCTGCCGATTTTTGTACCGTAACCGTATCGCTATCTATTTTAGTCATATTATTTCAAATTGATTCGTTCGAAAATTGTTTTTTTATCTACCCCAATTTTCCGGAGATCTGCGCCAGGATTCGAGGGTCTTTAGATCTTCCTTTTTAATAAAGTCAGTATAAAGCGCATGTTTTAATAAATGTTCATAGTTGCATAGTGAAATAATTGGACAATTAGCGTCAGCAAAATTATTCTCTGCTTGTTCGAAACCATAATTAAATATGCATATCAGACCCAGCACTTCACAACCTGCTTCACGTAAATCTTGTACGGCCTTCAAGGAAGATTTTCCTGTGGATACAAGGTCTTCTATGACGACGACTTTCTGACCCTTCTTCACATCGCCCTCTATAAGATTTTCTCGACCATGCCCTTTGGCACCGGAACGAACATAGATGAATGGGAGTTCCATATTATTTGCTACCAATGCACCTTGCGGGATGGCAGCCGTAGCTACGCCTGCTATTACCTCAGCTGAAGGGAAATTCTGCTGAATCGAATCTGTAAGGGCAGAACTAATATACTTTCTGATTTCCGGATAAGATAGGGATATTCTATTATCACAGTAAATCGGGGACTTCCAGCCGGAAGCCCAGGTAAAAGGCTTTTCAGGTTGTAATTTAATGGCTTTAATTTGCAAAAGATATTCTGCAATTTGCGATGCTGTATTGCTGGTCACGATCATGGTGCAAACCTACATCATTTTTTTGGCGTGCAGGAAAGAATTTTGGAATTCATTGAAAAATTAATTGAAAATATATGAAAGAATTAAAGTTCCAGGCCTTTGTCAATGATAAACTGATCTCCTTTACTGATGTTTATTCTGTCAAAGAACAGCCAAATTTTCCGGGGCTTCATGTTTTGTCGGATGCGAACAATTCGTTGGAAGAAGCTATTTCTAAATTGGAAAAAAAGGAAGATTGGAAAGGTCTGGTGTTTTTATCAAGCAACCCAAAAAGAATTTGGGAGGAATTTGTTTCCGGATTCAGCTTGCAGGAAGCTGCAGGTGGTTTGGTTGAAAATGAAAACAAAGAGTACCTGTTGATATTCCGCAGAGGTAAATGGGATCTGCCAAAGGGAAAGATCGATTACTCTGAGTCGCCTGAAGAAGCGGCAATTCGAGAGGTGAAAGAAGAGTGCGGACTGGAAAATATAGAATTAGGACCGGAGTTAGATGTAACATTCCATACTTATTCAGAGAAGAAAAAGAGAGTGCTGAAAAAAACTTATTGGTATCTCATGAGATCATCTAAGGATGAAAAACTAATTCCGCAAACTGAAGAAGATATTGATATAGTTGAGTGGATGACAGAAGATCAAATTAAAAAAAATGTGTTCGGTAATACATTCTTTTCAATAAAAAAACTGCTGTCTATGTACTTTGAAAATCAAATCTCATTTAAATCCGACAAAGCCTGAGGTGATAAGTCTGTTATCTGAAGTATGTACATCGACTTTATATTCATTCGGTGCGGGAAAGCTTAATTCATAAATTCCAACCATACCTTCTTTTCTAAATGTTGCTTTTTCAGAACGGATGAACACCTTGTAATCTTCGTTTTCTTTTTGCCAAAGATCAAGAATACGATCGGGGTC
>Ga0116143_10002894_pt1 | contig 17910 bp, 17 predicted proteins | sample AD_UKC034_MetaG_FD_89745 | JGI IMG/M metagenome (GOLD analysis project Ga0116143, IMG submission 89745) | Active sludge microbial communities of municipal wastewater-treating anaerobic digesters from USA - AD_UKC034_MetaG | ecosystem: Engineered > Bioreactor > Anaerobic > Digestate | place: USA...
CACTGATATTCGCATTCCGCATAGCAATACTTCTGACAACGAAAGCGGCAAAATCTTCAAATGCTTTCCGGGTAACCATATCATCACTCATCATGATAGGAACTCCCTGGTCACCTCCCTCCCGGATGCTTTGCACCAATGGTATCTGTCCAAGGAAAGGCAGATCATACTCATCAGCCAATCTCTTTCCACCTTCCTTTCCAAAAATGTAATATTTATTATCGGGTAGTTCAGCAGGAACGAAGTAACTCATGTTCTCTACTAAACCAATGATCGGTACATTCATTTGTGCCTGTCCGAACATAGCGATCCCTTTTTTCGCATCTGCCAATGCCACATCCTGCGGAGTGGTAACGATCACGGCACCTGTTACCGGCACAGTTTGCATTAATGTCAGATGTATATCACCTGTGCCAGGTGGCATATCCACCACCAGGTAATCCAGTTCATCCCAAAACACATCGGTAACAAATTGTTTGATCGCACTGCTCGCCATTGGCCCTCTCCATACTACTGCATTCTTTTCATCCACCAATAAACCAATACTCATTAATTTGATACCAAATTTTTCCAGCGGAATGATCATCCCTTTGCCTTCAATATCCATCATCATCGGTCGTTCTCCCCGGACACCAAACATGATAGGTACACTCGGTCCATAAATATCTGCATCCATCAACCCTACTTTAGCCCCGCCTTCTGATAAAGCAAGGGCCAGGTTGGCCGCCACGGTTGATTTACCAACACCACCTTTTCCACTTACCACTGCAATGATGTTTTTTACTTTTGGCAACACGGCGCCTCCATCTGTTCTTTTGGTTGTAGTATTCGAAGTGAATTTTACATTCACCGTCGCTTCCTTATTCACCAGGAGCTTTATAGCATTGATACATGCATTTTTTATCATATCCTTCATCGGGCAGGCCGGGGTGGTAAGCACTACAGTAAACGATACATAGTTTCCTTCTATCTCAATATCTTTTACCATATTCAATGTCACCAGGTCCTTACCTAAATCAGGTTCCTGCACATTGCTGAGGGCTTCGAGAACTTTTTCTTTCGTCATTTTCCAAGTATTTGTTAAAAGTCAACAGGAAGAGCAAAGTTAACCAATACAGGGTGCAATTTGTTTTACGAAATCAGCAACTTGTCTTTATTTTTGGCGCAGTGAAGAAAATTATACTTTATACTGGTTTACTGTTCTTTCTTATGCCCCAAAAGGCCAAAGCCCAGTTTGAAACCTCCCGTGATTCTGTTGTTCAGTTATTTGGTGTTATCATGACCGCTGACAGCCTGGTAGGTATTCCCGCCGTAAGTATCATGGTAAAAGGACAAAACCGGGGAACCATCTCTAACAACCAGGGAGTTTTTTCTATTGTAGTACTTAAAGGGGATGAAGTGGAATTCACCCACGTCTCCTATAAATCAAAGACCGTCAAAATCCCAAAAACACTTGAGGGCAACCAATACAGCGTAGTGCAATTGCTGGTGGCCGATACCATTTATTTGCCCGCCACTATTTTAAAACCCCGGCCCACACCAGAACAGTTTGCCAGGGATTTTGTGAATAACAAAGTGCCCGATGACGAATACGAAATTGCCCGCAAAAATACCAGTGCCGCCAAGCGGCGCATTTTAATGCGAACCACTCCCGGTGATGGTGGCGAAGCTACCCGCATACAATTAAATAAGGTGGCCAACCGTGCCGTATATCAGGGCCAGACCCCTCCGCAAAACATTTTCAACCCTGCTGCATGGGCCGAATTTATACAGGCATGGAAACGGGGAGACTTTAAGAATAAAAATTGAGCCCCCTGTCCCCCTTAAGGGGAGACTTATATCTGAGATTCATTACTAATATCAAAAAGTTTTAAAGCAGTTATTTTTAATTATTTGGCCGGCTTCAGTATTTCATCTTATCGCCTGTTGCGTCGCACACTTCATCTTCCGGTTCATTGCTCAGCAATTCCAATCTACTTACATTTGCTTGTAAATATTTTAATTACTCTTCCCTAAAGTGAATTTTAAAATTCACCCCCTGCCTACCGGCAGGCAGGCTTTAGGGGCAAAAGAAAAACTAATCACTATGACTCTTAATGGGGGCATCTCAGTAATCGGCGCCGGCACTATGGGCAACGGCATTGCACATGTATTTGCACAACGTGGATTTAAAGTAACACTGATCGATATCTCACAGGAACAACTGGATAAAGCTGTAATTACTATTGGTAAAAACCTTGACCGGATGGTAGCCAAAGAAATTATCCGGAAAGAACTGAAGCAGGAAACACTGGATAATATTACCACCAATACTTCGATAGCAGACGGCGTGAAGAATGCTGAACTGGTAGTGGAAGCTGCTACAGAAAATGTGGACCTGAAACTGAAAATATTTCAGCAGGTAGATGAGGCAGCTCCGTCCGGTTGTATACTGGCCACCAATACTTCTTCTATCTCCATTACAAAAATTGCCGCCATCACCAAAAGGCCTGAACTGGTAATAGGTATGCATTTTATGAATCCCGTACCAGTGATGAAACTGGTAGAGATCATTACCAACCCGGCCAATAAAAAAGAAACAACCGATACTATTGTTGAATTAAGCAAAACATTGGGCAAAGTACCCTGCGTGGTTAATGATTTTCCCGGTTTTATCTCTAACCGCATATTGATGCCGATGATCAACGAAGCTATTTACAGCCTGCATGAAGGGGTAGCCGGTGTGGAAGAAATTGACACCATTATGAAACTGGGTATGGCCCACCCGATGGGACCCTTGCAACTGGCCGACCTGATCGGTCTTGATGTTTGCCTCTCTATCATGAATGTGTTATACGATGGTTTTGGCAATCCCAAATACACTCCCTGCCCCTTACTGGTAGAAATGGTAAAGGAAGGGAAGCTGGGTGTAAAAACCGGTGAAGGATTTTATGTACATGCATCGGGCAGTAAGGAGTTGATGGTGAGTAGCAGGTTTAAATAACCAGACAGATTTGTGTTAATTATCAAGAGGAAACCTTACCAGCTTCTGCATATATTAGAGAGTTTGTTGTACTCTTTAAAATATATTCCTCAATACATAAAGCAATTTAAAAATTGTAATAAGTTCATAGCATCAGCTTTGTTGATAATGTCGATTTCTAAATGTTCCGAACCGACATCAGATCAGAAGGTTTTTTCATATTTAAAGAAAGCAGCTGAAAGTGCTAGTAAAAGTTGCCCAGTTCAAGTTGACAGTATCCTTCGATTAGAAAATGTAACTGCTTTTGTGCCTGCGACACTTCGATATAACTATTCTCTTCTATTTGACACAACTTTGTATGACCTAAATGACTTTAAAGAAAAGCTAAGAAAGAACACTCTCAATACAGTCAAAACAAGCCCTGGCGCAAAAACTTTTCATTCCTTGCTGACAACGTTTGAGTATAATTATTCGGACACGACAGGAAATTTTCTATTTCGCTTTATTATTTCACCTGAAGAATATTGGGAAAGTATCAATTCCGAAAAATAGAACTGTAGCTAACAGGGACTTGGCTAAATGCCCACTTCAGAATAAATCCTCGTCTGCATATCGCTATTCGGCTACAGTCACCGCTGAGGAATCCCGGATGAACTTCTTCCCCGACGAATTCTTCAATCAGACCCAAGGCTTATATCGGGTTATTTTTAGAGGGACCTCCCGCAGTTACAGCAACGACGTCTTCTACCGGTTTTCAGTTAATAATAGCAAGTTTGCAGAGACTCGTTGAAGAAGGAAAAACTGTTGATTTTATATGGCGCTTTTGAAATTATCATAGCGTTATTGCCAGCGTCGGTAATACAAAAAAGCGAATACCAACTACTTGAAAATCAGCAGTTCAATTTTTGAAATTTTGGTATGAGTGCTGTATATTTAATTAATGGCACAACCCTATAACGTATTCACTTACTAATAAAGAATCTAAAATGGCGAAATTCATAAACACAAGAAAGGCGGTATCAGAAATTGAAGACCTAATTAAAAACGCTGGCGAAAAACTAATACTCGTTTCTCCGTATCTAAAACTCTCAAAGGATCTTAAAGGATTGTTGACATACCGTAACAATAAAGACAAAGTAACGACAGTAATTTTCGGCAAGCAGGAGTTAAACCCTGACGAAATGAAATTTCTACAAGGACTTCAATTTGTAATTTTAAAATACAATGAGGACTTGCACGCAAAATGCTATGTAAATGACGACAAAATGGTCATTACCTCTTTAAACCTTTATGAGTTTTCAATGGCTAACAATAAAGAAATGGGTGTACTTATTGATAAAAATGACCCAGCAGATACAGACTTGTTTAATGAAGCATTTAAAGAAGTTGTTTATATAAATGAGACTAGTCAACGCTTTGAATTAACAGCTCCAAAACCTCAAAGTTTTACAAAGCAAGGAGACACCAAATCAAATTTTGATAGGCAGACTTCTAATCAATCAAGCGGTAAACAAACTGGTTATTGCATTCGCACTGGAGTGGAAATTCCGTTTAATGTTGAAAAACCATTGAGCTATGACTCATTTAAAAAATGGAATGAGTTTGCTGACCCTGATTATCCAGAAAAATTCTGCCACTTTTCTGGCGAGCCTTCAAATGGTGAGACAAGTGTGAGCAAACCAATTTTAAAAAAGAATTGGAAAAAAGCGAAAGAAATTTACAATCTGTAACAACCGACTTCTTCCCCGACGAGTCTCCTCACAGACCCCAGGCATATATCGGGTTTTTGTAGAAGAACTCATTGAGAAAGCAAGGTTTAAGTGAAAAGTATTTTATATCATAAATATTACAAATGCATTTGTCCATTGCAATTCTGTTAAACTGACCCTTATGTTCGAATTAAGCGAGGAACATCTCATAATGTCTTCAGATGATCATAAGTTAAAACTTACGACACACAGGGTCATTTTCGATAACACCAAAAAAAGAGAGCAAATAATGCTCGAAGATTACCAGGGACATGAATTTGTTACTGCGCATGTCGGAACTTATAAAGGACTTGCAATTCTTACCAACAGCATCAGCATTCTTGTATTATATCTTATATGGTCCAGTCAGGATTTTTCTTTTATTGAACTGGTAAGAAGCATGTTCATGATCCCTTTCTTACTACTTTCAGGATTTACATTCTTTTTATATCGTTTATCAAGGAGATATTTCATCCGGATTATAGGAAAATATAACACAATCGAAGTAAGGATTGAAAATCCAAAACACAAATCAATTAAGAGATTTTTACAAAGGATCAAAGATGAAAGTGATTTACAAAAAAAGAAATATTCTGTTGAACAGAAAAATGTTTAACCCCTCTCCACTTCCACCCCTCTCAACTCTTTCAACCGGAACAATACTTCATCTAACCTGTTCTTAGGCACACCGATTTCAATAGAGCAAAAAAGCTGTGTTTCCTGTTTCAGTACCGTACAGTCAAACTGCTTTACCACTTTCATCACATCATTCATTTGTGTGTAGTCAAACTGCAGGCGGTAGTTGACCAGCACCGGCTTTTGTACCACCGGTGTTACCTGCAATGCCATGGAGGCAGCAGACCGGTATGCATTGATAAGACCGGGCACTCCTAATAAAGTACCACCGAAATACCGCACTATGATGATCAGTATATTGGTCAGTTTCTTACTGTCAATCTGCCCCAGTATGGGCCGCCCGGCCGTACCGGAAGGCTCGCCATCATCACTAACCCGGTAATTGTTTCCGTCAAGTCCGAGACGATAAGCAAAACAATGATGCACCGCTTTGGGATGTTCTTTTTTTAAGGCCGCCAGCTTCTCTTTAAAATCACTTATATCTTTCAGTGGGAAAGCATAAGCTATGAAACGGCTCCCTCTGTCTTTAAATTCAGCTACGGATGCTTTTTCGATGCTGTTATAATATAAGTCGTTAATCATTGGTTTGTCCCCAGGTGCCCGGATGTTTGAATATTGATATACTGTCTGACAAAAAGGTCATCTCCTCCACTTTTACAGCCCCGGACAGAGCAGGTGCTGGCAATCCGTTGCCTCCCGATAGCAATCGGAATGATATTTCATTATTCGTTATTACTCTTGCTTCATCCCAGGTTCCTTCATCAATAAAAGAATGCAGGAGTGTTGCGCCGCCTTCCACCAGCACAGTTTGTAAGTTCAGTTTATACAACGCATCCATCAGCTGCGGAATAAATTTTTTGCTCTTCTCCAGCTTATAAAACAGGAGCTTCTCTTTTTCTTCCTGTTTCACTGTATTGAATACAATTGTTTTTATGCTGCCGTCAAAAAGCTTCAGCGAAGCAGGAAGCCGCAGGTTCATATCCACAACCAGTCTTACCGGCGAATTACCCGGCCATAATCTGGTTGTCAGTTCCGGATCATCTGCCAAAGCAGTATTCGTTCCCACTAAAATAGCTGCTTCTTCACTTCTCCATTTGTGAACTAAACGGTTGGAGTATTCATTACTGATAAACAATCTCGCCGGTTGAGGTGCTGAATCCCCCCTTGCGGGGGGCAGGGGGGCTATCATTCCATCGGCCGTTTGAGCCCATTTAAGTATTATATAAGGCCGTTGTAGCTGGTGAAAAGTAAAAAACCGTTTATTCAGTTCTTTACACTCCTGTTCCATCACTCCCGTTACCACTTCTATTCCTGCTGCTTTCAGTTTTTCAATACCACGGCCATCCACTTCTTTAAAAGGATCACGGCAACCGATCACTACTTTGGGGATCTTATTCCGTATTATTAGGTCTGTACAGGGAGGTGTTTTACCAAAATGTGAACAAGGCTCTAATGAAACATATAAAACCGATTGGGAAATAAAACTTTTATCCTCCTCTTTTACTGAAGCGATACAATTTACTTCTGCATGTGCCTGCCCGTATTGCTGATGCCAGCCTTCACCAATAATGCGGTTATTATGAACTAACACGGCTCCCACCATTGGGTTGGGCGCTACGGAACCGGCCCCCCGCCTGGCCAGTTCAATACAACGTTCCATATATTGTTGGTGAATTGTCACTATCAGTCTGCAAATATAGTTAAGCTTACTTCCCACTTCCCACTTCCCACTTTCCCTTCGTAAGTTTGCCGCTATGACAGTGCAGGAAGCAACTTACTTTTTGTTGAACCAGCTAAGAACCGTTTATAGTGATGGAGAAGCCAGCCAGGTGACTGATTGGGTAATGGAACACCTGACCGGATCTAAAAAGGCGGAACGTATGTTGTATAAAAATGCTGCGATAACAGAGAAGGAAGAAGACTTGCTGCATCTATACACAAAAAGATTACTGGCACATGAACCGGTACAATATGTACTGAATGAATCCTGGTTTTGCGGATTGAAATTTTTTGTTGACAGGAATGTACTGATACCAAGGCCGGAAACAGAAGAACTGGTGGAGTGGATCATCAGCAACTGCAAATTCCCGGTGGACGAATTGAAAATACTGGATATAGGTACAGGCAGCGGCTGCATACCTATTGCCTTAAAAAGAAGAATACGAAAAGCAGATGTATGGGGCTGTGATGTAAGTGAAATGGCTTTATCCGTTGCAAAAAAAAATGCCACTACACTCGGGACTGAAGTAAATTTTTTAACACTTGATTTCCTGGATAAACATACATGGTCACAACTTCCCGTTTTTGATATCATCGTCAGCAACCCGCCTTATGTGCCGGTAAAAGACAAAGAAAGCATGCAGCCGAATGTATTGAATTATGAACCCCACAGGGCATTATTTGTACCTGATAATGATGCACTGGTGTTTTATAGGGCTATCGCAGAATTTGGAAAGGACCATCTAAGCAAAAAAGGAACGATCTACCTGGAAATACACGAAGATCTTGGAGAAGCCACTTCAGAATTATTCCAGGCTGCAGGATATAAAACAGAATTGAAAAAGGATATGCAACAAAAAGACCGGCTGCTGAAAGCCGGTCTGTAATATTTTATTGGGGAAGAGATCAATCAATCCTCGCCACCACTTTCGCTGTATCTTTCTTTGCCAGCCGCATAATGCGGTACACTTCTCCGTAAAAAGCTGTTGTATCGGCATTGATAACAACTGTGGGAGTATCTACAAAGGCTTTATATCTTCTTATTTCGCTTGAAAGCACAGAATCAAACTGTGATGCGTCAATTTTTTTAGCTCCCAGGAAGAATTGCTGGTTCTTATCAATTGATACCATGATGTTCTGTTTTGCCTTGGTATCCTTAGTACCTCTAGGCAAACCTACTTTCACTACATTGGGGTTAGCCAGTGTAGCCACGATCAGGAAGAACATCAGCAGGATGAACAGAATATCGTTCAGCGAATCGGTAAATACTTCTGATTCTTCTCTATGTTTTTTTCTAAACTTCATTCGTATGGTTTATCGGGTAGGTTCTTGTAAAATATCCAGGAAGTCAGCAGAAGCGGCTTCCATTTTATTAGAGGTCTTATCGATCTGTGTATTCAGGTAGCTGTAACCGAGGTAGGCGATCAGACCAATGACCAGCCCGGTAATAGAAGTGATCAGCTTTGTATAGATACCACCGGCTATCGTACTTACTTCAAACTCATTGGAAGTGGTAATACCGGAGAACATCTGCATCAATCCTACCAGTGTACCAACAAAGCCGAAAATGGGTGCTGCTTTCGATATCACAGATAAAACACCCAGGTTTTTTTCCAGTTTATACATTTCCAGCACCCCCACATTGTCCATACTCTTTTCGATACTATCAATAGGTTTACCAATGCGCTGGATACCTTTATCAATAATACGGGCCACCGGGTTATTGGTATTTTTGGCAAAATTCCTTGCCGCTGTTACATTCCCGCTTACAATATTATCCCGGATGATGTTCATGAAATTGTTATCTATCTTTCCGGCATTGCGGATAGCAATAGAACGTTCTGCAAAAACATATACTACACCGAGAAGCATGACTGCTAATGGCAACATGATCCAGCCACCGGTGGTGAGTAATTCCCAAAAACTTAAATACCCATCATTGTTACTGTCGCCGGCTACTTTTTTGGCAACATTGGTCAAAGTGTCTGTCATCTGTAGAAGGTCGATCATATGTATTGTTCTTTAGGTGTAAAAGTAGGGCTTGCCCCCTGAATTTATTTTTATTCGTTTTCAACAACTCTTAATAACGTTTCCATGAACGAGAAAAATAATGCCACGTTGTATGAGTCCGGTAAGTTTTAGAGTACTTTAACAGGAAGGGTGATAAGTTGATTGGTTAATTAGTTGATCAGGGCTATAAAAAAAGGTGCGGCCTATCCCCTGGCTGCACCTTTAACCAATTAACTATTTATCCAACTACGACTTCGTTCCCGCCTGCTTCACCATCAATGCCTGTATCTGTTTCATCGTACCTTCCATTCCATCAGGACTTCCATCAAGGAAGATTACGTTGCCCTTTCCGTATTCAGCGAAATTTTTGATCGCTTCAGTCCACATACTGAAAAGGATCACATTGGTATCCAGGTTAGCCTGTTTCATTTGTTCTGCTGCTTCCGTCATACCCGAAGCCACTTCCATGCGGAAAAGTGCCACTCCCTGGCCACGGAGACGGGCTGCTTCTTTTTCTGCTTCTGCCGCAATCTTGATTGCATTACCATCAGCTTCGGCTTGTTTTGTTTTGGTAATAAGCAAGGCCTGCCCCTCATTTTCTGCAGCAGCTTTCAGGTTGTTTGATGCCACCACTTTGCTCATAGAATCAAGGATCACTTTGTCAAAAGTAATATCGTTGATCTGCAGATCCTGCAGGTGGTATCCCCATGTTTCCAGTGTGTGATCGATCTCTGCTTTTACATACTCTACGATCTCTTTACGTAATCCAAGTATCTCAGCCTGCTTCTTCGTGGCAACAAAAGAACGGATATTTCCCTCGATGGTTCTTATCAATGCCTGCATCAGGTCTTTATCTGCAAAGAATTTAAAAGCTACTTTCTTAATGGTTTCCTCATCGGCGTTTTGTACAGAATAAAGCAACATGCTTTTAAAATACACATTCGCCTGGTCAGCTGTTACTGCCTGGAATTCCAGCTCTACCGAACGGTTTTGAATTGACACTTTACGGTAAACAGTTTCCAGTATAGGAATTTTGATATTCAAACCCGGCCTCGCTACCCTGCGGTACTTGCCAAATAGTGTGATAACACCAATATAACCCTGGTTGATAGTAAATAAAGAACCAAAAAAAACGATCACGGCTGCGATGATCCACCAATTATGCGAGAGCCAAAGTCCAATATCCATAGTTTTAATATTTATGCTGCAAGTTAGTATTAACTTTTCTCTTCACAGATGCAGACCAGGTGAACCATTGTTTCCACCGCTTTATTCATATCCTGCACACTGATAAATTCAAGTTTGGAGTGAATAGCCTGTTCACCGGCAAAAAGATTGGGACAGGGTAATCCCATAAAAGACAACCGGCTGCCATCAGTACCACCACGGATGCTTTCCATTTTCAGTTCTAATCCTGCCCTGGCAATTGCTTCTTTGGCAAAGTCAACGACATGAGTATTGACATCCAGTATTTCTTTCATATTGCGATACTGCTCTGTAACGGTAAACTCAAAAGAAGCTTTCGGATAAGTACGCATTCTTTCTTCGATCTGTGTCCGCAGGTAATCTTCCTTTTTTTTCAACCCATCTGTTTCAAAATCACGGATAATGAAATCGATCGTACATTTTTCAGCTATTCCTTCCACTCTTACCGGGTGAATGAACCCTCTCTTTCCATCTGTTGATTCAGGTGAAAGCCTGTCTTTAGGTAATGCGGCCAGTATCTCTCCGGCAATCTTCATGGCATTGATCATTTTATCTTTTGCGTATCCCGGGTGTGCTATCACGCCATGAATAATTACCTGCACTCCGTCTGCACTAAAGGTTTCATCTTCCAGCGAACCGGCATCACCTCCATCAAGTGTGTAGCCAAAATCGGCACCCAGCTTCTTTAGATCAACTTTCGCAGTACCCTTTCCTACTTCTTCATCAGGGGTAAACAGTATTTTTATTTCTCCGTGCTTAATGTTTTTGTTGGTCATTAAAAAATTAGCCATATCCATTATCTCTGCCACACCTGCTTTATCATCTGAGCCCAGTAACGTAGTTCCTGACGCAGTGATGATATCATGACCAGTCAGTTTTTGCAAATAAGGATAGTCACTCATTCGCAATACCTGTGTTTTATCATCAGGCAACACGATATCCTGTCCCTGGTAATTCTTATGCAGAATGGGTTTCACATTCGTACCACTGCAATCAGGCGCTGTATCCACATGGGCACAGAAACAGATCACCGGCACTTTTTTACTGGTGGTAGATGGAATTGTAGCATACACATATCCCCATTCATCCATATGTGCATCAGCGATGCCCATTTGTTGTAGTTCAGTTGCCAGGATCTTGCTTAAGTCCTTCTGCTTTTCAGTAGTGGGATAAGAAGAAGATTGCGGATCGCTCTGTGTATCAATTTGTACATACTGTAAAAATCTCTCTGCTGCGGTAAACTTGTAATGCTGAAACATAGGAACATTTAAGGGCATCGAATATACGACTAAAAGAGAGGAAGGGGAAAACACTTGACAAAAAGCCAGAATATGTCTACCTTTTATACCTAAACCAAAATCAACTAACATGAAAAAATGGTTAATCGGCTCCATTGTTGGAGCTATTCTCGTTTTTGCATGGCAATTTTTGTCATGGACGGTGTTCCAGCTTCACAATGCTGAAGCAAAATACACACCCGGACAAGACAGTGTATTGACTTATTTAAGTTCCGCATTAAAAGAGGATGGTATCTACATGCTTCCCACAGTTCCACCAGGTACTCCGGAAAAGGAAGCAATGGAACTGGGTAAAACAATGGATGGCAAGCCATGGGCAACAGTTATGTATAAAACGGCATACAGTCACAACATGGCCCGCCCTATGATTCGTGGCTTCCTCGTTGATTTATTCCTTGTATTTTGCCTGATTTATATACTTACAAGAGCTGGTACACCAACGGCTATCAGGATATTTGCCGGCTCAGTAGCCCTGGGATTGGTCACTTTTCTCTGGGGGCCTTACACTGCACACAACTGGTTTCAAACTCCCACTGAAACACTCACAGGTCATTTAATTGATTCGCTGGCCGCCTGGGGATTGGCGGGATTGTGGCTGGGCTGGTGGTTGAACAGGAAATAATTTTTTTACGATTTGCACCAGGCAAACAAAAGGTTCAGGATTGCAAAACAACCTGAACCTTTATTTTATAAAATCACTTATTGCAAATCGGGTCACGGCATAATGATCAGCGGACTTCCTCCGACGATCTCCACCAGCTCCAGGTCAAAGATCAGGTCCTGACCTGCCAGGGGATGGTTAGCATCCAGCATTACCACTTCATCTTTAATTTCAACAATGGTCACCTGGAATTGTTGTCCCTGGCCATCACTCATCGAAAGAGGCATTCCTACTTCTATTTCGAGGTCCTGCGGAAATCTGTCTTTCGGCATTTCAATTACCATTTCAGGATTTCTTGGACCATATGCTTCATCAAAGGGAATATTAATGGTTTTCTTCTCACCAACTGCCATTCCCGTCACACCGTCATCAAATCCTTTTATAACCATACCACTACCCACTTCAAATTCCAGCGGGGCACGGCCGGCGGAGGAATCAAATGTTTCACCAGAAGTCAACTTACCATGATAATGTACTTTTACTTTATCACCACTTTTTACTTGAGACATGCTTATTGATTTTAAATGATTGGTTTATTACCAAAACCGGGGTGCAAGTTAGGCCAAATTGACCAATGCAACCGTTTAAATATGTCCGGCAGTCTGTATTATTATTTGCAGTATTTTACTTCAGATTTTCCGATAAAATTATATGTCATGAAAAAAATGGCCACTATTGTACTGTTTTTGCTTCTGTATATCAACAGCTCAGCTCAGAAAACTGAACAAAATATCTTAGCCGGCGCTGAGAGGATCAATGTATACTTACCGCTTATCAAAGGCCATTCTGTTGGCATTTTTGCGAACCAGACATCGATGGTGGGAAACACCCATCTTGTTGATACATTGAGAAAACTGGGTATTGATATCAAAGTAATATTTGGGCCGGAACATGGTTTCCGGGGCACTGCAGATGCCGGCGAAAAAGTGGGCAATTATATTGATGATAAAACCGGGATACCTGTCATCTCTTTATATGGCAGCAAAAGAAAGCCATCAGCCGAAGACCTGAAAGATGTGGACCTGCTCATTTTTGATATCCAGGATGTGGGTGTACGGTTCTACACATTCATTTCTTCCCTGGAAGAATTTATGGAAGCTGCTTTTGAGTTGGGCAAACCATTAATGATCCTTGACCGGCCTAATCCCAACGGGCATTATGTAGACGGTCCCGTACTGGATAAAAAATATAAATCATTCGTTGGTATGCAGCCAGTACCAGTTGTTTACGGAATGACAATAGCTGAATATGCAAGAATGATAGCCGGTGAAAAATGGTTGAGTGAAAAAGCAAATGCCAGGCATGACTATTATAAGACAGCTGAAAATTCTGTTGATACACCTTTTCACTTCCAGATCATTAAATGTGCAAACTATACACATAAAAGCAAATTCGTTTTACCAATAAAGCCCTCTCCCAATCTTCCTAATATCCAATCCATCTATTTATATCCTTCTACCTGCTTCTTTGAAGGTACCATACTAAGCGAAGGAAGAGGCACCAATAAACAATTCCAGGTATTCGGACATCCGTCCCTGCCAAAAAATCTTTACTCTTTTACTCCAAACCCCAATGAAGGGGCGAAAAAATCAAAATTGTATGGGCAGCTTTGTTATGGATGGGACCTTAGCGGGACACCGGGAGAAGTACTGGCAAAAGTCAATAACAGAATACAGCTGAAATGGCTGATGGAAGCCTATAAATTATTTCCGCAGAAAGACAGTTTCTTTATTATGCCAAAATCTGGCAATATGGAACAATCCTTTTTCACCAAGCTGGCTGGCAATAATGAGTTGTGGCAGCAAATAAAAGCCGGCAAAAGTGAAGAAGAAATCAGGAAAAGCTGGGAACCTGAATTGAGTGAATTCAAAAAAATCAGGAAGAAATATCTTTTATACGAAGATTTTGAATGATTATTTTCCGGAAAGCATTCTTTCAATTTGCACTTGCCTTTTTTTAACTCTACTGGTTATCCAGCGAGATCAGTTTGTGATAAAATGCGAGTTTCACCAGTTCCGCTGTATTCCGGGCCGACATTTTCGCCAGTAAATTTTTCCTGTGTGTATCCACAGTACTGGCACTGATAAAAATTTTTTCAGCGATCTCGTTATTTGTCATTCCTTCCGCTATCAGTTCCAGCACTTCTTTTTCTCTTCTGGTTAATAAAGGCGCTGTATCAGCATCATTCTTTCGCAGGGAACGGTATACCTCATCACTCAGGTATGTTTTTCCTTTTATCACAATCTCAATGGCTTCCATCAGTTCCTGCTGTGTGGCGTTCTTGAGTACATACCCGGATGCTCCGTTATCCATCATTTTTTGTATGAAGCTCTGCTGGTTAAAAGTGCTAAGCCCGATAATAAAGATCCGCGGATATGCTTCTTTCACTTCTTTGCACAGATCGATACCACTTTTATCGGGCAGGTTGATATCCATTAGTATGATGTCCGGTTGTTGCTGCCGGAGAAAAGCAAGGCAGGAATCAGCATTCATGGCATGAGCTGTCCATTCCACATTCTTCTCATACTGCAGTAAAGAACGTATCCCCTCAATGACCATATAATGATCGTCAACTATAAAAACTTTGATTGCCATTTACGCATTTAATTCTATATGAACAGATGTTCCCTTACCCGGTTGTGAATCCACATCCAATGTCCCTTTAAGAAACTCTACCCTGTTCTTTATATTATCCCAGCCTACCCCTCTTACCTGGCTCAGTACCGCTGTATCAAAACCTTTACCATCATCCTCCACCGTTACCGACAGTATGCCATTTGTTTTGCTTACCTGTACTATTGCATTTTTAGCAGCTGCATGCTTCATCGTATTATTAATAAGCTCCTGCACAATACGATAAACGGTGATAGCAGTTGTTTGTTCAATAACGGCAGCTTCCATTCCAATGGATTGGTAACTTATATTCAATGCTCCTGACAAGTTAATGTCATTACAAAAGTCCTTTAATGCTGTATCCAGTCCAAATTTTACCAAAGCTTCCGGCATCATATTATGAGCCACCCGGCGCATCTCACGGATGGAACTGTCCAGCATATCCATGCTTCGTTCAAAAGCCTGCTGGTTTTCCGGTGTCATGATAAGGTTTCCTTTCATAGTCTGAAATGAGTATTTAATGCCCGACAACATGCCTCCTAATCCATCATGCAGGTCTTTTGCCAGGCGGGTTCGTTCCTGCTCTTCACCTTTTAGTACTGCTTCTGTAGCAGCCAGTTTTTTTTCTGTTTCCAGTTCATTAATCCGTTGCTGCTGCAATTTTTGTTTTTGCCGGTAGTTTCTGTATAATAAAAAGGAAACCATCAATAATGCAACAGCTCCTCCAATAAGGATATAGTTCAATGTACTCTTCCGCTTTATTTCAGCCTTCTGAAGTTTTATCTGGTTATCCTTTTTTTCTGTTTCATATTTTTTTTCAAGATCGGCTGTACTTTTTAATACTTTTTCGTTTAAAGAAGCATCCTCAATAGAGTCTGCTTTTTGCTTTGCGGAAATGGATGTAACATAGTCTCCATCCCTGGCAGCGATATAAGAAAGAACGGTATAGCAATTTTTAAGTTCATCACCCAAACTGTCCGCAACAGCTATGGACAATGCTTCCTTAATACTTTTATAAGCTTCTTTATTATTGTTATTAAGAAACTGGGCATATGCTGTATTATAAAGCGAACTGGCCATCATCTGCCTGCTTTGAAGTTCTTTCGACAAAGACAATGACTTTTCTGCAGCTTTCAGCATATCACCAAAACGGTTCATACCAGCATATAAATTGCACATGTAGCCGTATATGGTTCCTTCTGCATATTTATCATTCAGCCGAACTGATTCCTTAATGGCAATAGTGTAAAAATGCAAAGCGCTGTCTCCCATACGGAGACCATCATAAGCCTGAGCCAGTGTAGCATAAGCCCGGTTTATATACATGCTTTTCCCACTGAAAATACTATTTACATATACTGAATAACCTGCTGCTTCCACTGCCTTTCTGTATTGGCCCAGGTTATAATAACAGTTAGCAAGGTTATGATAAGCACCAGATAACATCGAAGAATCCTTTACGGATTCCACTGCATCCTTAACCTGTAGTGCATAGTCTAATTGCTCTTGATAATTTCCCAGGTAAGCACTTATAATACCAAGGTTATTAAGCATCGTTATCACTTTTGAAGTGTCCTTCAGCTTCCTGGCCATTTCAAGCCCCTTATTAGACTCTTCCAGCGCTTTTGTATAATTACCTTTAGTATAGGACAAAACAGTTCCTTGCTGATAATAGTAGTAAATACCAATATCAAACTTTAACTCCTCTGACAAAGCTTTTCCTTTTTGCAGGTAGTATTCCGCAGAATCCTGGTTATTGGTTTCATATAGGCTGGCCAGTGTAAGAAGGACCATTGCCTTACTTCTGTCCTCTTTCGAGCCTGACAGTACTTTTAACAAGCTGTCCACTTTTCCGGCCGGACCAGTGCGTTGTGCACCTGCTGTAAATCCATAACTGATAGTGATAAGTATAATAATTACTTTTCTCATTGTAGTAAGATAAATCATTAGCCTGGCTTTACAAATAAACAAACTACTTCAGAAGACCTTCTCCCCTTTTTCCATGATTTTACGGCACCATCAAAATATCCTGTTTTTGGGGGATAGTATTCTTTCTCGCAACCAACCATTTTTACAGTAAATAAAATTTTGAATTATGAAAAAAATCATTGCTGTTTCCTTATTGATGACTTTAATAACATCTATAAACGCACAATCAGGCCGTATCCGCATTTCCTTTGCCGGGTTTGATTGTTACCGGGAAACCTGGGACGATATTTTACATATGGATGGTAAAGGCGATGAGGTATTTTTTACTTTCAACTTTACACTGGCCGATAAAAACGGAGGGTCAAAACTAAACTATGAAAAAAGGACCCCGGTTTATGGTGATGCCACCGGCTCCTTCTCCAACCGGATCAGCGTCGGTTCATGGGTAGATGCCTTTGGTAATAACAGGGGCGGTATCAAAGCAGGCGATACCTATCGTTGCAATGATATCATCGGCGAATATGATATGGCAGATGGAGATATCCTTACGGTTATACCCACTGGTTGGGAACATGACCCTATTTCCGACAACTCACATTCTTTTAATTCTACTGTACGTGGATTGTATTACAGTATCAACCAAAAAGTAGCTCCCATCATGATCGGGTTCAATATACTGACCGGTAACCTGGGTGGCGTTGTATTTAATGCCGCAAGCCTGGGCCTCTCCAAAACAAAAGCCGGCGGAGAACAGGGGGATTTGGGAAGGGCAGGTACCCGTCCTATCGGTATGGAAAAATATGGCGACTTCTCACCGAAACTGGTAGTGCTGAATACACCCAACCTGAATACTATTTGTAATAGTGATATGGGTTTTGGCAGAGGAGTTATCAGCGTTAACTATGATGAAGTAGCAGTTGGCAACAGCCGTGACCATGGCAATTATTCCCTTCTTCTAAAAATAGAATTTTTCCCGAACCCAACAGCTACACAACAACCCGCAGCTGCGAATACATCTGGGTCAAATCCTCCTGCCAACAATAATACGAAAACACAGAGTGGTTTTAAAAAACTGCCTGTGGCGCCGGCTGCAACGGGTATTACTGGTATATGGAAAGGGACATATGG
>Ga0116143_10002895_pt1 | contig 17906 bp, 18 predicted proteins | sample AD_UKC034_MetaG_FD_89745 | JGI IMG/M metagenome (GOLD analysis project Ga0116143, IMG submission 89745) | Active sludge microbial communities of municipal wastewater-treating anaerobic digesters from USA - AD_UKC034_MetaG | ecosystem: Engineered > Bioreactor > Anaerobic > Digestate | place: USA...
AAAAAGCCCGAAGAAACCAAGCCGGCTACTGAAACCAAGCCGGCTACTGAAACCAAGCCGACTACTGAAACCAAGCCAGCTACTGAGACCAAGCCAGCTACTGAGACCAAGCCAGCTACTGAAACCAAGCCGGCTACTGAGACCAAGCCAGCTACTGAAACCAAGCCAGCTACTGAGACTAAACCCGCAACTGAAGCTAAGCCAGCGACAGAAGCTAAACCAGCTACTGAAGCAGAAATTTCCAAAACTGCCAATGAGCATTATCAGAAGTTCCTGAAAGAGATCAGCATGCCTGAGCTCGATATGAAATCTACTGAATATTACAAGGCAATCCATGATGGTATGAGCCTCGTGCGCGAAGGCAGATTCATCACAACCAGTCCGTTCGATTTCTTCTATCAGGGACAGAGTCTGGTAGACCTGCAGAAAACCCTGCTCACCTCGCAGCTGCACTTCGAAAAGATGATCGACAAGAACCGCACCAACTTTTTCCTCGGTCTGATCGGTCAGAACATTCAGAGTGCCGGTCGCCGTGTCGAACAGGACAAAGCCAGACTCAAAGAAGCCTGGGGCAAGATGCAGAAGGCTGTCGAAGCGACAAAAGCCGAAACCGCCAAGCTCAAGGGCGAAGCTGAAGCCAACCGCAAAAAGGCGAAAGAAGCTAATGACGCTCTGGCCAAACTCGACGCTTACGATTCAGCCAACTACAAGGAAGTCGCCCGTCTGAAGAGCGAAATCAAAGACCTCGACAGCGATCACAAAAAACTGACGACCAACATTGGCAAGCTTGAGAATATCACCAAAACCTTCAGCTAAAATATTGTTGGCCGCGAAAGAGATTTGGTTTATACTGCGGGCAGGGGTAACCACCCCTGCCCGATTTTTATTTATGCGAAAGGCGAAAATATGAAGAGGACAGTTTTTATCGTATTCATGCTGTTGGTTGTTGCTGCGAGCCTCTCAGCTCAGAGTGAAACACCGGCACCGACCGGAAAGATTCTATATATAGATTCGACAGCTCCTGATTCTCATTATCTGGCCAGTATCAATCCAGATGGTAGTGAAAAGAAGCGGCTGACACCGGCTTTCAACAATATGATGTTTCCGCGCTACAACGAAGCTGCCGGCTGGATCGGGTTTACCAACAAGGCTCCCGACATGACTTCAGAGATCTACCTGCTCAATCGCAATGGCGACCGCATCAAAAAGGTTCTCACCGGCGCCGCCATCGAAGACTTTTCGCCTGACGGCAAGTTTTTTCTTTATACCAGCTGCGACGGCAAGGCTGAACTCTTCGTTTACAGCCTCGATCGTAAGCGTGCCAACAAGATTTCGCAGAAGCTCAAGGTCACTGCAGCCAACTGGGCGCCAGGCGGCGAATGGATTGCCGTTTCTGCGCTCGCAGACGATGGCACCAATGATCTTTACCTGATCTCTACTCTTGCTCAGGGCATTATCAGACTGACAGATACCCAGAAGGTCAACGAGACCTTTCCGGTTTTCACCAATGACGAGAAGTATCTCGTTTACTTTACCGACCGCTATGGCAGCAACGAGCTCGAATACATGAACATCGAGACAAAGCAGTTGCAGCGCCCCAACGTCGGCGGCCTTTTCCCGTCGTTGTCGCCTGACAACCGGCACGTGACCTATCAGGTGGGCGAAAGTATCGCCATCAGCCGTATCGATGGCCTTGATATCAATGTGCTGATTCCCGGCCGTACACCGATCTGGATTAAATAAGTTTGACCTGGCTGCCGGCAGAAGGTAAAATGGCAGCAAACAAAAATGGGGAAGGTTCTTCAATGATCAAGATTAACAAAATACTGGTACCGGTTGATTTTTCGGAAGGCTCGGCCCTGGCTCTGCGCTATGCCGCGACTTTTGCCTGCGAATATGGCGCGCAGATTCATCTGCTCAATGTAATCGAAGAAGAAGTCATGCAGGCCGGTTCGCTCAGCGATACGCTCAATACCACCGACAAATGGGAAGAGCAGAACAAAAAGCTGCTCGAAGAATTCGTTCCCAAAGAACTCAATAACCTTGATATCATCAAGCGGGTTCAGGGTGGGCTTGTCTATGAGAGCATTATCGACTATGCCCGTGAGAATGAAGTCAGCCTGATCATCATCGGCGCCCATGGCAGGAGCGGTTTCATCGATTCCTGGCTGGGTGGCACCAGCTATGAGATTGCCCGCAAGTCGCCCTGCGCCGTGCTTACCGTAAAGCCGCAGGCGCGCGGATTCGTCGAAAAGGGCTTCTAAGCCGCTTTAAAAGCAGTCAGCATCCGGTTCAGGTCTTTGGCGACCTGGACCGGATTTTCCTGTGGGGAAATTGCGATGTCGATCTGCAGTGACGCGTTGCCGTGCCGGGTCAGTGAAGCCGGGATATCTTCGAGAAAGGTCGCGGTGACGCCGTTGCCGACCGGCAGTTGGAAAAATTTGTCATTGTGCGGATTCTGAATGACCTTGCCGGACGGCAGGTCACTGGTGAAGCGCGAAAAAGAGACCAGCGGGTTCCAGGCTATGCTTGAACGAAAGACTGTGAGATTTTCCGGAATGAGTTCATCCTTCCATTCACGGCTGAGAACTGGTTCAACACCGTGTTCTCTGATGTAGTCGAGTCCTGCCAGATTGCAGGTGTTGAAGCACCAGTCGAGCGAGAATTTCAGCTGTGGCAGCAGTCTTGCGAGGTCGAAGGCCTCCCAGCCGAAGCATAAAAATTCGCCGCTTTCGACGTTTCTGAGCTGCTCGACGATGTTGTCGAAATGCTGCCGGGTGATGACTGGCGCGAGCCACCAGGCGATTTTGCTGTGAATTACCTTGTCGGCACGTGACTGGTCTCCCTGCCAGGGTAGAATCCAGCAATCCGGGTTGATGTCGCGCAAAAACGGAAAGCTCTGGTTCCAGACCCGCAGACGTATCTGCGGCTGCAGTTCAGCTGAAAAGTGGCGGCTGTAATCAGGTTTGCGGTTTTCGCTGGCGGCCATGATCATGCCGGCGATGCCGCTTCTTTCTTTTGGTGGCGGCAGCTGCTCGAGTTTGCAGATATACTCGACGAGGCTGCGCTTGAGACGTTTAAGGGCGCTGCTGCTGATGTGAAGGCCTTTGTCGAGCCGGGCCGTGACGTGGCGGCCGGCTTTGAAAAGCTCGCCGAGCACGGTAAATTTTTCCTGCAGAGGGCCATCTTCGAGCCCTTTGTTCATCGCCAGCTGCAGAGGTTCGTCGGTTTCGAGCCGCAGCGGATGTTCGTTGATGACAGTTTCGACGGCGAGCGGCGTACCGTCGTGCCCTGACCAGAAGAGGTCGACAGGTCTGCGCTCCCAGTCTCGGTTCCATTGTGATTCCCAGTCTTCGCCGCTGCCCTGCGACGAGCGCCGGATTTCGGTGCCGGCTTTCAGCGAGGTGGGCAGGCCTCTGACCATGGCAAAGCCGGGCCGCCTGCGGTCGGTCTTTACCCAGGTGATCCGGCTGCCCTGCTTTTCTCCGCGGATGAACCAGAACACTCCGTCGCCTGGAGCGAGTGGTTGCTGAATTTTGAGTTCGACAAGACCATCACTGCTGTTGCCGGTAGTGGTGGCGGCCAGCGCGCCTTCACGCCCGACATTGCTGCCGGTGCGCCAGTCCTGCGGTGCGGCCGGGCCATTGAAAAATCCTTCAGCGGAAGCACGTGAGAAAACCTCGTCAAGCATGACTGACTGCTGACTGCTCGAGCGGTCGATTGCTTCGCGATAGGCTTTTACCGTCTGATATACGTAATCGGGCCCCTTCATGCGACCTTCGATTTTGAGCGAGACCACACCGCTGTTCTGCAGTTGTTCGACCTGCCCGATCAGGCGCAGGTCGCGCGGGCTGAAGCAGCAGGTTGCCTGCTCGGGTCTGCCGTTGAGCTGATATTCGCGCCGGCATGGCTGGGCGCAGGTGCCGCGGTTGCCTGAACGGCTGCCCAGAGCGATGCTCCAGAAACAGCGCCCGGAAATGCTGTAACACATGGCGCCATGCACGAACATTTCCAGTTCAAGGTCGGGGTAAGCTTCACGTAGAGCGCAGATCTCGGCAAAACTCAGTTCGCGCGGCAGAATTACCCGCGAAATGTTGAGGTCTGCGAGTTCTTTGCGGCCTCCCTGGCCAAACCAGGCGCCCTGAGTGCTGAGGTGTAGCGGAATTTTGCTCTTTCGCCGCTTGATCAGCGCAGCAACGCCGAGATCCTGAATGATCAGAGAGTCGGGTTGCAGAACTTCGTAAAAATCGAGGGCTTCTTCGAGTAGCTTGAATTCATGCTCGAATACGATGGTGTTGAGTGTAATATAAAGCTTTTTGCCGAGAGCTTCGGTTACCCGTCTGGCCCAGCGCAGACCCTTTTCGTCGAAATTGCCGGCAAAAGCACGAGCTCCGAACCGTTGCCCGGCGAGATATATGGCGTCGGCGCCGGCCAGGCAGGCGGCTTTGAGACAGGCGGCGGTTCCGGCCGGAGCCAGCAGTTCGATTTTTTTGCCAGATCTGTTCAGGTTATTCTCTTTCTATGAGCCACTCGAGGGCGACACGGTAGACGTCGGTGCCGAGACCCATGATGACGCCCTTGCAGACCGGGCTGAGCAGCGAAGACTGTCGGAACGTTTCACGCGCGGTGATGTTTGAAATATGCACTTCAACCACCTCGGCATCGATGGCCGCGATGCAGTCACGCAAACTCACGCTGGTATGAGCGAGCCCGCCGGCATTGAGAATGACCGCATCTTCGGCCTTGAGTTTCTGCAGGTAGTCGATGATTTCGCCCTCATGATTGCTCTGGAAAAAGCTGATCTGAACACTGTTGCAGAAGGCGGTTTCTTCGAGCTCCTCGCAGATCTCCTTGAGTGTGCGGGTTCCGTAGATCTCCGGTTCGCGCCGGCCGAGCAGGTTGAGGTTCGGGCCGTTGACTACATGTATCATTTGCTTTCACCATGCCTTTCTGAGGATAGCAGAATATCGAGAATGTTATACGATGTTTTCATGAACATTATCAGTTCAGCGGCGTTGCGCAGTCTGGCCAACCGGCTGAAAAAGCGGCGCCGCCAGAATCTCGCCATCACCCTTTTGAGATCGGAAAGTGTCCAGCAGTGCAGGTCGCCGAGACAGATGCGTTCTGCTGCCGTGAGCAGCTCTGTTTCGTGTTTTATACCGATACTGCTGTGGTTAAACTGCAGACCGGGCAGGCATTCTGCCGCTTTGATCTGCGACAGCAGCCCCAGGCAGGCGTGCGCAGTTTCGGGATCAGGATGATACAGCCAGATCTGGCGCAGGGGAGCACCAACTCTGGTGAAATGCAGCTTGTCACTGATATTGAAACTGGCGGCAAAAGGCATTGCCAGATTGAGCATTACCGAGCGCAGTTCGTGCAGATTGCTGGAAGTCAGTCCGGAAGGACGAAAATGCACGGCATTGTAGCCGGAAAGTTTGAGCCAGCCCATGAATTTTGCCGTCCAGTCGATGCCCGGCCAGCTGAAATATCGCTCTGAGCGGTCGAGCAGGCCGAGCCATGGCTGAAAAATTTCGATCGTGCGCCCGGCCAGCCATTTTTCCGGGTGAGCTTCGTAGTCGCCTTCGGCGAGAGGTTCTGAGGGAATATCGAGAATATCAAAATTGCCATCAGGCATGCTGTCGAACAACCCTGCCGGAGTTTCTCCGCGTAGAATTCGCAGAACCGCTGTTTTGCCGGTTCCGGTCAGGGTGAAGTCGAAGTGGTCGCGATGTTTATGGGTTAAGCCACTGATACCTATGCTGGCGGCCGGAAACCGCCGGCGCAGTTCTGGCAGAGCATTGTCGGCTGATTTATCGGTGCTGCTGTCAGTCTGGATGATTATGACCCTGACGCTGTCGAAGTCCTGCAGGCATTCGCTCAATTGTGTGCCATCGCCGCCATTCAGCACTGCGATGCGATCTGGTGCGGCGGCTGCGAGGCACAGCAGGCCAAGCGGCGCAAAACGTCCGCCGAAGCGTCGCAGGCTGTAATATTCGCCTGCTGCCGGTTCGGCAGCGATGCTGATCAGCAGAATTTCGCTTTTCGGGTTATGCATCTGTAATCTGAGACGTTCGCGATTTTTCGAATTCTACCACATAACCGCCCGCTTGCCACAAGATCAATGTTCTCTCTATCGTTATCGTTGTCGCAATCGTTGTCGCAATCGTAATCGAAGAAAGACCTCACAAAGCCGCAGAGACGCAAAGAAAGAAGATGAAAGAAGAACATCCGTTGATTACGCTGATTGCTACGGTTGTCTGTCATCCTGCGCGCCCTGTTCTTCGAAGCCCTGCGTAGCTTAAGCGAAGCAGGGGCGAAGAAGAAAGTCGCAGGATCCAGAGAATCAATCAAGACATGGATTCTGCGACTTCTCTTCGCTCCGCGCAGAATGACCGCTTTTGGCTCTGGGATTCATATATGACAGAGGACGGATATTGACCGGGACTTGCCGATCGATGATACAAAAAGTTTACATGCTGGCAGGATGCTGGTAGAATACAGCCGGTTCAGACACTACATAAGCAGAGGACAGGCAATGATTGCGCCGGTATTTTTCAGTCTCAGGCCGAAACAATGGATCAAGAACCTGATTCTTTTTGCGGCTTTGATGTTTTCTGAAAAGGGATTGCTGTTCGAACTGCCTGCCTGGCTGTATGCTTTCGCTGGTTTTCTGATTTTTTGCGGCCTGTCAGGCAGCGTATACCTGCTCAACGACATTGCCGATGTCGAGAAAGATCGTCTGCATCCGCAGAAGGCGAAGCGCCCGATAGCTGCCGGCGAGCTTTCTTTGACGGAAGGCAAGGCGGCGCTGATCATCATTCTTCTGGTCTGTCTGACTGCCGCTTACAACCTTTCCCAGCTCTTTTTTTCGATGGCGCTGGCTTATTTCATGCTGAATCTGGCATACAGTTTCAAGCTTAAAAATATGGTGATTCTCGATGTCATGTGCATCGCCACCGGTTTCGTTCTGCGTGCTACTGCCGGCGTCGGCGCTCTTAAGGCGCTTGAACCGACCATTTATATTTCGCATTGGCTGATCCTTTCGACGATGATGCTGGCGATGTTTCTCGGGCTTGCCAAGCGCCGGCAGGAGATCGCCACCTACCAGGAAGAAGCGGTCATGCACCGCAATATTCTCGCGCAGTATTCGCTTTCGTTTATCGACCAGATGACTTCGATTCTCGCAGCCATGGCAATAGTCACCTATTCGTTCTATACGGTCAGCTCCGATACTATTGCTAAATTCGGCAGCGATAAGCTGGTTTACACTGTGCCGATGGTGCTTTACGGCATTCTGCGTTACCTTTATCTGATTCATATTCAGGATAAGGGCGAAAACCCTTCAGAAGTCGTCATGAATGACCGCCCGCTCCAGATAAATCTGGTGATCTGGGCCGTAGCCGTCGTTATCATCATTCACTTCTCAAAATCCGGCTGGTTCAACTTCTGACCAGCCCAGGCATTCGCGAAGACTATCCGCAGATTACGCAGATTTCTCTGTGGACTGAAGAACCTCGCACATAGTCACAAAGCCACAAAGAATTTATTATGAAATCTGCACTGGCGGCCTGTCACGTAAGAATGCAAAAAGACTCTTTCATTGCGAGCAGGGTTTCAGCCTTACGAAGGAATGGCACTAAGATAAGAAACTGAATTTTGTGAATCGTGCGCGTAATCGTAATCGTGCTCGTAATCGATTTGCGCTGTCGTTTTTTCGAGGCAGGCCACGGATGGCCAAGTGTCGAGGCGCCTGTGGTGCAGCGCGCATCGACTCACGATTACCGCTTTGCTGATTACGAGCACCGCTTCGCTGAGCACGAGTAAAACATCTGAGGTTAGACCTGTCGTTAACTTAGTGCCATTAGCCTTACGAAGCGTATGCCGAAGGCATAAGCTCATCTCTGAGGCTAATCTCTTTTCCCATGAGATTGCTTCGTCGCTCCGCTCCTCGCAATGACAATTTTTAAACACAGGTTCCGTTTTGTCGGAGACCTGATCCTGGTAACCGGTTGATAACTCTCTTCTGAAGAGGAGGGCTAATGTTTTGCTGCAGAAATGCCGATATATAAAGTAGACGACGATATCGGGAGAATAGTATGCGGCGAATAATGAGTCTGATTTTGGTTACCCTGTTTTTTGTGTTCGCGCTCAGCGGGTTCAAGACTGTCGACCGGTCGGTCGTCGAAATTGTCGGCTGCAGTCTCTCGGGTAATGATGCGTATTTTAAGGTTTTTCCGCGAGAATACGTTCCTGGTCTTGTCACGCTCAATGTTAAGGTGTTTGACGAGAGAGGGATTGCGGCGCTGGGTTCGCGCAAAATCGAGATTCTGCACATGCCGGCCGAAGGCCTGTCGTTTCGGGTGCCGTTAACCGGTAATTTGAGCGCTCACAAGACATATCGGGTCGTTGTCGATATGCCGGGTAACGAAACTCAGACAGCCACACTGACCTGGGCTGATATGGCAGTGGCTGCCAACAGTTCGGCACAGTTCTTTACGCGCACTTTCAATCCAATTTCAGAGCCGGTCGAGCTGCGTAACCAGATCGATGTCGACGTTGCCGGCCGTAATCTGCGTTAATTGAAACTTGTGCCGACAGCGTGGCGTGCTGCGGCCTCGATCAGGCCGGCAAACAACTGGCGGCTGGCCTGATCAGCTGTGACGGTTTCTTCCGGGTGCCATTGTACGCCGATGTAAAAGCGTTCGCTGTCGCACTCGATTGCTTCGATCACGCCATCGCCGGCCCGTGCGCTGCAGATAAAGCCTGCCGGAACCTCTTTGATCGCCTGATGATGAAACGAATTGGTGAACAGCTCATTATTAGACAGTTTGAAAAGATCGGCCAGCTTTGAGGCACTTTCCAGTTTGACCTGATGCGAAACTGCCCAGCGTGGCGACTTTTGCGAATGCTGCACGCGCGCGATACCACCGAGATCCTGATGAACCTTGCCGCCCAGCGCGATTGCAATAACCTGACAACCACGGCAGATGCCGAGAACCGGAATTTTGTGCAGTTCGTATGCGGTTTTTGCCAGGCCGAGCTCGAATTCGTCACGAAACGGGTTGACCAGATCGAGCGCGGTTGCCGGGTCTTCGCCCTGGTAACGGGGATGAACGTCTTCGCCACCTGGCAGCAGCAGGCCATCGATCATGCCGAGGTAACGGTCGATGAAGCTCTGCAGGTCAGTTCGGGTAAAGGTGTCAGCCGGTCTGGCCGGTGCCGGCAGAAGAATCGGCAGTCCACCCGCCTGCTGCACCGCATGAAAATACTTGCGGGAAACATATGTTCTGATGCGCATTTCGTTATCGCGCACCGATGAGTCGGCATAGGCGATGCCGATTACTGGACGTCTGTTGCTCATGTTACCAGTTTCCTTTGCGGGATGGATCGAGAATGTCGCGCAGTTCGTCGCCAAAAATATTGAAAACTATAACCAGAAAAGCTATGCACAAACCTGGATAAACGACCAGTTCTGGTCGGCGCAGCATATAGTCTTTTGCCGAAGCGACCATGCCACCCCAGGTCGGCAGCGAGGGGTCGACGCCGAGGCCGAGGAAACTCAGACTGGCTTCTGAAAGCACTGCTGTCGCCATTCCCATCGTGAAGATAACTGTAATCAACGGCAGACAGTTTGGCAGAATATGGGTGAGCACTATGCGCAGATGGCTGGCGCCCAGTGTTCTGGCCGCAATGACGTATTCGGCCGAGCGCAGTTCGAGCGCGGCCGATCTGATTATGCGTGCCATTTCGGCCCAGCCGACGATAGCCAGTGCAAAGACAACTGTTTTAATGCCGCTGCCCATGACCATTGAAACCGCGATAGCCAGAAGCAGACTCGGGAACGCCAGAAACATGTCGACGATACGCATCAGCAGCCAGTCGAGCCAGCCCCCGGCATAGCCGGCGGCAAGACCGACCGCGAGGCCGATGAGCAGCGACGAAAGACGGGCAGCAAACCCGATGATGAGCGAGAGGCGGGCACCATAGATCAGGCGTGAATAAACGCACTGGCCGAGCTGATCACAACCGAGCGGAAAGCCTTCTTCGCGGCTCAGTCGGCGCAATGGGTCGGTTTCCATAGGGTCGTTGGCAGCCAGCAGCGGTGCAAAGACGGCTGTAAGTAACACCAGAACTATTCCGATAAAGCTCAGCCAGCCGGCAAAGGTGAGGTTGCGCAGAAGTGTTTTCATCGGGCCAGTCTCCCCAGCATTTCGTCACGAATTTTCGGGTTGATCCAGGCGTAGAGCAGGTCGACTGCCAGATTGACCATTATGAAAACCAGCGCACCAAGCAGTACGATGCCCTGGATGACCGGGTAATCACGCTGCAGAATCGCATCCATGGCGAAGCGGCCGATGCCCGGCAGGTCGAAGATGGTTTCGACGATGACCGAGCCATTGAGATAGCTCGACAGATCGAGGCCGATGACGGTTATGACCGGGATCAGCGCGTTAACCAGGCCATGCCGGAACAGTATTCGTGCCGGGCTGAGGCCTTTGGCGCGCGCGGTTCTGATGAAATCCTGATTGAGCACTTCGATCATGCTGCTGCGCACAATGCGTGCCAGAAATGCGGCTGAGCGTATGCCCAGCGTGAACGCTGGCAGAATGAAGGGCAGCAGCGAGTCCTCGGCGGCAAAGCCTGATGATGGGAACCATTTGAGTCTGACCGCGAAAACGTAGAGAAACACCAGACCTGAAAGAAAAACGGGAATACTGATGCCGGTGACCGAAAAGACGGTGCAGATGCGGTCGAGCCAGCGCCCCTGGGTAATCGCGCTGATGATACCGGCGAGAATGCCGAGAACGATCGAAAAAGTCATGGCAAGCGCTGCGAGTTTGAGGGTGTAGGGTAATTTTTCGATGACCGATTCGAGAACCGGTTTGCCCGAAACCACCGAACCGCCGAGATCGCCGCGGCTGATGCGTTTGAGGTATGACAGAAAACGCTGGTGCACTGGCTGATCGAGGCCCATTTCGTCGGCGATGCGGGCAAGTGTCGCGGCATCGGCTCTCGGGCCGGCGATCGTCTGCGCCGGGTCGCCCGGAATCAGATAAAGAACGACAAATGCGATGAGCAGAATGCCCAGAAGAACTGGTATGGTGGCGGCAAGTCTTCTGAGCGTGAATTCGAGCATTTATTCTTTGACGGTCAGCGTTAAGGCGTTGTCGCAGAAAAACATCGGTGAGAAATCCATGTTGCTGACCTTTTTGCTGGTCAGATAACTTTCGCTGGCGTGCCAGAGGTAAATCCATGGCGCGTGCTCGGCAATTTTGCGGTTGATGCGGCTGTAAGCTTCAGAACGGCGATCGGCATCCTGAATTTTCACTGAATCTTCGATCATACGATCGATTTCTTCGTTCTTGAAACGGGCGCGGTTACCGCCAGAGCCCCAGTTGCTTGAATGAAACACCGGAAAGAGGAAATTTTCGCCGTCAGGGTAATCGCCGAACCAGCTCATATAAAAGGCAGGCGCTTCGCCTTTGCTGACGGCGTCCTTGAGGGCACTCCATTCCATGGGTTTGAGGTTGATGACGACACCGTGCTTTTTCAGTTCGCCCTGCAGCAGACGCGTAATCTCGAATGCTGACTGCGAAGAGCGCTGGTAGAGGTCGAAAGTGAGCGGCCTGTCTTTAGAATAGCCGGCTTCTTTAAGCAGACGGCGGCCTTCTTCAGGGTTGTATTCGAGCCCGTTGCTGCCTTCTGTATATCCGCTGATGCCAGGCGGTATGCTGCCGTTGGCGGAGACGGCGCGGCCCTGATAGACTGCCTTGATGATCTTTTCGCGATCGACCAGCATGTTGAGAGCGCGGCGGACTCTGACATCATCGAATGGCGCAGTCTGATTGTTGAAGCCGATATAAAATACATTGAGCGAAGGAACATCGGTGATGCGGGCGGCAAAGTCGGGATCGGACTTGAAACGCTCGTAATTGGCGGGATAGAGCTGCAGCATGTCGAGGTTGCCGCTTTCGAATTCCATTTCCGCTTTCATGTTTTCGGGAATGATGCGTATGTCCATGCGGGCCAGACGTGCTCTGGTGCCATGATATGCGGCATTGGCCGCGAGTCTGATATGACTGTCGCGAACACGTTCGGTGATTTTGAACGGGCCGGTGCCAAAGGGCTTTTCGAAGAAACTGCGGTCACTGATCGCACTTGCGCTGCCAGAAGGTAGAATGTAGCAGGCCGGCATGCTGAGAAGGCACAGGAATGGGGCAAATGGCGCGCTGAGCTTGATCGAAACCGTGTAGTCATCGACGGCGGTAATGCCGGCAACGCGGTCGCTTTCGCCGCGCATGCGTTCGGTGGCTCCTTCGACTTTTTCGAGCACCCAGGTGCGGGGCGAACCCACGGTCGGGTCGAGAATGCGATCGAGAGAGAATACGACGTCGCTTGAGGTCAGAGCCTGGCCGTCGTGAAAGAATACATTCTGTTTGAGCTTGAATACGAGTTCTTTGCCATCGGGCGACACGGTCCAGGATTCGGCGAGATTACCGACAAGCCGCATCTTTTCGTCATAGCGCACGAGACCGTCAAAAACTTTGGCCTGAATGCTGGCCTCGTTGACATCTACGCCGCGCGCCGGGTCAAGGTTGGAAGGTTCCGACGACAGGTATCCGGAGAATACACCTCTGAAGCTGGAAGGGTTGGTCTCGGCAGGTGTACTCAGCAGCAGATTGGCTGCCATGACCATGACACAGACAAAAGCCGTCGAAAAGAGAATTCGTTTCATGTTGCCACCTTGATATGATTTTTTTCTCTTTTCTAATCATCGGCAAGTCAGGGTTGCACCTTTAATTCTGCGTAAAGTTCGTCGCCTCTGACTTCAAGAACCGCTACAGAAGCGGGCAATCCGCCGCGAGGCTGGGTCGGACTACCGGGGTTGATCACCAGCAGGTTTCCTTCGTCGTTGATCAGCGAGATGTGAGTGTGGCCGTAGACCATGACGCGGCTTTGCGAGGAAAGGGCCTGGCGGGCGACGGGTGCGCGATGAGCTGCTGTGAGCAGGCCGCAGCCGATCTCGACAGAGATGCTCTCGGGGGTCGAAAAGGCTTGGCGATCGCAGTTGCCGCGAACCGCGTAGACCGGAGCAATGTCTTTGAGGGCTTCGAGGTATTCGGGGTGCTCGACATCACCGGCATGCACTATCATGTTGACTCCTGCGAACGCGTTGGCAATCCAGTCTGGCACCACACAGTTCACCGGACTGGTGACGTGTGTGTCAGAAATTATTCCGATTTTCATAACTGATCAGCGGTCTCCTGTCGAAAAGGTTAGCGGCACGAATGCAGCGAACTTTCGGCCGGTGCGAAAAACTTTTTTTATGACGGTCAACATATTATTGTAGCCTGACCTGTATTGATAGTATAATCATGCCTGACACGTAAGGCAGGCTGTTCAAATTTACGATGTTTCGGAGGATTTAACAAGATGGCTGAGGCTGAAAACAAGAACGCCGCTCAGGCGACCGCAAATACCGGGCAGACGGGCAAACCGGCCGGAACTGCAAGTCCGGCAGCGGCAGGAGGCGGCGCTGTAAGTTTCCATCTCGACCAGATTCTTCAGAAGCGTCTGTTGGCAACATTTATCGATCTGGTGCTCGTCGGCGTGGTTTCTTCGGTGCTGATTCTCATTGCGGCTTTTGTCTTGCCGCATTTTCTCGGGTCGATCTTCAGCTTTTTTGTGTTCATGGCAGCAGCAGCGGTCATTCTCGTCAAGGATATGCCTTTTAAAGCCGGCGAACTCGACAGCCAGACACCGGGCAAAAAGGCAATGAACATCAGAGTTACCGATCTGCAGGGCAAACCGATTACCATCAAACAGTCGATTCAACGTAACGCAGTTCTTGCCATGCCTTATGTCGTGTCAGCGCTGGGCAGCCTTTTTGCAATGATTCCGATCATCGGCATTGTCGGCACTCTTCTCATCGTGATGCCACTTATGCTTATCACTTTTGCGGCGAACTGCTACGAGATTTACCGCATCTACAGTGGCGAAAGAAACCGCCGCTGGGGTGACGAGCTCGCCGGTACCATCGTCGCCTGGGAATGAATGCATCTTTTCTCATTCCGCGCTATTTTTTCTCTGATTGAAAAGATTTTTCTCACAAAGCCACAGAGGCGCGAAGCAGAGGCTTATGCACCGTCATTTCAATCATTGCGAGGAGGGCGTCAGCCCGACGAAGCGGTATGCCGAAGGCATCACATTTGCTCACCATTCCTGTGGCGCAAATGAATGAGGCCATCTATGGCCAAAAAGCCAGCTCTGAACTAATCTCATTGTCTGTAAGACTACCCGGCAGAATTACCACAGCCCCGCTCCGGCCAAAATTTAGTTAAATTTTGCGGCGGTTTGCTGTATAGTGGCAGAGATGAACCGTAACCAGATGATACTGCTGCTGCTGGCGATAGTCAGCTTTCCGCTGATATATTTCTTTATCCCCGACTCTGAGCCGGGCAGTCTGTCTTCGCTCGAAGGTGTCACTCTGTCAAATTTCTCGGGTCAGAAGTTCAGACTGGCCGGGCAGTTCGTCGAGAAACCGCTGTTGCTGGTTTTCTGGTCGGTGACCTGCGGCACCTGTATCGAAGAAATTCCTTTTATCATAAGACTTCACGAAGAGCTCAAAAATAAAATGACGATAATCGGCATTCACCCGCCTGGCTATCCGCCTGCCAAAATTCAGCGTTTTGTCAAAAAATATCCTCAGCAGATTCCTTACATGCTGGCAGTCGATGAGCAGGGCACGCTGATCAAGACTTATAATATTACTGTTCTGCCGCGTACCGTGCTGGTTAACCGCCAGGGAAAAATTCTTTATGACCATCTCGGTTATGCGCCAGAAGGCGAAAAGGAGATTGAACTTGCCATCAAATCACATCTTTAAGACTGCTGTTCTGATTCTGGCCGGTTTATGTAAAAGATGCCGGTTGCCGGCGTTCGTGCTGATGCTTGGGTTGAGCCTGGCAGTCGTATTGCCGGCTGCTGAAGTGGCTTCTGGCAGCAAACTGCTGGCGCCGGGTCAGGTGGCGCCGGTCAATTCTCTCGATGCGATCGACAATGTTGCGCATCAGTTTCCGGTGGCGGGTGAGTGGAACATGGTTTTTTTCTGGTCGCTGTTCTGCCACTCGTGTGTTGAAGAAATGCCGGCTGTGCAGGCCCGTCTGGCAGATTACGCACAGACCGGGTTGAAGGTGTTTTTTGTGTCGCTCGATACGGTCCGCATGCAGAAAGCGCTGATAAATTTCTGCCGACTGCGCGACCTCAGGCATACAGTATTAATGGAACGCGTAGCTTCGGATTCTTACGAAGTAGCCGATAAATGGGGGGTGGTCATGACGCCCTCGGTTTTTATCGTCGCCCCCGATGGTAAGGTCGCCTGGTCTGGTCAGGGCCCGCTCGATATCGATGGTTTTTTCGCCGGTTTCGATAAGATGGCGCTGCCGCCGGCATCTGCACCCGCCTGTTGTGAAGGTCACTGAATATGTTCGAAAAGATAACTCTGCTTGACAATCATCACATGATCCTGGTTTCCAGGCGTATGGTTTTTGCCGTAATCGGCGGGCTTCTGGGCCTGACCTTTCTGCTGATGCTGTTTTTTCTGCATGTCGATTTTGATTACCTGCTGGGCCGCAAGGATCTCGCGATGAAAGTCGGCCAGACCACAATCACGCTCGAAGAGCTCAATCAGATTCAGGCGATTTCAGGCGTAAAAGCGAAGAAACTCGACGTTGCCGCCTTTGCCTCGGAGTTTTTCGACACGCTTCTATATGCCGAAGGTGGTCGCCGCCTCGGTCTCGACCGGCGCCCTGAATTTATCAGAAAAGTCGCGGTTTTTGACCAGGCGGCGGCGCGTGGCGACGCCAGCGAGACGCTGTCGCGCGCGGTTTTTCTGATCGAGGAACTTGCCGCCGCGGCCCGTCGCGAAGTCGCCGAGGCAGATTATCATCCGGCTGAACTGGCGGAGATCAAGGTTAATGTTCCGGCGCCGCCGCAGCGGTTGCATCTGAAAACCATTCTGATCTTCACTGAAGAGCAGGCGCAGCAGTTGCTGGCCGAACACGAGGCAGGCATCGCCTTTGCCGATCTCAACGCAAGCTGGAGCCGTTCTCTCTACCGCGGCGTCGGAGGCGATATCGGCTGGAAGTCGGCTGGCGACTTCCCTGCCGGCGTATTCGACACGCTTCTGGAGGCGCCGGATGAAAAAATTGTGCGCGGCTTTGCCGATGAGGCAGGAGTGCATTTGTTCTCGGTGACAGCCCGGCCCAAGATCGACCCGGCTCAGCATGAAAAGGCTGAGCGCGAACTGCAGCTGCGAGAGTTGCGCCGGCGGCGCCTGATGAAGTATATAGTTGATTTGCGAAATTCGGTTGATTACTGGGTGAATCCTGTTCTGCAGGTGCGCTGCCAGACTGTATCACGGCCCGGCGCTGCAGATTCAAGTCAATAAGGGAGTTCGAGATGGAGAAGCATACGAGAAAGCACTATCTGATACTGCCGTCTTATCAGATCAGACTGGTGGCGTTCATGTCGCTGGTGGTGTTTGTCGGGTCGATACTGCATGGTTATTTTCTTTATCAGATTACCAGCAAAAACATTCAGGAAGGCTTTCTTTCAGCGCATAACCGCCTGCGCTCGACCTGGGAAATCCTCAAACCCGCCATAATTGTCACCAACAGCCTGAGTTTCCTGTTGATCACCGTTTTTCTGCTGATCATTACGGTGTTTATCTCGCATCGCCTGATCGGGCCGATGTTCAAGGTCGCCGGTCATCTGCGCCGCCTTTCTTCAGGGAAACTGGCCGAGTCGTCGCTGCGCCTGCGCGAGGGCGATGAAGGGCAGGTGCTGTGCGAGGCTGTCAACGAACTGCAGGACAAATACCGGCAGCGTTTCGTCAGGCTGCGCAAGCTGCGGGCATCGATCGATCAGGATAAGCTCAGTTCAGCTCAGATCGCCACTCAGATCGAAGACATACTCAACGAAATCGAAATCGGTAATGACAACAACTGATACTTATCTGACCAGAAATTTTGCGGCAGCGGCTCTGTGTTTATGTTTGCTGTTGCTTGCCAGCTCATTCTCTGCCGCTTCGGCACAGATGCAGAGCAAAGACCATCAGAAGCTGGCTGAAGAAGCTGGTTGCATGGTCTGCCATTACATGCCGCCCGAAACCGCAACCGGAACAGCGGCCGGCCAGCCGGTCGATCGCCGCCTCAAGCGCGGAGCCGGGCAATGGTGCATAAACTGCCATTCCATGGAATCCATGACTCTGCATCCGACCGGTATCAAAGTCGAAAACGGCACCGATCTGCCTCTCGAAGAGGGCTTGTATATGAGCTGCATCACCTGCCACTCGCCGCATGCCGCCGCGCTAGCCTCCGAGCCCTGGGCGCCGCTGGCGATAAGTCCTGCCATCAAAGACGATTTCAGCACCTTTCTGCTGAATCATCCCAACAATGAAGGGCAGCTCTGCGCCAAGTGCCATGCGCCCGGCACTGAAGTTTTCAGTGGCAGTCTGCACAGCCCCAAAGCCTTCGATAACCGCAATTTTGCAGGATCTGAGTCGTGCAAGGCCTGCCATCTCGATATTTATGATCAGTGGAAGCTTACGCCACATGCCCGCATGACCCGGCGCTTTCGTCATGTCGAAAATCAGGCCGAGATTCCGGTCGAAGAACTTGGCATCCCGCGCGAAAAAATCGCCTGGGTACTCGGCTCGCATTACGTGCATCGTTTCGTCGCCGAAGCCAGCGGAACTCTGGTTGTGCTGCCAAAAATCTGGGATATCCACGAAAAGAAATGGCTGCCGGTCACCGATTACGGCTGGCGTTCACGTTTCTGGCTCAAACAGTGTGCCGGCTGCCATACCACCGGTTTCTCTGCCGAAAACGACAGCTTCGCTGAAG
>Ga0116143_10002897_pt1 | contig 17898 bp, 9 predicted proteins | sample AD_UKC034_MetaG_FD_89745 | JGI IMG/M metagenome (GOLD analysis project Ga0116143, IMG submission 89745) | Active sludge microbial communities of municipal wastewater-treating anaerobic digesters from USA - AD_UKC034_MetaG | ecosystem: Engineered > Bioreactor > Anaerobic > Digestate | place: USA...
AAGCTGGTAACCTGGCCTCTATTGCCGGTGTACCGTCTTCGTCATAAAGACTGGCGAATAATTCTAATGCATCGTTATTTATCGTAATAATTCTAGATGCGTGCCCTGTGGTATCCCATTGATTTGCGTCATTTTTGACACCTGGAACCGGTCCAAAACCATCATGTACAAAACATTCAAACACGGTTACAGGTAAAAACAGGTTGGCAATATTATAAAAATTAGCCTTTTCACGAGCCTTGCGGTAAATATTTATACTGAACTTCGTTACATGGTGAACTTCTGAAAACAGTTTCAACTCATTGTGAAATTGAAAATGATAGCCCAGACGATGATAAGCTTCTCTGCGCAAAGCACCACCACCAGGATCATCATAAATACCTTCGGGGTGTAAAAAGCCCGAAACAGCAATCTGGTTTGCAATCATCCATGCCTGCGGCAAAAAACACTTGTAGAGATTTGCTTTCATACCGGCTAACAAAGAGTAATTCTGCAGCGCGTTGAGAAAATTCTGGGTGGCGGTAGCGGCTTCAAATTCGGCCAGGTAGGCTTCATACAGTTTGAGCTTTTTGAGTGTTTCTTCGCGGATTTCGGCAACCTTGGTCGCTGAATCTTTGCGCAGTACGAAGAGTGGGTTGGCGTCGCCCATGATGCCTGATTCGTTCCACTCTACCTTCAGCCAGGGGGGATTACCAAGTATCAGGTCGAAGCCGCCGTTGTCGGCAAAGATGTCGGCAAAAGCCAGTTCCCAGTGGAAGAACCGGTAACTCCCGGCCAGTTCGCGCACCAGGCCGAGATGCTCGTTTTTGTCGCACAATTCGTTGATATCGACAAAACCATGCTCATCGACGAGTTCGAGAAAATTCTGTTTCGGCGCGGTATCAGGAAATAACGATAACTGCTCAACCTTCGGGGTAGCGCTGGTAAAAAGATCACCCTGCAGAATCAGCGAGAGTTCGAGCAGCATTTCCTGACGCGATGGCAGCAGGTCGGCCTTTTCGATCGGCCAGAACCACAGGGCGCACCAGTAATCCATCGCCATTTTCAGGCGCCGGTATGGGCTTGAGTTGCGCACATCGTCGGCCAGCAGTTCGCTCTGATATATGCGATCCTTGCGCGACATATCGGTATTGTTACGCGTGTCGGGCTCTGGCTGGCCGAACAGCTGTATGCTGTCACTGGTGCGCTGGCGCATGTGCCGCAGATCTTTAGTATGGCGAGTCCAGAGTTTGTCGACTGCCTGCGAAAGCTGTACTAGCTGCTCGACTTCGCCTTCGCTGTAAGGCGCGCAGAAATCTTTGCGCCACTTATCTATTAGCTTGAGCTGTGCCGGTCGCATGCTTTTGATGACCTTGTCATTGAACGCGGCCATGCCTTTGTCGCCGGTCAGAAAATGGTAAACCTGATCTTTATGCCGGTGCACGCCGGGCATGATGCGTTCGGGCACCTGGTCGAGCCAAAGCTGCCCGGTTTTGTTACCTTTGCGCAGATTTTCAGCGGCAAAAACCTGCCGACGCGCCCCGATCAATGAGTTGCCACAGAACAGCTGCATGCCGAACCAGGGCACAAACCCGCCCGGGTGAATGGCGTTGAGCCACAGCGATACTTCGGCAAGTTCTACTGCCACCGGGTTGAGGTCGACGCCGAAAACATTGTTGTCAGCGAGAAAGGTTTTAATTTTCTGCTTTTCGGTGGCATACTGTTCGGCCGGGATCGTCTGGCCAAGCTCTTTCTGTTTGCTCTGCAGATAGGCTTCGGCAAGCTGGTTGACCGCCTCGTTAAGAAAGGCGGCGCTGCCCATTGCCGGTTCGCAGACCTTCAATTTCAGTATTTCATCGGCACTGCGGTTCTGCAGCAGTTCCTTGAGGGCAAAGTGAACCAGACAGTTCGTCAGCGATTCTGGGGTGTAGTATGAAGCCGAGTTTTCGCGGTCGCGCCCGGCCATGCGGTAAATAAAGGTGCCCTTTGGATACGAGAGCAGGGTTCCGTCGGAGTTGTAAACCTTCTCTTCGTCTGTGTACGCGGCGAGGTCTTCGCCCTTGACGAAGTAAGCGGTTTCGAGCTCATTACGCGCTTCACCGGCCGGCTTAACTTCGTAAAGATCAGTTTCGGCAAGAAAGCCACGATACGACAGCAGGGCTTCATATACGGCGCCGAGCTGGTTGATGCCGAGCTGCGCGTATGAGATGCGACCGCGCCGGCTTTTTTCACCACGACCGCTGCCTGCTGCTGAAAGCGACATTTTTTCGATGACCTGTTGCAGCACGAAGTTGCGCAGTTTGACACTGCCGAGCAGCTTGAGTTTCTGCGGGTCGAAAAGATGCGACTGCAGCGCGGTCATTCGGAAAGTATGATGGCCCTCATAGTTTCCGCCGTCTTTCAAAACCATCTGTTTGGCCTGATGCACCGGCTGGTGCCCCTTAAAGACCAGATCGAAAAGAATCTGCAGTGACTCGTGAATAAAATATCCGTTGCGCGACTCTTCGCTGGTCAGCTGCACCATTTCGAGGTTGCGCAGCGATTCAAGGCTGTAGCCGTCGCGATAAACATCAGATTTCATCGGAGCGTATTCGAGCTCGGGCCGGGCTTCGATAAAAAACAGAAAGAGCAGCCGGTACATGTAACGCAGGCATTCAATACTCAGCTGACCCGCCAGGTCGCGGTCATAAATGCCGACCTTATTGGTGCGCAGGTAATGGATCGCCTCGTTGCCGAGCAGTTCGATCGACTGGCGCAGCGCGTATTTAAGGTCTTCTGAAACCGAATAAGCGTGCCGGTGTGAGTTCTCATCGAGATTGTCGAGCAGGCAGACGCCATCGGCCGGGCAGATGCAGTCGCGATGCAGCAGGGCAGTGGCCACCTGCAGCGTCGAGTTTTCGCGGCGGCCGAGAATTTCGCTCAGATCGAATCTGATGCTGCGTTTCTGGTTCCATTTGTTGCGGTCGATCAGCATCAGCTGTGAAGACCCGCAGATGATCACCCAGCGCGGCGGTTCATCGAGCGTGAAGATGTGGCGGGTAACAGCTTCTTCGACATCACTGGCGGCCGGCAGCGACAATGTCTTTTCGCCCGGCTGTGTCGCCGGCAGCTGGCTGGGGTCGAACTGCGACTGCAGCAGCACGCCTTCTTCGTCGTCGGGTTCAATGACCTGAATCAGCCAGAGTTCGGGTGCGCCGCTGCGTGTGGTGACCTGGCCGACAATCGGCAGCAGCGAGCCGTCGCCCAGTTCTTTGATATCGGTTTTAAAATCATAACCAAGCACCGGCAGCAGTTCCTGCAAAAATTCATTGTGCAGCTGCAGTTTTTCAGAAGGTTTGCGGGCTTTGCCAAGGCGGCTGCGCATCTGAAAGAAAGCGGAAGAAAGCGGTGCCAGCCTGGTATAAGGCGGCTTGATGCCCTGTTCGCTCTCGCGGGTTTTCCAGTTTTTGAAAGTGTCTTTGAGATCGTCTTCGAGCAGGGCGGTCAGGTAATGGCTGGTGTAGAATTCGTTTTCGTTATAGATACCGGTAAAATCGACGGTCATGCCACACCTCCGCTCAATACCGCGACTACTTTGATGTATGGCTTATCTTCGGTGGTCATGGTGTCTTCGATCCATTGCATGTAATTGTCGAACAGTTTTTCGATGTGCCGCTTTTTCTCTTCCTTGCGGTTCTGGCTGAGTCGGCTGGTCGCTTTTTCGCCGCCAAAATCAAGTTCGAGCTGCTTGAACTGTTTGCCGCGAAGTCTTTCGAGTGCTTCGAGATGCAGGTTGAGCTTGCTGTTGATCTGCTTTTCAAAATCTTTGCGACTGGCGCTCATCAGCGCCCTGGTCTTTTCGACAGCGACGGGCAGCAGATCCTGCAGCGTGCTGCAGGAGAAATCAGCTCCGGGATTCGCAAGACTGCTTCGATTGAGTTCGAGCCGGTCGATAAGGTCGCTCAATTCACAATCGCCGGCGAAGCGGCCGGCAACGAACTTGAGACCGAGCCAGCGATGAATCAGCGGGTGCGCCTTGCGATTCGGAATCAGCCCGGCCATGATAAAGTAACATTCGTCAGGTGCGAGCTTGTTTTTGAGCTGCAGCACCGGCGCCTCATGTCGCCCGAAAGCCGCCAGCAGTTTGTCGTTGAGCCAGGTTACCACCGGGTTGAGTTCCCACAGGTAGTGAATGCCCGGCCAGCTGTCTTCGCAGCGGCTGTTGGCTACTTCGCGCTGCACGAGATTTACATCTTCCGACAGGGTAAGCAGGCCTTTTTCTGGTGCAATTTCGCCGGGCAGGTAACGAAAACGCTGTATGAGATCTTCGCTGGCGGTGAGATCGATGCGCCGCTGTGCGGCGTCGAAACTGGCCTGGATTTTTGAGGAACTGCGCAAAAACTCGATAGCGGCCTGGCTGTAGCTGAAATTATCTTTGAACAGCGACAGCTGGTTGGCGGTCGGAACCGGCTGGCTGCCGGTATCTTCGTCGTCGGCATCGCCGAAAAGAATAGCGAGCGGGTCGAGTTCAGTGCTGGTGGCAATTGAACTGACAAATTCTTCGGGAGTTTGCCCGGCGCCGATAGCTCTGGCCACAAGCGCTTCTTCGCTGTCGATATCGTAGACCTTCAAAAATTCTGCGGGATCACCAATGTTTTTGACGGTTTCGCGGTCTTTTTCGATGAGCAGTTCGAGAATGCGGGTATCGCCCTTGATCATCGCGTTTTCGCTGTCGGTCAGCAGATAGAAAATCTCGGGTGTACGAGTCTGGCCATAGCGGTCGATGCGGCCGTTGCGCTGTTGAAAAACCATCAGCGACCAGGGAATATCAAAATGAATCATACGGTGTGACAGGTAATGCAGGTTGATACCTTCAGAAGCGACATCTGAAGCGATGAGCAGGCGCAGTGGCAGATCGTTTCGGCCAAATGCTTCGACAACCCGCTGTTGTTCGATGTCTGACATTGTGCCATGCAGTATTTCGACCTGGTTGTCTTTGAGTTTGAGATCGCGCGACAGGTTCGCGTGCAGGAACTTGAGAGTCTCGATGCGCTCGGTGAAGATAACCAGACGGTCATCGGTATCTTTGCCGGTCCAGCCGAAGCCCTTGTTTTTATCGGTTATCACCTGCAGCAGGCGCTGGTATTTTGAAAAATCAGCAATGCCGATCTGGCTGACCTGCTTTTCGAAGTTCTGCAGCAGTGCGCGGTCCGCGGCAAATTCAGGGTTGTTATCTTTTTCGAGCTTTTTAATGCGATTTTTAAGCGTTGCCAGACAGGCGGCCGGGCTTGAAAACAGCGCTTTTTCGAGGGTGATTCTGAACAGATGCTCGCCGCCTTTGCGCTCATCGAGGCGGCTGAATTTGAGGCCGGTCAGAGTGTCGAAGGCACTTTCTTCGGCGGCGCTGGCAGCCGCCCGCGCGGTTTTTATCTCGCGTTCTTTGAACGCTGCTTCGACCTGGTATTGAATATCTTTTTTGAAGCGGCGGATATAGAGCCCTTTGATGTCTTCGGGGCCGTAATCATCGGGGTTGGCAATTGCGGTCGGGTCGAGCATATTCATCAGGCTGGCGAAACTGCGGGCCTTTCCATCGTGCGGCGTGGCCGACAGCATGATCAGGGTATCGGAGCGACTGGCGAGCAGATTGGCGAGCCTGGCGCGCAATGACGAGCCGTTGCCGCGCTGCGCCACATTGTGCGCTTCGTCGATGACGATGATATCCCACCAGGCATCTTCGATATAGGTGCGGTATTCGGTGTCCTGCTTCAGAGTATCGATCGAAATTATGCTTTTGTCATAGTAATAAAAGGGGTTCTGGTTAGACGGAATGCGGTTTCTGACGCGCTGAATGCCAACTGAGTCGAGCCTGACCAGTGGAATGGTGAAGCGGCACCACATTTCTTTCTGAAACTGGGTCAGCATGCTTTTAACGGTAAGCACAAGAATTCTTTTGCCTTTGCCGCGCCTGATCAGTTCGGCCATGAGAATGCCGGCTTCGAGTGTTTTACCCAGACCGACCGCGTCGGCAATCAGAATACGCTGGCGCGGCTGTTCGAGTGCCTGAAACGCCGGTTTGAGCTGGTATTGCACAGTGTCCATGGCGGCCCGATGCCCGATGAAAAGCTCGCTGCCGGTGGGCGGGGCGCTGCGCAGCAGGCTTTCGATATAGAGCAGCGAGGCCTGAAACGAGCTTGATTTGTCGGGCACAAGTTTGGTGAGGGCGGGGTCGAGCACTTCGATCTTTCTCTCGATTTCATCGAGAAAAATAGCCTCGCGATCTCTGACTATCTCAGAAATTCCGGTCGCACTGATCGCCTGCCCGCCGGTCGAGGTTCTATCGACTTTGGTAACAAGCCATTCTGCGTCTCTGACTACGATCCTTGCTCCCGGCGCCAACGTTTCGGCAGTATTCATTCTCTTCCCCCCGCCATTTTTCTGAGAATAATACTCTTATACCGGGTAATTATCAATGATCGCCTGTCATGATAAAAAACTGCTATTGCACTAATGCCATTTCATCTGCATAAAATCACCGATAAGACATCAAACTTGTTTGTTAAAAATAATGTTTTAATGGCAATCAGTTTTTCTCATTTTGAATTTCTGCGTCATAATGGCCACGCAAACTTGTTTCAAGCTGGGAAATGATTGTGTCAGTAAACGGCGCACGGAAAGAAAGTCGCATTTTTCTCCACTTTGTGAGGAGGTCCCTGGACGCTTCGTTGCAGACAACGAGTTTCCAAAGATTGGTCCAGCGACTATCGGGGCCCTGTGACAAAAGGACCGGGGGAAGACTTTTTAACAGGCTGTTGAGTTGCTGTGGAATATATGTCAGGAGTTCATGAAGACTCTTCGGTTCGTTGATTCCTCCCATTTCAAGATTCCACAAAAACAGACGATTTGAAGCGATAATCTGCTCAAGATCTTTTCCTAGAATATGTGACACATCACCAATTCCGTTCCCGAATCGCTGAAAATCAACATATAATCCGATATGAGAATCGGTATTATCGAGAATCTCTTGTCTCTCAGCCGCACCAAGGTCTTTAAGAGAGGGAATGCGACCCTGCCCGGCAACCTCAGTTATAGATAAAAGATTCAGCCAGTCGTCTGAGTGTCGAAACCGCTTTATACCGCCTTCTTTTTCTTCTTTGAAAGAATTGGGTCCAAGAATTTCACATAGAAAAGTTGCCTGCTGCTCAACCCGCCCACCCAAGATACAAAGGGTTTCTGGATTATTTTTGTGGCTGTAAGACTGCCACCAGGATCGTGGTCCTGATCTTCTTGGAGGAAATGCAACGGCGACTTCTGGTTGCGTTTTCTCGTCGAACGCCGGTGCAGCTATTTCAGAATTTTGCTCAAGTTCATGGAGACGGGTTTTCACATAGGTAATACCTTTTTTAAGGTGGTCAATTGCAGCACCTTCCGAAGGAGAAACCGTTTTTTCCAGTCTCTGAGCCTGAGTTTCCAATTCCTGCATTTTTTCTTCCAAGGGTGCAACATAACGTTTTTCAAATTGCTGACTGTTCTGATCAAGACTTTCTAGTGCAAACTCTCTGAAATTTTCTTCAAATTTTTCTAATCTGGCTTCTGACTTAGCCTGGTCAAAGCGATACTTAATTTCATAATCTTCACAGCCAACCAAGGATTTTAACCAGTTCCAAGCCCCAGCAACCCGTTCCTTATACTTTTCATCAGCTGACTCTGGCGCAGATGGCGCAGACATTTTTCTAGATGCATCGCGACGGCTTTCCCACTTCAGATTCAGTTCCGAATATTGCTCTGTGAGCTTAATATAAATCTCTCGGGCCTTGTTCTGGAGCTCATCGAATTGTTCATTTGCCTCTCTAACCCGCGAGCTGAATTTTTCCTGAAGATCATCTCGGGTAGAATTGAAGCTGGATTCAGAATAGCAGGAAAAGCTCCCGCGAAGACGCGGAATATCAGCTCCACAGCGAGCTTTTAGATCAGAATGAAGACCCTCCAGCTTATTATAAGCTTTTTTAACGGCCTTTATACTTTCCTTAACAGAATTCTGCCGTTCCTGTTGTTTTTGCCATTCGCCTTGCTGGCGTGTCTCCAAATCCTTTTGCAGATTACTTAGATAATCCATCCCGCTTTCAAGACACTTATTTCTGTAGGATTTCTGAAGGTTTCCGGCATGCCTCATGAGATCTTCCAAAAAAACACCAAAACCACTTCGATTCCAGGCATCAACAAAACCGAGGCGCCCCCATTGCGCCCAAAGGCTATCGACAAGGTGAACACTGAACTGATCGGGATCAAACCCGGCAGAGCGCAAATCTATTCTTAATCTTTCGGAAAGTTGCGTCCACTTCTCTTCCCGGGAAATACGCTTTCCATCAACATACGATGCTTTTTCGGTTCCTTTTCCGGTAATAACAAAGATGACCCGCTGATCATCCTTTTCCAGAATTTTCTGAAGAGTCTCCATATCCTGTTGTTTGAACAGATTGCTGGAGCGGGTCAGATATACAACAATGTCAAGATCAGGGAGAATGTGTCGAAGGGTCAAATCAGCATGGTCTTCGTGCAGAAAAGCATTCAGACCGGGGGTATCCAAAGCAACCATGTCTTCAGGTAATAGAAAATGTGGATGTTCTACATAAACCCGAGTTATTCCCATTCGATTCCCCGGATTGGACCCCTCATTTGTGGCTTCATGAAGTCGCTCGATCATTTTCTCTCCGGTCCAGGTTTCCTGTCGGCCTTTCTCTAAACAGACTGTTGCCTGTCGTTTGGAACCGCGAACGATTTCAACTCCAAGATTCGTCGTTGGCTGAACCTTTTCTGGAAAAAGAAGTTCACCTCCGACCATAGCGTTGATCAGACAAGTCTTACCACTCGAGGTGATACCTATAAAGCCAACCTTCAATAATGGATTCTTCAGCCTGGTAAAGAGTTTGCGAAAACCGTCAAATGCATTGGCAGGAAAAACCTGGCGAGGAAATTTACCCAACCATGAATCCAGCCAGTTTGCCTCTTCAAGCATTTCGCCGACCTGCGGATTCTTCAATTGTTTCAGGGTATGACCATACCGTTCGGCTGTTTCTCCTATCATTTGGCAAAGACGTTCCAGAGCAACAAAAGCTTCCTTCTTACTTCCAAGGCATTTGTTCTTGCAAGCGTGAATAATTCTAAGTATTTCCCAGGTCCTGTTTCGTAGCTCCGCAATTCGGCAAATTAGAGCCAGTTCGTTTTCGTGCAACTCATCATCGCAAAGAGCTGCAGTGATCAGGTGATAGAAAAAGCAGATCTCTCTGTCGGTTCCTTCCAGAGAGCGGAAAGCCTGCACCAGCATGCGATCCTGCGGTTGAGGACATGGGGCAGACAAAATAGTCTCAGGGAAACCCATGTTTCGAAACCAGTTGACTTCTGATGGCTTGAGAACCCCATCGGCCCTGATTATTTCGGCAATTGTATGACCTAGAATTTCCAGTTGCTCCGGGTTTGTTTCCCCAAGATAGGAAATTTCGACTCCATATTGTTCCTGCAGATGTGGATTAACAAGTTGTAGATGGTGAACCCAGGAACCCGAGAAAAATTGCTCATTGCCCCTTTTTTCGAGAATTGCGAGATATTGATTCCATTGGACCTGGGCTTTTGTTGTTGACGCGGGTTTACCCAAAAAGTTTGTGATAGCAGAGTTAATGTCTGATTTTAACGAACCGAGCAAGGTTTTCTTTTGGGTTTTAATCGAGGCAGCTTTCGGGTTAGTTTTCATTTTTTTCATTTTCCTAGAATCTCCTTGATCACCAGGTCAAACTTTTCAATCATGCGGTCCATTGCCGGGCTTGAAGGATATGTCGACAGGAGTCTCCTTCTTTTTCTGATCTCAGATAAAGCCGCCTGTTTTGGAGCCCTGTCCTTTAATATTGCCTGAATCTGAACCTTCATGGCGACCATTCTTGGAGTAACTTCCATGGCAACGCCATCCTCCCTATGCCCAAGCCCGTATTCACGGGCCAAGATTAACAGGAAGTCAGCAGCTTCAAGTAAAATTTCTTCAGTTTGGGATGTCACAGGAACTGAATTTCTCAATTAACAAAGAAGCAAGGTTTTCTGACAATTCTGTCCCATTCTTTGTCAGAGCATCAAGAAACATCTCTAATCTCTTGGTCCTCTCTTTTTCAGGCTCCATCTTGCCCTCCATTTTTTTGCAGAAGGCGGCGGCATCCTTATCAATACGGTCAAGTTCCACCATTAGAACTTTTTGTCTGGCTTCCCATTCTTCGCGTCTTGCCTTGGCGGTTAACCAGTTTTCGACCAACTCTCCAACAATCTCAGCTACACGGATTACAACCTTACCATTTGTCGGATTCTGGTTAGTTTGTCCCTTTATGGCACCCTTTAATTGCTTTTTAATCGGATAGAACTTGTCATCATCTGCCATGCTAATTGTCTCCTTTAGGGGATAGATTCGGCCAGGAAAGCTCTTCAAGCCGTTTTAATAATTCCTTCTTTCGTAAGCGCTCTTCAGTTTGGGCAGCACAGGTTTGTTTTCTGGATTCCAGAATCTCCTTGGTCTCTTCATACTCTCGGGTCAGATCGTTCTTCAGAGTAACAGTGATATCTTCGATCACTTCGATCATTCCCATACGAAGATCGTATAGAGGTCGCTGGTCATTGGAGGAAGGTGGTTCTATACACAATAAGGGCTCAAGCTTGTTTCGGAGATCTCCTTTCCACGTGAAGACCTTAAAACCAAATTCTATGGCTTCGGTTGCAATAAAAGCAAATGCGCTAATCGCGCGACCAGTCGTAAGTCCGATCCGCTTCAAGACTCCTCCCACCGCGTTCATTGCCCCTTTACCAAAAACCTTGCCAAGACCCAGCTTTCCCGCCAAAGCATTGATGTTTCCCATGGCCTTTCTCGAAAGGTTCATTACTCCGACGACACCCGATCTGCCCGCGGCTCCACCCATGCCCGCAAGATATTGACCGGCTGCTTCTCTTGCCAGTATATTACCGACTTTGCCGGCGGCGGCCTGACCAGTTACATGGCGGGCTTTTTCTTCGAGCTCTGGGTCATTAAACTCTTGTTCAAGCGTAAGTTGATCAGGCCAGATCTCTTCAATAGCCTCACACAAGCTGCAAGTTTTCTTCGAAAGCCAACGCTCAAATTCATTCGCCTGCCCTGTAAGGATCTCGGGAAAAGCTATTTCCAAAAGCAATCGGCGAACCTCATCGATTTCCATGCATGAGGTTTCAGACATTCGCTTTTCGAAATCTGCTTTAATTGTTTCGGAAAGTCTGTCGATTGATTTGCGGTTGTGTTCCAATGCATTGTCGCGAAAAGCACGGATCAATTTCTTTCCCTTAGCAAAAGCATCTTCGAGCCCCATAATTATCGTGTTGATCTGTGTTATCTGGCTGCTACCCGCATTTTCTGGCACCGCAAGCCGGGCCTCGGATCGTCCATTAGCCAACCAGACACACCCTAGCTTTTCGATATTGCTCATAAACAATTGCTCGCGTGCTTCGTCGTGCAGAAGCTTGGCAATCCTGGCTTCAAGTTGTTTTATATCCAGAATCAGGTCGGGCAATGTTTTGACAGGCTTTATGGTCACTACTTCCGGTTTTTGGATGGAAAGATGTTTTCTGACTCCATCTCTCAATTCTTCGGCGCGGCGAGTAAATGAAGAATTGGGACAGTTCAGAATGAAGGTCAAGCCTTCGCATGAAACGACTTTCAGTGTGTTTGACAATTCATCTGCAAAGCAAGCGTCGGCTCTTGCAAACCCACGCCGGGCATCTACAATCCATAGGAGGAGATCCATCTCAGGGAGCCACTGACTAATAGCCTGTTGGTGAACTGGTTCTAAGCTGTTGTAGCCGGGAACGTCCATCAAAACGGCACCAGGCCGAAAGCACCCGCTTGGGAGCAACCAGGCAGTCAGGATTGCCTGTGAATCTGATTTTTCAGCTTGTAATCGAAACTCGGCAAAATCAATCACCTGGGTCTCAGATCGACTATCACATTGATAAAGAAAACACTCGGGTTGCCCGGCTTCTAAAAACCGGATAACGGTCAAAGTACCAGAATTTGGTTTAACCCGTGTTTTTAGCAATTCCCGCTGTAACAGGTGGTTGAGAATGGTAGTTTTACCACTGGATGTTGCCCCCACCAGGGCAAGGTTGAGCTGACCATGCAAAAGTTTCTTTCTAAGATTCTCCCCCTGGTTCGCCAGTTGATTTAGGCCGATTCCAGCCAGGCATTCAACGGCACTCGCAAGAGATTGATTATAAATTTCTTTGACTTCATGAGGTTTCATGGTCCGAATTAACCTCCTTTAAAAGCGAATTCAACTGCTGGGCGTGCGGAAGAAGCTCTTTGAGTTCGTTTTCCAGTGCCTGACGATTTTTTTCCTGTTCAGCAAGTGGCTTGCTCAGATCCTCTACCGCGTCTAGAGACTTCTGCAATAAATCCTCGCCCGTAGAAATCGCACGCTTCTCAAGCTCGTCAATCTCTTCAAGTATCTTGGCAACCAACTCTCTAATCTTACTGGTAACGATCTCGGCTATTTTGCTACGAGCGTTCTGAGAAGCTTTTCTCATTTCCTGCTGTTCATTGCTTTCCGCACTGCCGCGCAATAGCCAGCCAATTATGTAAGCAGCTACTGCAATTCCTGCTGTTACCGGATTCCATGCTAAGAGCCCTGCCAGCAAACCCGCAATACCTAATTTTTCCATGGCTCCGCCTGCCGCGCCGCGCCACCAGTATTCGGGGACCTTACCTGGTCTGGCTGCAAAATCATTCCGAAGACGGTTTGGGGAGTCAGTTCCAAGATTTTTATTGGTAACAACAGCAAATTTCAGTCGAAGCTGAATAATCATCTCGGTAATATCAGCAACCAGATTTTGCATCAAATCTCGTGCAGGCTGGTCATCGAAGGGTGGTCGCAAATTATTTTTTATGACAAGCTGAAAAGTCTCCTCAAAGGTCGCTGGACTGACACTGCCTTTGGAAATATAATCATTGATAGTATTCTTGGCCTTGTCTAGTTTAACTTGAAACTCAGATTTAAAAGAGTCTTCAAAACTTTCTGCCTCAGTCCTGGTCTTGGTTAAAAGTCTCTTCAGATCGGTCATCCAGCCGATAAGCAGGTCCCTTTTTTCCTGTTCATCAGCCTTAACCTGTACAGCAGTTAACTTAATATTTTCTTTGAGAAGGGCAATTTTGTTTTCCCTCTCATCAACTTCCGTCAAAATCTGGTTGTGAATAGCCTCTATAACCCCACCCAGTCGACATCGGAGCAGATGGTTGTCTAAAAAAGAACTCAAATCATCGTAAAAACGGTTAAATCCGCTCGCTTCCAGGAGCATCTCATCGCTCTCAAAATGAGCATTAAAAGCATCCTGGACTTGGATCGTATGGAGACTTAGCGAGTCGTCTCCACCTGACTGGCCTTCGGAGGCTATTCTTTGGAGAATCTTGAGATTTTCTGCAGTTCCTTCCTCCTGATCTTCAGGTTTTTCACTCCAACTGTTTTGTATAAAGAATGAGAACGGTTTGAAATCCCAGATTTGTTCGAGAAAAAGCTTTTCATCATTTTGAATTGTCGGATTAATGGAGAACAATATCACGGCTCCAGTCAGCCGTGGCAACATCTCTATCGTGAGCTGGTGGTTAGACCGGTTAATTGAATTTACCCCTGGGGTATCAACCAAAGTTACCCCATTTCTGGCCAACCATGGGACCTGAGCAAAACAATGAACTTCACAAACTCCCTTTGAGTTTCCAGGATTCTTGTTTTGGTCGACATAGTCACGCAGAAAGGCATCCTCCAAAGGCCCTCTTTCTTGGCGCCCATCTTGAAAAGTAATTATTGAATACTCGGGCTCAGTTTCTGGTATGCCTGAGACATAAGTGAGAAGGCTTGTAGTTTCTTTCACGTCCATGGGGAAAACAGCCTGGCCCAGCAGGACGTTTCCCAAGGTGCTTTTGCCTGCGCCTTGCCTCCCGAGGATGCCTAACAAAACCCTGTCAGAAATAAGACGATCAAGAATCTGTCTAAGATTTTGAGTCCTCTCTTCCGAGCAATGGCTGCGAAACCATTCAATCAGCAGTTTGCCTAAACTTTCAACCCGAGATTTGTATTTTTCATATTGGGGTAGTTTCATAGAGTTTCCCTTTCAAAATTCCGCTCATAATTTCAAGTAATGTTACAAATACCAGATTTAAAACAAATTTGACAAAATGTGTGAGCAAAAGAATCTCGTTCCCACTTCAGTGCAATTTATGTTCAGCTATTTTAGCATTCTTGTTAGTAATTGCAAGTATTTCTACCTGCGCCTGCCAGTGATAAAACTATTCAGAGATCGGGCGCCCCGGCTTTGCGCAAAGAAAGACCGGTTTGTGAAAAGCAGAACGGCAACATAATAAAGAGAGCCCTGAGAATAACGAATGAGTGTGGAAGAAGAATGAGACGCCCCCTGGTAGACGTTATTCTGCGTCTCTGACTACGATCCTTGCTCCCGGCGCCAACGTTTCGGCAGTATTCATTCTCTTCCCCCCGCCATTTTTCTGAGAATAATACTCTCACGCCCTGCAAATGGCAAGAGTTTCGCGCCACACGCCGAGCAAAAATCTCGTCTGCTGTCTGAAATTGTTCTGCCAACAAGCTTCTCCGGCATGCAATACAACTGAATTTAATCGCCAGGCCTCAATAAAAACAAACAGTTGAACGGGCAAGAGCGGTGCATAAAAGTAGAGAAATAATATAAGATAATTTTATGTTGACAAATCAAAGATTAAGTGACTATGTTTAGTTTGTGATTATTTATTCTTTGACAACTGAAAAGCGTCTATATGACTAGATATTAGTATTTTTATCTCTATCACAAAGTACAATTTTTATCTAATCAAAGTACAGGTTTTGTAGTGCACAAGTACTGAGCGGTCGGTACTCTAAAATAATCAAAAGTACAAACAAGAAAGGAGCGGAGTACAAGTTTGATGTTTCGCGAAGTACCTTAGTCAGAGTCGCGCAAGTACAAGAACCTTCCGGCCAAAGTACAAAACCGTCCAATTTCATAGTTCAGCTTTACCTTTCGGCATAAAGATCGACTGATCTTTTTCAATAATTAACTCAAGGAGAACCTCAAATGTCTAAATTAAACAATCTTCCGCAGACCGACTTCTCAGTATTCAGCAAACTGATCATTGAATGCCTGATCACTTCTGGCGGAAATGCCAGCAGGCAGAAGGTGCTTGGCTATATCGAACAAAAACTGGCCGGCCATTTCCTGCCAGGCGATCTGGTATGGCGCAACGGCACCTGCGAAGAAGCCTGGCGCAACAACGCCTCCTGGATGCGTCAGCGCCTTGTCAGCAAAGGGCTTATCGACAACAACGCCCCCCGCGGAATCTGGAAGCTGGCTTGCAACTAACATGTCACTGACCCGCTCGGTCATTTTTATTGAACAGGGTTTCAACAATACGTCTCGTATTGGGATAGGAGGGAGTATGATTCTAGAAATTTTTGTCAAACTGTTAGAGTTATGCCTACAGTTAAGTCGGCATCTATTTGAGGTTGGAGTAGTTACGGTTCAAGTCATCTGGAACCTTTGCGTGGCATATTATGTGATGTGTGCGCTTTTATTTGTTATCAACAATGCCTTCGCCATGGTTGTTATTTTTGTTTTGTTTCCGGCAATTGTAACTACATTCATATCGTTTTTCCGGGGAGCTTTTGTGAGGATACATGCAGGAAGGCGCTGTTAGCCTGAGAATAGATGTCTTTCAAAAACCAGCGGCAATTAAGCGCTGCTTAAATTGAACGAGGAGGATTTTAATGGGTCGCACAGTAGAGAAAACAGTTTTGGTCGAAAAAGTTGCTCAAAATCACAACTTTGACAGCGTTCGTAATAATGACTATAAATATAACGATCTGAGAATAGTCATTCGCAGCAGCTCTAATCTGAAGCAGGAAAACGGCTTTAACATATATTTTCTGGGTTTGACAGCAGCAAAAGTATTGCGTGGCGATCCAGAGAAACTCGTTGTTATGCTCGTTCTCGCTGATGAATCCAGAATTGTTTATTTACCCGGCAAAATCGCCAGGGGGATTTTTTCACAAATTCCTATTACAGGCGATGGCCAATGGAAGTTTCACGTAAGAGAGCGCGGTAGTTATCTTGCTCTCGAAGCCACCGGAATGTCAGCGCTGAAACTTTCCCAATATCTCAATGTGAAGCCATGGGAAGCTTTTTCAGCAGAGTGATTATTTAGTCATCACATGCCGCAACATCACTTTACGGGATTACCTCCCGAAAGAGGCTGGCAACTTCCTGATGAGAAGAGGCCGGAGGAGCTAGAAGCGTGCGACTCAGCGTGCGTTTTCGCTCAAGAAGTGCGCTTAGACGAATATCAAAAGAATCCTCCTGGTATTGCGGATGCACAGCCAGAGGCAGGTAAACACAAACTTTTTTGTTCTGACCAATGCGATAAACCCGGTCGGTACATTGATCTTCCACTGCAGGATTCCACCAGCGTGAAAGATGAACCACATGGTTTGCAGCATGCAATGTCAATCCAACTCCACCGGCACGAGGAGACAGCAACATTACATCAAAGCCTCTGCGCATTTGAAAATCATCTACGCGCTTTTTTCTATTGTCACCACTGACCTCACCACTGATGATCAAAGGAGGAGTTGCCATTTTAAAACGTCGCTGCAGCAATTCGGCCAGGATGCCATGCATTTCGAGAGATTCAACAAAAATCAATGCCTTTTCGCCCTTCGATTCAATTTTCTCCAAAAGCTCAAAAAGAATCATCAGCCTGGCAGACTGTTTTATATACTCATCATCGCTTTGTAGAGTCAGGTTAAATGGATGCAGAGAAACTGACCGCAAACCATGCAAAGCCTCCAACATTCTTCCAGGTGCAGATTCGGCCTTATTAGCTTTCCTGACAACTTCGTCATAAGCCCTGGCCTGTTCTAAAGGCATATCCCTTTTCAGAACCATATATTCCCTCTGGGGAAGGCCTCTCAAATTGTCTTCTTTGAGCCTTCGCAACATCAAAGCAGGGTTGGTCTTTTCTGTTAAAACAGTTTTCAGCGCTCTGAGATTTTCCTCACTACCAGCCTGCTCATACATTTCCGAAAATTGCTTAAGTGAGAAAAGACTGCCCGGCTGGCACAGGTCACAAATTGACCACAAATCTGCAAGACGGTTTTCGACAGGTGTACCAGTCATAGTGATCGAAAAATCTGTGTGCATTGCTTTTGCGGCATCAGTAATTCTGACCGCGGGATTTTTAACCTTCTGAGCTTCGTCAAAAACGACCACGCCCCAATGAATAGCACCAAAACTCAACTGATAATCACGAAGGGTTTCATACGTAGTTAAAACCCCGTCATAACTTTTTACAACTTCAATGTTTAGTGATGGAATTCCAGTATCACCTTCGCTTCTGCCGGTCATTCCAGAATTGCGAACAGTTTTGAGATTCGTGCCATACGCCAGAAGTATGTTGCCTAAGCCAAATTGGCCCAAGTGCTGAGAAATTTCATCCTGCCAGTTTTTTAAGAGACCTGTTGGTGCAACCAGGAGAAACGGAAGTTTTACATACAGACTATTATCGATTAATTGTCTTACCCAGAAAAGAAAAGCCAGAACCTGAAATGTTTTTCCGAGGCCCATGTCATCCGCGAGGCAGGCTCCCGCACCGATTTCGCTCAGCAGGCGCATCCACTCGTAGCCTTTTTGCTGGTAAGGTCGCAGACTCGCCTTCAGGGTGGCCGGCACCGGATAAAGAATACTGTCCGGCTGCTGGAATGTCTGCCATTTCTGCCACCAGTCGTCTTTGATGATATGCTGAAAATTCTTGTCCTGCGCCTGTTCCTGCGAGCTGATGAACAGCCATTTGGGTACTGTAATGCGTTGTTTGTCTATCTTACCGTGTTTAAG
>Ga0116143_10002901_pt1 | contig 17888 bp, 15 predicted proteins | sample AD_UKC034_MetaG_FD_89745 | JGI IMG/M metagenome (GOLD analysis project Ga0116143, IMG submission 89745) | Active sludge microbial communities of municipal wastewater-treating anaerobic digesters from USA - AD_UKC034_MetaG | ecosystem: Engineered > Bioreactor > Anaerobic > Digestate | place: USA...
GATTAATCCTGATATAAGTTTACAGTTCATTTTAAGTCCTGAATTGGGTTTACAATAGTAACCTTTTTGGTGTAATAATTCTTCCATAGTTTTTCTGGTTTTAATCTTTGTATTGATTGATGTATTTCTTGGGGTTTGAAGTTGCCAAGACTCATATGAGGTCTTTCATTGTTATAGAGATTGACAGCTTTAGTAAGTTGTTGTTTTGCCTGGTTCAGGGTTTGTATGTCGTAGTGATCTAAGTATTCTTCTTTGAGAATACCATTTACTCTTTCAGCTATGGGATTTTCTAATGGGTCGCCATTTTCAGTCATGCTAATTCTGATTTGTTGATTTTGTAAGACATGTACATAAGACTGACTGCAATATTGTATTCCTCTGTCGCTGTGGTGGATGAGTCGCAGATGGCTCTCGGCCCCCAAGGTTGAGAGAGCCATCCTTAGGGCATTGATACTTTCATCCGCTTCTAATGTTTCACCGGCATGGTATCCTATAATTTTATGTGAGTAAGCATCGGTAATCAAGCTGATGTATACATGGTCATTATTGAACTTCCAATACGTAATATCGCATACCCAAAGCTGATTGATGGCAGTTGGTATAAAGTCTTTAATTAGATTGGGGTATTTTCTAAAATGGTGATAAGAATTAGTTGTTTGGATTTTCCGCTTTCGTTTTCGAACAAGAAGGTGATTGGCTGCAAGCAGGTTAAATAGTGCATCTCGTCCCATCTTGATTTGCCGATCCAACAATTGCGGTTGTAGCAATTCATAGAGCTTTCTGGTACCCATTCTACAATGATCAGTCCTTATTTGGCGAACTAATTGCAAAACCATTTCTTCTTCAATTGTAGTAGAGATTAAACCCCAATTATGCTGATAATAGGCCTGTCTGCTGATACCAAACCAACCGCAAAGTTTGGCTAGTCCGATGCGTGGAAAATTCCTTTTCATTTCTTCAATGGTTTGGTAGACAACTTTTTTCTGATCGGAATATTAAATTCTTTCTCCGCTATGTCCACCATAGTTGAATAAGCTATAGCCTTTAACTGCGCATCTTTCAATTGCTTCTCCAACTCAAATATTCGCTTTTGCATTTGAAGTAATTCGAACTCTTGTTCTGAGGATTTCTTGTTGGGTTTGAACTTTATTCTTTTTGTCATAGGAAGGTTGGCTTCTCCCAAGGTAGCTTTTTTCTTTGGCCGGTAAGGAGAATAACCCAACTTATTCATCCAGCGTAGCAATTGACCTTTTTCTTCATCCTGCCCGGTGTATTTTTTCCAAATAGCCCTCTTTGTGCACCCACTAGAAATCATCTCCTGAATGATTTTATGCTGATCCGCAATACTAAAATGCTTGCCTGCCTTTTTAACAATTTTTCGTCTCATATTTTGCTAAATTTGTGTAAAGCTATTTCAGGACAAGACAGTTCAGTGCTTGCAGATAGTTTTCGTCTCCGAAATCGCCAACTTCTTAAACCCGCAAAACGTTACCGGCCATTATAAAAAGAAACACAGATTGCTGAAAACAATTTACATATTTATATTAGCACTGCTTCTCTTTGAGAATGTCTCATTGGGACAAGCAATGTTTTCTGTTCAAGAAGCACAAGAAGATTTAAAATTTTATAAATCGAAACTTGAACAAAATCATCCTAATTTATACTTGTATTCTACTAAATCGCAAATAGACAAATTCTTTGATAGCCTAATGTTATCAATTAAGACTCCACTTAGTGAGTTTGATTTTTACAATAAAATTACTCAAACGAGTAAGTTGGTTAAAGATGGGCATACATACATTTTATATAGTAGCTCATTCATTGAAAAACAAAATTCGTCAAGCAAATTTATTCCTTTGCAAATAGGAATTTTTGATAATAAATTATACGTTAAAAAGAGCCTTACCAAATTAAAATTGATAAATGAAGGCACTATAATTGACAGTATAAATGGAGTTTCATCCAATACTATTATTCAGGAATTACTTGATCGGCAAGTTAGAGATGGCAACAATTTATCGTATGCCTTATGGATTTTGGACACTTATTTTAGAGAGTATTACAGCTACACATTTGGATATCCATCAAATTTTAGATTTGCCATTTCAATCAATGATACCTCCCAAACCGTTAACTCTTACGCTCTTTCTAAAGACAGTATTTACTATTACCAAGAATTAAATTATCCAAATCAGAGCTCTCAATCAAACAAGGCTATTTATTGCAATTATGACAGTAGCGGAACAACAGCGATGCTAAAGATTAAAGATTTTCACTCTAACCTATTGAGAAGTGTTTACGGTCAAAACTTTAAGAAAGAAATAAAACCAATAATAAATCAATTACTTGAAAGTAAGTCAGAGAATCTAATTATTGATTTAAGAGATAACCAAGGTGGCAATATTGAATATTCAATTTTCTTGTTATCATACTTATTAGAGAAGCCATTTAGAGTAGTAAATGAATATCAAAAATTAAAAAAAGGAGAACTAACGAAATGTAATGGCCCATATATGGGCTATCATAAGCCGTCTAAACATCAGTTTAAAGGCAAAATATATGTTTTGATTAACGGGGGATGTTTTTCAAATTCAGTTATATTTTCATCTTGTTTAAGAGAAAATGCTCAGGTTACTTTTGTTGGAACTGAAACTGGAGGAAACCCCCATGTATTGGGAGCTTACTCAAAAAACTATGAATTACCTAACACAAAAATAAGAGTGGAAATTCCCACAAAGCGTTTTATATTGACAAATTTAGAAATGAATGATGCTCAAGGTTTAAAACCAACCTACATCATTAAGAAAAGTATTCAAGACAATATTGCTTCTTTTGATACTGAATTGGCATTTATATTTGAATTAATTAAAAAAGATGAAAATAACGGCCGCTAACATCGGTAACCGTTGCACAACTCTCAAAAAAAACTTGGAAATAAAAAATAAACCTGTGCCATTTTATGGTGGGTTATAGAGGAAGAAGTTTCTTTTTAAAAGCCGCTTAAAATTGCGCCTAGACGTTTGTAATACCATTGAGTTACTATTTTTGAATAATAATTGTAGTTTTTAGACGGACTGCCGTTATCGGCAACTTTCGCTGCGCGAAAGGTAAAGTTCACGCTGCTTTGCAGCAATGTGTCCTTTACCGAGTTGCCGATAATGGGGTGCTTGGCCTAATTTCTCTTTTTCAAATTTGCAGTTTCGCTTAGCGAACTGAACATCTAACGATGTTCCCTGTCGATAACTCCAGCTTGGAGAAATTCGGTTCCATTTCTCCGAACTTTTCATTAGCTAAAATGCTACGCATTTTGCAAATTCGTTCTCGAAATGGGAACTTCGCCAAGCACCCCATTACTGCAACCTTAGACAACGACACAAGAGAATAAAAAACGACAAGACAATATGAATAGCATTACAGAAATTTGGGCAAAAAGTAAAGGGACGTTTGACTCAAAATCACTTTCCCAAATTCTTGCTTTTGCTGGTGACGGTAAACTCAAAGACAACAATGTAACATCAAGAGAATTTCGTGACCTTCTTGACCAAGTTCCTTCATCATTGCTCAAACAATTTGCTGACAACTGCCTAACAGATGGTTTTTCAGATAGCGGACTTGCATTGCAAGACATCATTAATCAAATCGGTACACGACTCGGATTTACTATTGAGCACGGACTATACAGAGGAAAACAAAACGACATTGGTTTTGATGGCATTTGGACTTCAACGGAAGGACATAGCTTGGTTCTTGAAGTAAAGACAACAGATGCTTACAGAATTAATCTTGACACCATAGCTGAGTATCGAAAAAAATTAATTGAACAAAATCGAATTAGTAAAACACAATCTTCAATTTTAATTGTAGTCGGACGACAAGACACAGGTGACCTTGAAGCTCAAATTAGAGGTTCTCAACACGCTTGGGATATTCGTTTGTTAAGCACTGACTCTTTACTTAAACTATTAAGTTTAAAGGAAACATTGAATGACACAAAAACAATTCAACAAATCAATGAGCTTTTAAAGCCCAGAGAATACACTAGAATTGATAAACTAATTGAACTAATATTCTTAACTTCTAAAGACCTTCAACTTGCCGAACAGACAGAAGAAGACATTGAACAAATAGAGGAACTTCCAACAGAAAAGAAAAAGCGAAAATCATCTGAGGACAAAGCAACTCCTGTAAACTTTCACGAACAATGTTTGACTAGAATTACTTCAAAACTAAACATCAACTTTATTAAGCAGACAAGAATTTCATACACAAACAAGGACAAAACAACCGGACTAATTTGTGCTATTTCAAAACCACACAAACAAGGTCAACACGAAAAGTTTTGGTTTGCATTTCACCCCCATCAAAATGACTTTTTAAAAACCTTGAACAATGCTTACGTTGCTTTCGGTTGTGGTTCGCCCGAAAAACTATTCTTGATTCCCTACAAAGATTTTGAACCATTAGTTAAAAACTTTTGGACAACAGAGAATGAGGACAGAATGTATTGGCACGTAGTCATTCATAATCGGGACAACAAATATTTATTGGCTCAACCACAAATTGAGAAGGGCTCTATGGTCGATATAACAAAATACAAAGTGTAACCTCGCATCGACATTTGTGGTGTGTTGAAAGTTTTGTGCTCCGAAACCCGCTACTGCTCATACACCTGGCCGTTACCCCCAACGAATAATTCTGCCCCACACCTTTAAGTGCAGAGCAGGAATATCAATACATGCAAATGTAAGTTACCTGCTATTCACCTGCATGCATTAAAATTCGTTTTGCTGTTGCACCTTACATCATAGCCATTCTGCAAATACAATTTATTTTACTTTTCCTTACTTTTGATGATGTAAAAGAATTTTTATTTATTGCTAATCACGACAAACTACAAATTTCCAATGATGAATTATGAATTTATCAATAAAAGCTTTCTGATGAAATGGTTTTTTGTCGTATCACTTTGCATACCATTTTATCTAACAGCACAAATACCCAATCCGGCATTAATAGGTTACTGGCACAATTGGAATGATATGAATGCACCTTACATTCAACTCGATCAGATTGATAACAGATACAACATAATTGATGTATCATTTGCCACTCCACAAGTAGGCACCGACTATAAGATGGAATTCATACCCGATCAGGTTTCACCTTCGGTGTTCATCAGTCAAATACAAAACTTACAAAGTCAGGGCAAAAAAGTATTAATCAGCATAGGCGGTGCAAACACTACTATTTCATTAGATAACATTTCAGAACGCGATACCTTTATTGCCACTATGAATGCCATCATTTCAACCTATGGATTTGATGGAATGGATATTGATTTAGAAGGTGGATCTGTTTCAGTAAGTGGAGGAACAATTGCCAATCCAACGGATGTTAAAATCAATAATCTCATTGATGCCATAAAACAGATAATGAATAATTTCAGCACGGCAACCGGAAAGCGATTAATACTAACTATGGCACCTGAAACAGCTTTTATACAAGGCGGTATGTCAGCCTATGGCGGAATATGGGGAGCATATCTTCCCATAGTTGATGCCTTGCGCGATTCCTTAGAGATACTTCATGTACAACTCTACAACAGCGGTTCTATGTATGGGATTGATGGAAATATATATACACAAGGCACAGCCGATTTTATTATAGCCATGACTGAAGCAGTCATACAAGGATTTAATACCGCAGGCGGAGCATTTGCCGGTTTACCCGAACAAAAAATTGCAGTAGGTTTACCCGCATGTACATCAGCAGCCGGTGGAGGATATGTAGATACGGCTTCAGTAGCAGCTGCCCTCAGGTATTTAACAGGCATAGGGCCACAACCCGGATCCTATGTACTATTCAACCCCAATGCTTACCCTAATCTGAGAGGAATGATGACCTGGAGTGTCAACTGGGATGCAGTTGCAAATTGTAATGGAACATACACTTATGCACAAAATTTTCAAAATTTATTTTCAACAAGCACTGATGTTTTTGAAAGCGAGCAATCAAACAACATATTTACATTATTCCCCAATCCTGCCGGTGACGTATTGCACATTAAGCAGCAACACTACAATACTTTTACGAATGATGCAATCATCATCAATCATATGGGTATGCAAGTAAAAAAGCAAACCATTAAAGCGGATCATACAACCATAGATATTTCTGATTTGTCGTCCGGAGTATATTTCATTCGTATTGGAGAAAAAGATATAGCATTTGTTAAACAATAATTTCCATTCGATATTTAATCATTCATTTAAAGTTTAAATAATATGAATAATTCCTTACAAAGAAATTTTTGGATGAGCGCTACATGGTTAGCCCCTGTATTATTGGTCATCAGTCAGTTCTATTGGGTTGAAGGAGTGCTTAGCGCCACAGCCGGAGCCTTACAAGTATTGTCATTCTTGTTTTGGATTTTTGCGTTTCAAGGAATGTTCCATCAACTAAAAGAACACTATCCACGCTATGCCGTCTGGGGATTTTTCATTGCCGTTTATGGTTGTTTGGCCGGTAATAATTTTGGTGTAGATGGAATTTTTATTGATGCATTTAAAGAACAATTTCCCCAAGTGAGCGAACGCTTTCAGGGCAAAACCGGCAATGCAGCATTAATAGCATTTTTTATACCCGGAGCATTGGCTCCTTTAAGTTGGGTTATACTGGGTGTATTGTTTTTTATAAAAAATATTATTCCACGCTGGGCAGCCATCGCACTCATTGTGGCCGGCATAGGGTTTCCACTCTCACGCATTCCACGAATCGACTGGTTGGCACATATCGACAACGGTTTATTATTACTGAGTATGATTGTTATTGCAAATCAATTCTATAGTACAAAGCAATAATTATAATACTGGTCTTGCACCATTAATGATGAATAAGGCATTTGTCCTTACTATATTTGCGCTTTACTTCTTATGGTATTGGCAGATAAAACAGATCATACACAAACGCTTTGTTTCCATTGTGGAGATGAAGTAAAGCATTTTGAGTTTTCAGAAGACCAAAAAGCATTTTGTTGTAAGGGTTGTTTGATGGTTTATCAAATACTGCACGAGAATTCATTACAAGATTATTATCATATAAACGACAAAGCCGGAAGCAAACCTCAGTCGGGACAAGATCATATCTACGAAATTTTAGATCAGGAAGAAGCCGCATCTCCTTACTTGCTTTACAAAGACGATACATTGATGCGGGTGAAATTAAAAGTACCTTCCATTCACTGTAGTTCTTGTGTCTATTTGCTTGAAAACCTTTCAAAAATAGAACCAGCTATTGTAAGCAGTGAATCACAATTTGGAAGTAAAACTTTGTTGGTGAATTTTAAACACAATTTACTTTCATTTTCCAAACTAGCCGTTTTATTGCATCAATTGGGTTATAAGCCTTCGTTTTCATTTAAAGATTCAGAGAAGGCGCAAACCAAGATCTCAAACAAGCGATACTTCTTTAAGTTGGCTGTTGCCTTTTTTGTGTTTGGAAATATTATGCTGCTCAGCTTTCCCGAATATTTGGGAATACAAATAGAAGATGAAAACAATCACCGAAGTTTCTTTGGTTATTTATCGGCCTTGTTGGTTGTTCCATCCATTGTTTATTCAGGAAGTGAGTTCTTTAAATCGGCTTACACCTCTTTACGAAACAAACAACTGCACATAGATGTGCCTATTGCTATAGGATTGATAGCCATGATTATAAAAAGCTATTGGTCCTTATTTTTTGGAGAAGGTCATTTGTATTTTGATTCTTTGTCAGGTCTGATCTTTTTTATGTTGATCGGGAGGATGATACAAAATTATACTTACGAGAATATTTCTTTTAACAACGACTACCGAAACTATTTTCCTATATCGGCAACCCGATTAACCGATGATGGGCCTGAGTCTATTTCTTTACATCAACTCAACAAAGGGGATCGTTTGTATATCCGCAACGAAGAAATTGTTCCTGCCGATGCAATACTCATGAGCAACATAGCTGCTGTAGATTATAGTTTTATTACAGGCGAATCGCGTTTGCAGCAAATAATGGGAGGAGAAAAAATATTTGCAGGCGCAAAAATTTCAGGTGCAGCCATTGAAGTAGAACTGATCAATCAAGTGAACAATAGCCATTTAAGTTCTTTGTGGCGTCAGTCCAATAGTGATGACATGGCTTATCACAGCACTGAAAATATAGTTAATCGTGTGAGTCGATTTTTTACACCTGCGGTTTTAATAATAGCTGTTTCGGCTTTTATATTTTACCACTTGATGGGTAATTCAATTGCATCAGATGTTTTCATTACCGTTTTAATAATTACCTGTCCATGTGCATTGGCATTGAGCGCGCCTTTTACCTATGGTATTGCTACTTTTCTTTTAGGGCAAAGAGGTTTTTATTTAAAGGCTCCCTCGGTAATAGAAAAGCTATCGCAGATACGACATATAGTTTTTGATAAAACAGGAACATTGACCCTAGGTAGTCAGCAAGAAGTAGAGTGGGTTGGAGAAGAGCTCGGTTCTGCAGATCGTTTACTTATTGAACAAACAGCTCATCAATCGCTGCATCCTTTGAGTAAAATTATTTCCAAGCATTTTGTCTATTCAAAAGAAACTCAAAAGCCCGATTATTTTTCTGAAATATCTTCAAAGGGAATCGAAGCACATTATAACGATAAGGTAATAAAACTAGGGTCACGAGATTTTGTAGGTTTTGATGATACAGTTGAAGATAACGCAAAGGCCAGCAAAGTTTTTGTTTCTATTAATGGAAGTACTGTAGGGTATTATTCCATACGCAATGCTTATAGAAAGGGATTTCTGGAGTTGATCAATGCACTGAAGAGTCAATTTAAATTATCGGTGATCAGTGGAGATAACGAAAGTGAGCAATCGTATTTACGTGAGGTGTTTTCGTATAACAGCACTATAAAATTTAATCAGAAGCCACAGGATAAACGGGATTATATTCAAGCGCTAAACAAAATGGGTGAGAAGACCTTGATGGTAGGCGATGGGCTGAACGATGGCGGAGCTTTGCAAGAAGCTTTTTGTGGAATAAGTGTTACGGATGACACGCATTTGTTTTCACCTTCATGCGATGTCATATTAAAAGGAAGTGCTTTTAGCTCTCTTGATCAGTTTCTTCATTTCAATCGAATCGTTAAGCAAGTGTTGATTGCTTCCATCATCCTTTCACTTTTATACAATGTAATTGGAATATATTTTGCATTAAATGGAGCCATCTCTCCGCTATTGGCGGCCATTCTTATGCCTCTAAGTGCGGTAAGTGTGGTGTTGTTTTCTAGTGTTTCAGTCAAAACTGCATTTGGCCTCAGTGTTCGTCATCACAATTCATGATGCAAGTCATATAATGATCCGACTTTGCTCATAATCCTTCCTATTAAGTCGGTTTAATTTTGAAAGCGTTATTCAAACTATCGGAATGAGTGTATTGCCTTTATTAATCATTATAAGTCTTTCGGTTGCACTTATTTTTCTAGCATCATTTTATTGGTCGTATAAGAGCGGTCAATACGAAGATACCGAAACGCCTTCCATCCGTATGTTATTTGACAGCGGAGAATGTACAAGCAAAAAGAAATCTCAAACAAACAAAACCACTACATAATTTATGAATACAGAAAAGTTTTCATACGACAATACCATCGTCAAGAACTTTGCCTATGCCACCATGTTTTGGGGCTTGGTAGGAATGTTGGTCGGACTTATTGCTGCATTGCAAATGGTATTTCCAGAGCTATCATTTAATCTACCTTATACCACATTTGGTCGCCTAAGACCGGTACATACCAATGCAGTAATTTTTGCATTTGTAGGTAATGGTATTTTTATGGGCGCCTACTACTCATTGCAGCGATTGGTTAAAGCCAGGATGTATAGCGATGTGTTGAGTAAAATACATTTTTGGGGATGGCAATTAATCATTGTATTGGCGGCCGTAACACTTTTGTTGGGATACACCACCAGTAAAGAATATGCAGAGTTGGAATGGCCCATCGATATATTGATCACCTTGATATGGGTAGTCTTTGGTTGGAATATGTTTGGTACCATTTTGAATCGTAGAGTGCAACATCTATATGTTGCGGTATGGTTTTACATTGCCACCTTCATAACGGTTGCTGTATTACACATTGTAAACTCCATTGAAATTCCGGTTACTTTTATGAAGAGTTATTCATGGTATGCTGGCGTTCAAGATGCATTGGTTCAATGGTGGTATGGTCACAACGCTGTTGCTTTCTTTCTTACCACTCCTTATTTGGGTTTGATGTATTACTTTATACCTAAAGCAGCCAATCGCCCGGTCTATTCATACAAACTTTCTATTATTCACTTTTGGGCACTCATATTTTTATACATCTGGGCCGGTCCGCATCACTTGCTTTATACCGCTTTACCCGATTGGGCTCAAACATTGGGCACCGTATTTTCCATCATGCTGTTAGCGCCATCGTGGGGAGGAATGATCAATGGTTTACTCACCTTAAGAGGAGCATGGGATAAGGTGCGTGAAGATGTTGTGTTGAAGTTTATGGTCGTTGCGGTAACTGCTTATGGAATGTCAACATTCGAAGGTCCGTTTATGTCGCTTAAAAATGTAAATGCTATTTCACACTTTACCGACTGGACAATAGCGCATGCACACGTTGGAGCATTAGGTTGGAATGGATTTTTGACTTTCGGAATGCTGTATTTTTTACTTCCAAAAATGTTTAATGTTCAATTGTATTCTAAGAAGCTTGCCAATTTTCATTTTTGGATAGGAACATTGGGTATTCTGTTTTATGCCATTCCATTGTATTGGGCAGGGTTTACACAAAGTACCATGTGGAAGGAATTTACAGCCGATGGATATTTACGCTATCCAATTTTCTTAGAAACGGTTACTCAGATTATTCCTATGTATGCCATGAGGGCATTGGGCGGAGCACTTTATTTGGTCGGAGCCATTGTGATGACTTACAACTTAATTAAAACGGTTAAACTCGGTTCTTTTGTTAGTAATGAGGATACTGAAGCCGCTCCATTAAACAAGCACGAGAAAGAACATGCCGGAGAGCATTGGCATAGATGGATCGAGAAAAAGCCGGTTCAATTTGGTATTCTTTCTCTCATCGTTATTCTGATTGGAGGTTTAGTTGAAATGGTTCCAACGTTCTTAGTTAAATCAAATATACCTACCATCAGCAGTGTGCAACCCTATACGCCTTTAGAATTGCAAGGAAGAGATATTTACATCAGAGAAGGTTGCAATACCTGTCACTCACAAATGATCCGACCTTTTAGAAGTGAGACCGAGCGATATGGTGAATATTCTAAAGCCGGAGAATTTGTTTATGATCATCCATTTTTATGGGGTTCGAAGCGCAATGGACCTGACTTGCATCGGATTGGAGGTAAGTACCCCGATTCATGGCACTACAATCATATGGATGATCCTACCAGCATGAGTCCGGGTTCACTAATGCCTGCTTATCCCTGGTTATTGGATGACGATTTAGATACATCTGATACAGGTGCCAAAATAAGAGCGATGATGAAAATGGGAGTTCCTTATCCTGCAGGTTTTGATCAGGTAGCCAATGTTCATTTAAGCAATCAATCGAAACAGATTCAAATGAATTTATCTAAAGAAGGAATTGAAACAGATGCGAATAAAGAGATCATTGCGATGATTGCCTATTTGCAGCGATTAGGAATTGATATTAAAGGACAGAACAAAGTTGATTTCACAACCAAATAAAGCGCAATTACAATGAAATTCAGAAATTATTTAGAAAGCATAACCGGAATTGAGATTTATCCATTGATTTCACTTTTACTCTTTACCATATTTTTTGCCCTCTTGTGTTTGTATTTATGGAAGAAAGATAAAACGTGGGTAACTAAAATGAAAAATATTCCACTAGAACAATAATGCATATGAAAAATAGTAAATCCCTTAAATTATTTTTTACATCAGCGCTTCTTTTGATGGCTTCACAGGTTAGTTTAGCGCAATCAACAACTGAGAATATTACCGATACATATTTTGTAAACCCTGTTTTTCTATTGTTACTTTCTATTAATTTATTGTTGGCGCTTGTGATATTTTCATTGAGCGGATCATTAAGGAAAATGAGTAATAAGATTGGAAATTCAAACACATTCAAGTCGGTTTTCGTAATCTTCTCAATTCTCTTTTTAATATGTGATTCAGAACTGACTTATGCACAAGAATTGACAAACACAGTTAAAATGTGGTCTTATGGTGGGTTGGATGCCGTTACTTTCTATGCATTGGTATGCTTGATGTTTATTCAATTGGGCATCATTTTCATATTGCTAAAATCGGGACGAAGAATATTGATTGGCTTGGGCGTAATAGAAAAAAGAAAATACAAAATACTTCAAAAAGAATCAGCCTGGAGTGGAATATCAAATAAACTTACCGATGCAGTTCCTATTGATAAGGAATCGGAAATTATTTTCAGTCATGAGTATGATGGCATCAGAGAGTTGGATAATAGTTTACCACCCTGGTGGTTGTATATGTTTTATGTTACTATTTTAACTGCATTCATCTATGTATTTCATTATCATATATTGGGTACAGGAAAATTATCGATAGATGAATATAAGGAGCAACTCGAAACGGCTGCCATATTAAAGCAAGAATATTTGGAAAGAAATAAAGCAGCAGTAGATGAAAACAATGTTATTGAAATTGAATCTTCTGATTTGTTGACGCTAGGAAAAGAAAAATATATAAGCCTTTGTGCTGCTTGCCATGGCAATAGCGGAGAAGGCGGTGTAGGACCAAACCTGACCGATGAATATTGGTTGCATGGTGGTGATATTAAATCGGTATTTAAAATAATAAAATATGGAGTGCCTGCTAAAGGAATGATATCCTGGCAATCGCAGTTGAAGCCGGATGAAATGCAAAATGTGGCGAGTTATATTTTGACTTTGCAAGGAAGTAATCCTGAGAATGCTAAAGAACCACAAGGCGAATTATTTAAGAAAGAAATGACTTCTGAAGCAGTAAGCGACAGCACCTTATTGGTTGTTTCAACCGATTCGATACAATAAATGAATGATCTCGAAAAACATCCAGACACCTTTCGTGATAAAGTATCCACCATTGATAAGGAAGGTAAAAGGGTTTGGCTGTATCCGCACAAACCCGCTGGTTTGTTGTATAAATACCGTAGCTATGTAAGCTATTTTCTATTGCTCCTGCTTTTTGGTTTACCTTATGTAAAGGTGGAAGGAGACCCACTATTTTTATTCAACATAATTGAAAGAAAATTTATTCTATTCGGATTGGTTTTTTGGCCTCAAGACTTTTTTCTTTTCGGATTGGCCATGCTTTGCTTTATGGTATTTATCGTACTGTTTACTGCTGTATTTGGTCGTTTGTGGTGTGGGTGGGCTTGTCCTCAAACGATTTTTATGGAAATGGTTTTCAGAAAAATCGAATATTGGTTTGAAGGGAATTCCACTCAACAAAAAAAACTATCTCATCAAGATTGGAACAGGGAGAAGATATTAAAAAGAGGAGGAAAGTATATCGTCTTTTTTTTGATCTCTTTTTTTATTGCCAATACTTTTCTGGCGTACATTATCGGATCTGATGAATTATTCAAAATAATTTCTGAACCAATTGACCAACATATAGGAGGTTTTATCTCCATATTGGTATTTACCGCTGTTTTCTTCTTTGTGTTTAGTTATCTGAGAGAGCAAGTGTGCATTGTCGTTTGTCCTTATGGTCGATTGCAAGGAGTGTTGCTCGATCAGCGCAGCATTATTGTAACCTACGATCAGGTGCGTGGTGAGCCTCGTGAAAAATTTAAAAAAGTAGGTCGAGATGCCGGTGATTGCATCGACTGTCATCATTGTGTTGATGTTTGCCCTACCGGAATTGATATACGAAATGGTACTCAATTGGAATGTATAAACTGTACAGCATGTATTGATGCGTGCAATCATATGATGGAGAAGGTGGGTTTTGACAAAGGATTGATTCGATACGATTCTGAGTTAGGTGTTCGCACTGGAGAGAAATTGAAAATTACTCCTCGCATAATTGGTTATGCTGCTGTATTGTTGGTCTTATTGTCCGGTCTTTCTTTTGGACTGGCGAGCCGAAGCGATATTGAACTTACATTACTACGTACACCCGGTATGGTTTATCAAAAGTTAGATAATGGAAGGATAAGTAATTTGTATAATTATAAAATCGTGAATAAAACCAGAAATGATATGTCTTATACAATTGAAGTAGAGGGAGCAGAAGGCAACATACAATACATTGGTGAAAGTGAGAAGCTAATCAAAGGTCAATCGATAAGTGAAGGTGAGTTATTTTTTATTGTTGAAGCCGATCATATTACAGCACGCAAAACAGAGCTGAAATTTAAGTTGATGTCAGATGGAAAGTTGGTAGATGAAATGAGCACTAAATTTATAGCACCATCAAAAAGGAAATAATATGAAATGGAATTGGGGTCATAATGTTACCGTCTTGTATCTATCTTTTGTTGTACTCATTTTAGTGATGGTTTATAAGAGTATGCAACATGATATAGAATTAGTAAGTGAAGATTACTATGCGCAAGAATTAAAATATCAACAAATAATAGAGCAAAAAAACAATGTGAAAGAGCTCGATAGCCCAGTGATCATACAAGTATTAAATAAGACTCAAATTCAAATAAAGATTCCTACCTGTATAAATAAACATTTAGCGAATATCCAATTGGATATGCAAAGACCTTCGAATGAACATTTGGACGTTTCATTTGATTTAACGCTCGATAGTGATGGAATGGCTATAGCTGAACATCCATTCAAGATCGGTTTGTATAACGCAGTACTTACATGGACAATGAATGATAAAAAATATTTGAAACAATCGCAGTGTATTTTTAGATGAATGGATTGTATTTCATATCGGCATTCAGCATAGGTATTCTTGGTAGCTTGCATTGCGTGGGAATGTGTGGCCCTTTAGCTTTGTGGGTGAGTTCTTCTACGTCCAATAAGTTTAAGTGGATCACGTATCATATTGGGAGAACAATTTCTTACATGAGCTTAGGATTATTAACAGGACTGTTAGGCGAATCATTTCGGTTTGGGGGAATGCAACAAATCTTGAGTATTATTTCAGGGCTAATCTTATTTTTAATGGCACTTTATTTATTCTTTGGAAGTGGAAAAATTGATATGTACATTCGGATTCACTTTTTAGATCGATGGTTCCATAAAATCAAAAATGCATTGTCATCCATCATAAGTTCAAATAGAAAAGATAGTTCATTGACGTTTGGTCTTATCAACGGATTCCTCCCTTGCGGATTGGTTTATGCTGCACTTGCCGCATCAATTGCCGGTTATTCAATTGCAGAAAACTTGACGTTCATGTTTATTTTTGGAATAGGCACAGTACCACTTTTGTTGTTACTCCAAATCAGTTCTTTGAAAATTAGTAAACACGTAAGCCATATCCTATTTAAAGCTACTCCATATTTTTTGGGAGTCATTTCAATACTGTTGATTTTGAGAGGATTGAATCTTGGAATTCCTTTCTTAAGTCCGGTTCTACAAGAGGCGGGAATGGATTGCTGCACTCAGTGATTCGAAAATATTTTACGTTATTTGTGCATTACTACAATATGCGAAAGCTTCTAATTTTTCTTTTACTTATAATGTTCGGTTCGAATGTCAATGCACAATTTATACCAGCAGATGCACCTATAGGAAAATGGTATTCAAAACTATCCAACGAAAGTATTTTTTCGAGTGGAAGTTTAAAGATTAAAGATGTTAATGTGGATTCAGAAATTCGATATTCTGCATTCTTTCATGGCGGAGTTGAAATGCATTATAATTTTTTCAAAGTATTAGGCATGAACACTGGCTTGATGGTTCGAAATGTTGGATTCATTAATAATCTCAACGACAGCATAAAACTCAAACAAAGATCTTACGCCTTAGGCATACCACTGTTTCTGAATATCAGGATCAAAAATGGCCTTTCCTATATTTCCTTTGGTCCCGAATTGGAATGTATGTTTGCTTATAAGCAAAAAGTCATACACGATGATGAAAAACTGATATACCATGAGTGGTTCAGCAACAAGGTGCAGTTGTTCAACCCATCATTGAATTTTTCCGTTCATATGAGAGACCTTTTTGTTCGAGTAAAGTATTATACCCGAGATTTTCTTGATCACGATCATCAAAGTATTAAAGTAAATGGTCAGAGGTTTTTATTACCAGTTACAGAAAGTAAACTATTCTATATAAGTATTGGTCGATCAATGGGTCCTTTTAACAGAAAAATAAGACATAGCGATGCGGTGGAAAGTAGTTATTAAAAGTTGTACGATAGTATTTGTGCTTTTTGTTTTGGGCGCTTGTTCTACTAACAATGAAGAATACATCGTAAAATCCGGAAGCATTACTGAATCGGTTTTTGCCTCCGGTAATATTATGGCTGGAAATGAGTACAAGGTATTTGCATCCGGTAATGGTAGGTTGCTTCGAATAGTAAAGAAAGTAGGAGAAAGCGTTCGGAAGGGAGATACTATTTTAGTCATGGATGCCGATCGTTTGGATGCGATGCGTAGTTCAACTATAGATGCATATCAGTTGGCAGAAAGTAATGCTGATGAAAATGGACCGGTTTTAGGTGAATTAAATGCTCGATTAAACGCTGCCTTGACAAAATACAAGCACGATTCTATTCAGTTTGCACGTTACACCAATCTTTTTAAAGAAAATGCATGCAGTAAATTAGATCTAGATCGGGCACAATTAGCATTTAATATTTCAAAGGATGAATGGATTGCAGCCAATAATCGATTGAAGCAAACCAGAGCATCATTGCGTACTTCACTTCAATCGGCATCGAATCAAGTGAAACTCAGCAATAAAGATGCAGAGGAGTACTATGTAATTAGCAAAATAGATGGCCGGGTTTTAAATTTATTTTATGATCAGGGAGAAATGATAGTTCGATCTACACCTGTTGCCATCATTGGAAATGATCAATCATACAGTATACAACTAATCGTGGATGAATTGGATATGGCTAAAATAGAGGCAGGACAAAAAGCATTTATTCGAATGAATGCTTATCCCGAAAAAGTTTTAGATGCTGAAATAGTTTCGATTTTTCCTTTCATTGATAATCGCATACAATCCTTTAGAGCAGATGCTGTGTTTACATCCGAAATACCAGTGCTTATGAGTGGAATGGCGTTGGAGGCTAATATATTATGCCAAAGCAAGGAAAATGTTATAATGGTTCCTTTGAAATATTTGGTTGGTAAAGATTCTGTTCTGTTGAGTTCAAACCAAAGGGTTAAAGTTGAAACAGGTTTGAGAACACTGGATAATGTTGAAATCATTTCAGGTCTTCAAACTGGCGATCGTATCTTACTTCCTGAACGATGAACCTTGCTTTTCATATTGCCAAAACTCATTTACTGACTCGAAAAAAGCAAACCTTGATCGCCATGCTAGGGGTTACTTTCGGTATAGGTATGTTTATTTCGTTAGTGAGTTTAATGACGGGTTTAAACAAATTTAGTGAAGACATCAGCATGTCTAGTTCACCGCATATCAGAATGTATAAAGAGTTAAAAGCCGGAGAAAAGCAAGTGATTGATGAAGTCTTCAAAAATCAAATCAATATTGTTCATCATGTTAAACCAAAAGATGAGGTGCTTCGGATTAGAAATGCCGCAGAAATTACTGAGCAATTAAATAAAGATGATCGTGTAGCGGCTGTTTCTCCTTTAGTCGTTTCCCAAGTATTTTTTAACTACGGCCCTATTCAATTGCAAGGGTTGGTATCGGGTGTTAATA
>Ga0116143_10002902_pt1 | contig 17887 bp, 17 predicted proteins | sample AD_UKC034_MetaG_FD_89745 | JGI IMG/M metagenome (GOLD analysis project Ga0116143, IMG submission 89745) | Active sludge microbial communities of municipal wastewater-treating anaerobic digesters from USA - AD_UKC034_MetaG | ecosystem: Engineered > Bioreactor > Anaerobic > Digestate | place: USA...
GGCCAGCGCCATCGCAGGGAGATGCAGTCTGCGGCCCGCATTGCCCGGTATGCGCGCTGTAAACATTATGTGATACAGGTCCGGTTTCCCTGGAAAGGGTCGAGCCTGCTTGATGCGTCAGCGCGGCTTCCGGAAAGAAGGGCAGGGGCGCGCACCGGCGCGGCAGCGATACCGAATACGTACGTTCCGGGGCGCAATATCATTTTTTTAAGTTTTGCCGTGTCCTGCGCCGAGGCGATCAACGCGCGCGCGGTTTTTATCGGCGCCAACGCCGTCGATTACAGCGGGTATCCTGATTGCAGGCCCGCGTTTTACAAAGCATTCAGGAATGCCGTCAGCCGCGGCACTCGATGCGGCGTCGAACAGCACCCGGTGAAGATCGCGACCCCGTTGATCGATATGACCAAGGCGGGGATCGTCGAACTCGGAACCCGGCTGAAGGTCCCGTTCGGGCTGACATGGTCGTGTTACCGGGGCGGTCAAGCGCCGTGCGGGAAATGCGACAGTTGTTTTTATCGCCGCAAGGGTTTTCAGGAAGCGGGCATGATCGATCCGCTTGAGCGCGGCAGAAAGGCTTTCAGATGAAAGCGAAGATCGCCGAAATTTTCGACAGTATTCAGGGCGAAGGCCTGTACCTGGGAGAGCGGCATGTGTTCGTCCGTTTTTTCGGATGCAATCTTCAGTGCCGGTATTGCGATACCCCGTTGGTCAATTTCACCGAGTATGATCCTCCTGCGCTGCTGGAAGAGGTGAAAAAATTCCGCCGCCCGAACGGCGTCATCAGCCTGACCGGCGGGGAACCGCTCGTGCAGAAAGATTTCCTGAAAGAGTTCCTGCCCCTGGCGCAGAAGAACAACTATAAGATATATCTCGATACCAACGGAACGCTGCCCGAAGCGCTTGCCGAGGTGATCGATTCGCTCAACGTCGTCGCCATGGACGTGAAGCTTCCCGGTTCGACCGGGCTCGGGCCGTTCTGGGACAAGCACTGTGCGTTCCTGAAAGTGGCTCAGAAAAAAGACGTGTTCGTAAAAGCCGTCATATGCGAGACGACGCAGGACGCGGATATCCACGCGCTGATCTGCATGGTCGAGGACAGCCATCAGGCAGTGTCCCTGGTGATCCAGCCCGACAATTCGGCAGACCCCGACGCGCTCAAGACCAAGATCGAAAAATATGTTTCGTGGTGCACGAGTGAAGGCATTGCGACATGCTATATCCCCCAGATGCATAAAATGATGGGCATCCGATAGCCCGATGGAGAAAATATGAGATCCGGTTACGAAGGTTTGCAGGGCAGGGTGCGGACGCTGAAGCTTCCGCGCATCGAGGTGTGGAAAAACCAGTATCAGGACCGCGACTACACGATCCTTATGGACGTGCCTGAATTCACCTGTATCTGCCCGAAGACGGGCCTGCCGGATTTTGCCGATCTCAAGATCGAATACTCGCCCGATACATACTGCATCGAGCTTAAATCGTTCAAGCTTTACACCATCGCGTTCCGCGATATCGGGATCTTTCACGAGCACGTGACCAACAGGATCCTCGACGATCTTGTCGCGGCGGCACAACCGAAATGGGCCAGGATCACCGGCATATTCAACGCGCGCGGCGGCATACAGACGAGCGTGACCGCCGAATACACCCGTCCTCTGGAATAAAGGAAAAGCGATATGCGCACCGTGAGCGCCAGGAAAATATCAGAGACCGTTGCCCGGCTTTGTATAAAGGCGAATCTTGAATTGCGGTCTGACGTGTTGACCGCGCTCAAGAACGCATACCGGCATGAGACGCGTCAGCGGCCCGCAGCCATTCTCAAGGCGATCATCGAGAATGCCGCGGCTGCGAAAGACCGGGCGCTGGCCATTTGCCAGGACACGGGCATGCCGTGCGTGTACGTCGAAATAGGGCAGGACGCGCGCGTGCGCGGCGATATCGACAAAGCGGTCTCGCAGGGGATCGCGAAGGGGTACCGAACCGCGTATTTGCGCAATTCGATCGTCCGGGATCCTCTGCGCCGCGGATCGCCCGGCTTTGCCCCCGGTATCCTTCATATTGAGATGACCCGCGGCAGCGCCATCAGGATCACGGTCCTGCCCAAAGGTTTCGGGTGCGAGAACAAAAGCCGGCTGCACATGTTCAATCCCACGGCAAAGGCAAAGGATATCAAACAGTTCGTCATCGATGCGGTACAGGCCGCGGGCCCGGACGCATGCCCGCCGTATGTCGTCGGAGTGGGTATCGGCGGCACCGCCGACTACGCGTGTCTGCTTGCGAAAAAGGCATTATTGAGAAAAATAGACGCGCGTCGTTCCTCGAGCCTGGAAAAAGAACTGCTTCGCTCCGTCAACAAGCTGAACATCGGGCCTATGGGGCTCGGCGGCAGGACAACCGCGCTTGCGGTGCATGTCATGACATACCCGACGCATATCGCTGGATTGCCGGTTGCGGTCAATATCAGCTGTCATGCGACCCGCAGCGCGGCCGCGAAGATATAGACGATCATTGGGACGTATGAAAAAAATATCGACGCCATTATCCCAAAAGGCCATTGCAAAACTCGAGGCAGGCGACATGGTTCTCTTGAGCGGCGCGATCTATACTGCCAGAGACCAGGCGCATGCTTTGATCGCCGCAGCGCTCAAAAACGGCAGGCGGCTGCCGTTCGATCTTGCCGGCCAGGCCATATATTTCTGCGGCCCGACAAAGACCCGGCCCGGTTTTGTTATCGGTTCATGCGGCCCGACCACAAGCAGGCGCATGGACGCGTTCAGCCCGACGCTGCTCAAAGCAGGGCTCTCGGCCATGATCGGCAAGGGCGATCGGTCGCCCGAGGTCATCAGGGCGCTCAAAAAGTATCATGCCGTATATTTCCTCGCATATGCCGGCTGCGGCGCGCTCATCAGCAGGTATGTGCGGTCAAGCCGCGTCATAGCATATCCGGCCCTCGGGCCTGAAGCCATATACCGGTTGGAGGTCTGTGATCTCCCGCTTATCGTAGGGGCCGATAGCGCGGGACGGAATCTCTACGCAGGAATGAAGCTATGAAAAGTTTACAGCGTAAAATGGTCACCCAGCTGATCTTGACGTCGGCCCTGCCGCTCGTGGCCGTCGGCATCATCACGGTCGCGTTCATCAGCCGCATGGCCGTGCATGAGGCCCGCCAGCGCATCATCAACAATCTTCAGATCGCCCGGAGCATCTATGAGAGCGCGCAGGACCATCTGAAATACGTGACGCGCGACCAGAACCGGCGCCTGGCCACGCTCATCATGGAAGACCAGGTCCCCCTGTTGCGCAACGAATACGCAAAGGTCATCAGGGAACATAAATTCGATTTTTTCATCATTACCGACGCCGGCGGAACGGTCATCATCTCAATGACCAATCCGGGGCTCGAAGGGTATAATTTCAGCAGGGACCTGTTGATCCGCAGGGCCATGCGGGGCCAGGTAAACGTGTGCGCCGAGGTCATGGCCGAGTACGAGCTGGCGAAGTTCGGGCTCCTGGAAAAGGCGAAGATCCCCGGCGTGACCCCGACGGATGCGCTTTTGATCAGGACAAGCCAGCCGCTGATCAATACGAACGAGATCATCATCGGCACGGTCACCGCCGGGTATCTGCTCAATAATAATACCGATTTCATCATCGACAAGATCACCAGCGGCACCGATTTTGTCGCAACCCTTTTTCTCGGGCCGTCCCGCGTCGCGTCGAACGTCCCTGCCGCGCCCGGAATGCAGGTGCTCGGCACCCGCCTGCCCGATACCATCGCGCAGCCGGTATTGCAGGAAAACCGGATGCATATCGGCAAGCTGATCGTATCCGAACAGTGGTATCTTGCGGGGTATGCGCCGATCCTCGATATCAAGGATAATCCGATCGGGGTCCTGGGCATCGGCATACCGCAGAAGAACGTGTTCGGGCTCAGGGACCGTCTCGTGCTTCTGTTCGTCCTTGCGGTAATCCTCTCGATCGTTCTTTCCATGACGATCGGGCTTGTGCGCGGCGGGCACATCGTCCGTTCGATCCGGAAATTGCGCACCGGCATCGCGGCGTTCGGTTCCGGCGATCTCGATTACCGGATCATCGACATCAATTCCGGGGACGAAATAGAGGACCTTGCCGATTTCTTCAACCAGACCATGCTGCAGCTCCAGCTGACCAAGAAAGAGCTCGAGCAGTCATCGCGCAGGGTCGCGCATCTGACCGACGAGGTGTCGCGTTCGTCGCAGCAGCTCGATGAAGCGCATAAACAGCTTCTCGAGTACGAGCGCATGGCCGCAATGGGCAGGATGGCGACCGTTATCAACCATGAGCTTCGCAATATCTTCGCCGAGATCCAGGCAAGCGTGTCCTCGCTCAAGGCGATCGTCGATAAAGACATGCCGCCGGCAGGCTCGAGCGTCCGCGATATCGAAAAGGGCCTTGCGTATGCCAACGAGGTCCTGAACAATGTCCTGCGCATCAGTTATCCCAAGCGGCTCATGTTCATCGACGTCGACGTGCACGGACTGATCGAAGACCTTGCGAAGAATCCCAATATCCGCAGCCTCGCACAGGAGAACCGCGTCAAGATCGCGACAAAGATCACCCCGCGGCTGCCGGTTGTCCAGGCGGACGGCCTGCAGCTGCGCGAGGTCCTTTCCATCCTCATCACCAATGCCATTCAGGCGATGGACAGCGGCGGGACCGTGACCGTCGAGGCAGGCCTTGACAAGACCAAGATGGTCATCGACGTGACCGATACCGGCCCGGGCATTCCGGCGGACGTCAAAGAAAACCTGTTCACGCCGTTCTTTACCACCAAGCACCGGGGGCTGGGGCTGGGGCTGTGTATTTCCAGGGAGATCATCAAGGCGCACCGGGGGACGCTGGAGGTCTTTACCGAGGCCGGCAAAGGCACGACTTTTTCGATACGATTGCCGCTTAAGAACGGCAGCATCTGACAGGCGGAGAAAATTTGATGGCGAATACGGCATATCACATCATGGTCGTGGAAGACGATAAGATCCTGTGCCAGCATCTTAAGGCCGGCCTGACGGAAGAAGGGTATCAGGTCGTCACGGTCAGCAAAGGCGCCGATGCGTTCGAGCAGATCAAACATAAGTTCTTTCATGTGGTGGTCGTGGACCTCGTTCTGCCCGATATCCAGGGGCTGGAGCTGATCCGCACGATCAGCCGCCGGAATCCGGAGATATGCTTTATCATCTCGACCGGCTACGCGACCGTTTCGTCCGCCATCGAAGCGCTCAAGATCGGCGCGTACGACTACATCATCAAACCGTACGATATCGAGCATCTGAAGCTTGTCATACGCCGGGGCCTTGAAAAACAATCGCTCATTTTCCGCAATCGGGAGCTTCTCGAGCGGCTGGAAAAGGAGAAGCTCAAGCTCGAGATCGTCATGGACGCTTATACGCGCATGTCGGCGGTGTACCGCCTCGAGGACCTGGCCGACTTCGTCGCTGACCGGGCGATCGAGATCGTCGAGGCGGAAAAGGCGTCCCTGTTGTTCCTCGACGAGGCGACCAATGAGCTGGTGCTGAAAGGATCGCGCGGCATAAAAAAAGACAAGGTTTCCTGGCGGGTCAAGGTCGGTGAGCTTATTTCCGGATGGGTCGCGCAGGAAGGGGAGGCATTGCTCGTCACCGATATCGAGACTGACCCCCGGTGCAGTATGTTCGCCCGGGGCGGGCAGTACAAAACCAAGTCGTTCGTCTCCCTGCCGCTCAAGATCGACACGCAGGTGATCGGCGTCATGAACGTGACGGACAAATTGTCGGAGATGAAGATATTCACCGAAGAGGACCTTCGGTATCTGTCGCTTCTGGCGCATCAGACCGTGGCGCAGATCGAGAACATCCGCCTGTGCGAAACGCTCGGGTCCCTGGCCATCACCGATTCGCTGACCGGCGTGTTCAACCACCGGTATTTTCAGGAACAGCTGACCGTTGAGATCATGCGCGCGGAACGGTATAAACATCCGCTTTCGCTTCTCATATTCGACGTCGATCATTTCAAAACGTATAACGACCAGTTCGGCCATCTCGAAGGCGACCGGGTCCTCAAGCACATCGCCTGGGTCATCAAGGAGAACGTCCGGCAGGTCGATATCATCTGCCGTTACGGCGGGGACGAGTTCGTCGTCATCCTGCCCTATACGGATACGAAAGGGACCCTGGCGGCAGCGGAGAAGATCCGAAGGTCCGTGGGCAAGCTGGAACTGGTCAATAAAGGCGTGCGCAAGGAAGTGCATCTGTCTCTGTCCGGCGGCATCGCGTCGTTCCGCGCCGGCATCAAGAAAGACGAGTTCATATCGAACGCGGACCAGGCGCTGTACAAGGCAAAGAACGAAGGCAAGAACAGGATCAGCGTAAAGGAATAATATTCCAAGAGAAAGGATTCGAAATGCCAAGGATCGACGGCAGGGCTCCTGACGAATTACGGAAGGTCACGATCACGCGCAATTATCTGAAGTTCGCGGAAGGCTCGTGCCTGATCGAGATGGGCAATACCAAAGTGGTCTGCAGCGCTTCGGTCGAAGAGAGCGTCCCGCCGTTTTTGCGCAACAGCGGCAAAGGATGGGTGACCGCCGAATACGGCATGCTGCCGCGGTCGTGCAAGACGCGCATCCAGCGCAACAAGGATTCAGGCAGGACCTATGAGATCCAGCGGCTTGTCGGCAGGTCCCTGCGGAGCGTGACCGATATGGACAAACTCGGCGAGCGCACCATATGGCTTGACTGCGACGTTCTCCAGGGAGACGGCGGAACGCGCACCGCATCCATCACCGGCGCTTTTATCGCGCTCGTCGATGCGCTCAACGTTCTCAAGAAAGGCGGCGCTATCTCCGGGATCCCGGTGCGGGAATTCGTCGCCGCGACGAGCGTCGGCATCGTCAACGGCGCCATGATGCTCGATCTGGCGTATGAGGAGGATTCGCGCGCCGACGTGGACATGAACATCGTCATGACCTCAGCCGGCGAGTTCATCGAGATCCAGGGCACTGCCGAGCGCGTCACATTCAATAAAGACCAGATGATGGGCATGCTCGCGCTGGCGCAGTCAGGCATCGACCGGCTTATCGGTTTGCAGAGGCAGTATCTCAAAGGTATTCTTTAACGCATGCCCCGCGAACTCATCGTCGCCACGCAGAACAAGAAGAAGCTTCAGGAGATCAGGGAGATATTCAAGGATCTCCGGTTCCATATCGTATCCCTCGCCGATTTTCCCCGCGTCCCCCGCATCATCGAGAACGGCGCTACCTTCCGGGCCAACGCCGCGAAAAAAGCCGTTGCCGCGGCGCGGTTTTACGGAAAGCTCGCCATGGGCGAAGACTCCGGATTGTGCATCAACGCGCTCGGCGGCGCTCCGGGCGTGCGGTCAGCGCGTTTCAGCGGCGCCGAAAAGTGCGATGAGAAGAACAATCGGAAAGTATTGCGGTTGCTTCGCGGCTTGCCCATGCGCAAGCGCCGCTGCCATTACAGCTGTGCCGTCGCACTGGCCGATCCGTCAGGGCTCATCGGCGTCGTGGAAGGCCGCTGTTACGGTTTCATCGCGTATGAACCTGCGGGTGCGGGCGGGTTCGGATACGACCCCATCTTCCGCGTGCCCGGCTATGGCATGACCTTCGGCCAGCTCGGTTCGCGGATCAAGCATTCCATATCCCACCGGTACCGCGCTTTGAAGAAATTCCATGAGGTCCTTGAGAAATATATTGAGAACACCGGGGAAGGTTGATATAATCTTACTATCCGAAGGGGTCATTATACTATGAAGAGAAAGGAGGGCACGGTGATTGCCAGAAAAGTATCGATAACGGTCGCTGCAGTCCTGCTGTGGGCCGGGGTTTCGTTCGCGGGGAAACTCGTCGAAGAAGAAGGCCTGAATTATTATAACGAAGGCATCCAGCTCCAGAAGGCGGGAAATTTCGACGCCGCTATCGTGTCGTATCAGAAGGCGATGGTCATCGGAGTGGACGCGGCGAACTACCGGAAGTTCGTTTACAATAACGTCGGCGTCATCTATGCCGAAAAAGGGGAGATGGACCGGGCCGAGGCGATGTTCCTGGAGGCGCTGAAGCTCGATCCCGAGTACAAGCCGGCGAATTTCAACATGGCGGTATTGTATATGAAGCAGGGCCTGTGCAACAAGGCCATGATCTATTTGACCAAAAGCTATAATATTTCCGGCGAATTCGTCATCGAGCAGGAAGCACAAGTCAAGAAATAACCCTCTTAAATGCGCCTGTAGCTCACTTGGATAGAGCAACTGCCTTCAACCAAGGAGCCTCTATGTGGAATAAGAACACATAGAGTGAATGTGGCTGTATGCAAGGATCTCCGATCGAAATATCGGACAACTTGCAGGCAACCCGAAAGGGGAGTCCTCAGAGACTATACGCCACACACCTGAAAAGGTGAAGACATAGTCCAGACCGCAACGTAAATACGGTCGGAGTAATCCGATGCGGTACGCTAAGCAGTGGGTAGCAGGTTCGATTCCTGCCAGGCGCGTAGATCCCGAATGCATCCGCCGCAGTCCCTGTGTTTCGCGCAGCGAAACAGCAGGGGCCAGGCGCGTAGATCCCATTTATCATGAAACTCGTCCGACACATCGTCATCATCTTGCTTATTGCCGGCGCACTCGCATACGCCGGCGCGTGGATTTTCTTTACCCTCCAGGGCACAAAGATCGTTACCGATCAGCTTTCCCGTATCCTGGGCCGCCCCGTGTCCGTCGCGAGCGTGCGCATGACCGGGCTGTGGTCGATCAGGATCGATGACGTGCGGATAGACGGCATCGGCACGGCCGCCTCAGTCAGCGTATCTCCGAGCATTCTTGGCCTGGTGACCGGCAAGATCATCATATACTCCATCGAGGTGGTCAAACCGGAAATTTCTTATACCAATCCTGCGCCGCAACAGCCTGCAGCGGAGGTGGACGCGAGCCCTGTTCCTGCAGAGCCGCAGCCGGTTCAGGCACAGCCAGTGACGGTGCCAGTGACGGTACAGCCGAAATTCCCGTCCCTGATCTTTCATCATCTGCGCATCGTTGACGGCGTGTTCGTATACGTCGATCAAGGCGTTTCCCCCGAAACGGACGGCATCAGCATCACTGCGACAAACCTGAACGTTACAGTCACCAACGCCTATCAATTTCCCCGGGAGATCGTGACCAAGTTTGTCCTTTCCGCGGATGTCCCATGGAAAGATTCGCCGGAAAAGGGGACTGTTAAGCTTGACGGCTGGATGAATTACGACCGCAAGGACATGCGGGCAATACTCGACGTGAAAGATATCGATGCGTTGTATCTTTACCCGTATTATTCGGGATGGTTCAGCCTGGATAAAGCGAACATTCAGAAAGCCAAACTTACGTTTACGAGCAATGTAACGGGATTGAACAACGATGTTACCGCGGCATGCCATCTTGAGCTGACGGAATTGAGTTTTAAGGATCGTGAGCCTGATGCCGAGCAGTCGCGTTCCGAGCGGCTCGCCCAGAAAGTGCTGCAGTTCTTCCAGGCGATGAACAACGGCAAGGTGCAGCTTAATTTTACCATCAAGACCAAGATGGACAGCCCTGAATTCGGATTGAACCCGATCAAGAACGCGTTTTACAATACGATCAGCCAGGCGCGCAGGGAACAGGGTGTTACCGCATCCAAGGTCATGGAAGTGCCGGGTCAGGTGGTCGGCGGGACCGTCAAGGGCGTCAGCGACGTGTCGTCGGCTTTGATCAGCGGAGTGACGAGCGTCGGCAGGGAGATCGGCAGGTCCATCAAGGCGTCATTCCGCAGGGAAGGGCCGGTTTCGCAGAACGGCCCGGAACCGGAACAATAATCCGCGGGGCGTGGCTCTCCTGAATCCGCCTTCGGCGGATTACAGGACACGCCACGATGACAATAATTCGCGGGGCGTGGCTCCCCCGTAAGCCGTGCCGGCTTACGGGACACGCTTGACAAGATCTCGCGGGGCGTGGCTCAGTTTGGCTAGAGCGCTTGCTTTGGGAGCAAGAGGTCACAGGTTCAAGTCCTGTCGCCCCGACCATTCATAGGCAGGACTACTTCGCTTTACTTTCCAGCACTTCCAGCACTTTATTGATCTTGGATGCGAGCGACGCCACATGCTCATTGTCCTTTTTACGCACCCCAATGCGGATCGAATAATCTCCATTGATGACCTTTTCAAGGTTGTTCTCGATCCGGGGAAATGCGCCGATCGTCCTGTGGAGAGTGTTGAAAATAATGAATAACAGCGAGGCGTTCGCGGCGAGCTGGATGAGGATGAATACCAAAAAGCTTATGCGCCAGATGTTCTGGGCGTTCGGGTTGAACGTCATCTGGTCCGACATCGTTACAGATACGAGGATCCCGAACACGAGCGTGAACATAAGCATGCCGCATACGGAAATAACGACAAACGGGGTGCTTAATTTCGTTTTCCACTGAAAAACGTTCTGGCGTTTATTGTCCATGGTATGAGTCCTCCTTAACGCCATATTATACTCCAAATAGCGTAATTGACAAAAAAAATCTTGCTATGCAGGTATGCAAAAACCTGCTATAATTAACACTCGTAAAAAATGGTGGGTATAGCTCAACTGGTCAGAGCACCTGACTGTGGCTCAGGTGGTTGGGAGTTCAAGTCTCCTTACCCACCCCAATATTAATCCTCTCGGCGAGAGAGGTTTGACGATTATAGCGCTGATTCTTAAACAGAATCAGCGCTATTTTTATGTCCTAGGGGGTTAAAGACTTGGGGCATTATTTGCTGAGTGTGTTGTCAAAGGAAAACGATCCGCGTTAGCAGTGTGTAAAATCTCTCCGAAACATCCGCAACAATCTCCAAAATAGCGCGATTTATCTCTGATTCGGCTATGTTCCCGCAACGGCTATATTGAGTCAATATGGGCAGCTTTTTGAGCGCAAAAACAAGCCGTCACGGAAAACTATCTCTCGTGACGGCTATTAATCTAGGCTGATTTCAGGAGCTTATTCCAGGTTTCTTGTTGTTTTTGCCAGTCTGTTTCGGAGAGGATATCGCGGAGTCTGTATTCGGGAACTCGATAGAGCTGGGTATCGGAGGTGAAGATGATTTCCTCTTGAACCTTAGGCGAGATATTGATCATTCCTGCAATTTGGCAGAGACGTGGATGCGGCATTCCGATCCATTTAGATATCTGATGCAGGCTGCAGTTCTTTTCTTTCATAATTTCAGCGACCTGGTGGGCTAAGATAAGGTTTTGACGGAGAGGAGGCTCTTTGGTAACTTCGATATCTTTCTTATGAGGCGGAATGTGTTTTAAGTCCTCGAGCTTTAACTCGAACCTCAAGCTTTTATCCGGATGCAGAATAATCTCGAGAAGTCCTTCATTGGCGTCGTAGTTTATCTGCTTTACAAATGATCTAAGCAAGATCATTTGATCTTGGAGTGATGAAGTAATCCAGATTTCTTCCTTTAGCTTGTCATTCGGGATAGCTTTTCTTAAGTAGCCCAGGATTTTATTTTCTATGGTTTGCGCATTAACCAGTCGCGTCGGACAGTTCTTGTACCCGCGCTTCTGCGCATTCATGCATAGGTAGTAGTAGTATTTGTATTTACCCTTCATGCTGTAGGCATAATACATGGAAGCGTCACAGGCCTTACAGCGTAAAAGGCTACTCAATAAGCCGATATTCTTGGTAGTGCCTGCAATTTTGCGTTCCCGTCGGTTATCTGCCAATATGGCTTGTGCTTTTTGGAAGAGTTCATCAGATATGATCCGGTCCTGTTCACCCGGATAAAGTTCGCCATGGTAGCTTACTTTTCCGATATAGAACGGATTCTTCAATGTTAGTTGTATGTTTGTACTTTTCAGGCTAACGCCACCATATTTCTTGCCTTGAAGCGTGGCATGAGTTTTTGTTTTGTAGCCTTTTTCGTTTAACGCCATCGCTACCGAAAGCAGGGAGCGTTTTTCAAGATAGAGATTGAAGATCTCTCTTACTATTCGCGCTTCCTGCGGATTAATGATGAGCTTGTGGTTTACTTTGTCGAGATCATAGCCCAAAGGCGGCTTACCACCGATCCATTTACCTTTCCTTTTGGCGGCACCCATCTTGTCACGTGTGCGCTCTGAGATAATCTCGCGCTCAAATTGGGAAAATGATGAAAGGATATTCAAAGTCAGGCGTCCCATTGAGGTGCGAGTATTGAAATGTTGCGTTGTGGAAACGAACGTTACATTGTTTTGGTCGAAGAACTCAAGCAATTGACTGAAATCAAGCAGAGATCGCGACAGACGATCCACCTTATAAACAATAACACAGTCTATTTTACCTTCTTTGATATCGGCGATGAGCTTTTGCAGGGCAGGGCGGTCAGTATTGGCGCCAGTGTAGCCGCCGTCATCGTAACGTTGCGGTAGTGCGACCCAGCCTTCTGATTTTTGGCTTTGAATGTAGTTTTCAGCAGACTCGCGCTGGTTATCCAAAGAAGTAAAAGCCTGTTCTAGTCCCTCAGAGGTCGAGACGCGTGTGTAGATCGCGCATAAGACTCGTTTAATCTCCTTGTCTGTCTTCATAGGCTAAAGAATAAGTATCCGTTCCAATGTGCTCTCGTAATCTCTTTTGCGATTGCCGAAAGCGAGCTATATATTTTGCTTTTGTATTCGAAGCCGTTTTCCAAAACTTTCACTGTGTAACGCATACCTTTGTATTCCTTGTTAATTATAGTTCCGGGAATAGGGAGGCGCCTATCTTTGGTATTAGGCGTATTAGGCCGTGATGGTGCAGGCCTAAAAGCAGCGTTATTGATGGGATCGTATTTCTCAACAAGCGCTTTTAGGCTAACCTTTGCCTTTTTCGATAAGCCGCCATATTCAAGTTCCTGCAGCTTGTAAGCGATCCTGCGGAACAAGTACGTTTTATGGCTCGCAGTTTCAGCTTTGCCAAAGAGCTCCTTATAAGCCTGGTTTAGCTCCTTAAACGAGGCACTCTGCAGCTTGGCGATTCTGGCGGATATATGCTCTTTCATCGTCTCGATTCCCTCATGACAATATAGGCATAGGTTTGGCGATATAGCAAGTTAATAGAGGGGCGTTTTTGATTGTGAAATAGGCGCAAAAGGGGTATAATAAAGCAGTTATGTTACGATGTTTAAGGAGCGACGTAAACTATGGCGGGAGAGTTCACTAAAGATATTGACACAGGTTATTTTTTAGTATATAAATTATATAAGATAACTAGGTGGTATGTTTCGAAGGGGGAACTGCCACGTTAATATAATTAAAACCTTCGCTTAAAAGGCGAGGGTTTTTTGTTTACTTACTACGATAGCAATTGCCAAATAAATAATCATAGTTTCGAAGATATAGGATTGCAAGACATGCAATATTCCAAGAAAAAAACAAATAAATTACCCGAAAAGAAAAGATCTCTTTCTCGCCAAGAGAAGTGGAATTTTACATCAATATCGCTTTTTAGCGGTGGCGGGGGAATGGATATTGGCGTTGAGGCTGCTGGTTTTAAGAATCTTGTTTCTGTTGAATTTGACCCCAATGCGGCAGAAACTCTTCGGTTTAATGCGCAGAGGAAAAAGTCTGATCTTAAAGTAATCGAAGCAGATATCCGAAATATCGATCCACATTCAGTTGGCAAGCCAGGCATTGATTTGTTGCATGGTGGTCCTCCGTGTCAGGCGTTTTCTTTGATTGGCAAGAGAGGATCTCTTGGTGATGAGCGAGGCCTTTTGCTTTTTCAAATGGTTCGTTTCGCCGCTTACCTAAAGCCCAGAGTGATTTTATTGGAGCAGGTTAAGGGACTTTTGAGCGCGCCTGATGAGAAGGGCGAGCGAGGGGGTGTTTTTAAGCGTTTTACGCATGAGCTTGAAAAGTTAGGCTATTGTATTAAGTGGGCTGTGCTTTGCGCCGCTGATTATGGAGTTCCGCAAGTTCGAGAGCGCGTATTTATCGTAGCGATTAAGGGGAAAAACGGTTTTTCTTTTCCTGCTCCGACTCATGACGCCAATCCTGAGGAAACGCCGCTTTTTGCTTTGAAACCATATGTAGGTTCTGGGGAAGTCATAAACGATTTGCCAAAACCTGTCAAGAAGGGCGAAACGCCAATTATTCCTAATCATATCGATGTGACACCTGATCGCGACAGGGAGCGTATTCATCCAGTTTTGGAAGGCGGCTTTTTGGCTGGAACACTTAATGCGTCACCCGAATTAAAGCGGAATCTGACAAAAAAAGACACAACTAAATATCGACGACTTCATCGTCTCGAACCGTCATTGACCTTAAGATGTGGCGAGATATTTTTTCATCCTTTGGAGGATAGATATTTGACGCCTCGTGAGTACCTGCGATTGCATGGATATCCAGATGAGCATATTCTCTGCGGTCCTGTTCGCAGCAGATCAGGAACGGTTAGAAATCTTGATCAGCATCGCCTTGTCGCTAATTCAGTTCCACCGCCGCTCGCTCAAGTAGTCGCAACGCAAATCGTAAAGGTTTTATTATGAGTTCAAAAATTTATGAGCTTTTTGGTTATTTAACGGAAGATAAAAGCGCAGAAGCAATAAAGTATAGAAAAAAGTGTTTGTGCCCTTTTATGGGGCAAATGTGCGATGGAGGCGGCAATCGCTACCAATCCTTTTTGCATCTTAAGTCTTCTCAGGATCGCGAGTTGATTAATTTTTTTGAAGGAAGGAAGAATGATATTCCGGCGGGTGTCTGTTCTCTTTTAACTTCCGATCAAGCTTGGGTTGTTTGTCCTCGTCGTTTATTTGTTTTGGATAAAGGGAAGGGGCATACGACGCATGAGGATTTCTGCGAGAGCCTTCTGAGTCGTTTTGCGCCTTCCGCTTTACCGTGTAAAGCTGGTGTTTGGTCAGAGGTTAAAATTAAGTATTCCGAGGATTCTGGAGACGATGACGAAGCGGACAAAACATTTGACTATACTTTTGATTATATCATTTGCGCTGTTCGCCCAAAGCTATTGTCAGAAGCCGCTGAACAAGTCAAGATGACAGAGCGAAAGCTAGAACCGATTTTGATTAAAAATGGCTACACTCTTGCTAGTCGCAAAGGACGCAAATATATAGAGGAATACCCGGATGGTCAGCCTCTTATTATTGAAGTTATGACTTCGAGCACTTCTGGCGGAAATAAAACTAAAGGTACGACCATTCAGCAGGCTTTTCGGAAAGCGGTTCTCGGGCAAACGCACGAAGCCCCCGGGATCAATTATAGACAGGTGTGGGCGCGCATGGTGAGTCAGCTGATAGTTAAATCTCAAATTGGAAAGGCTTGGGGCGGGCAGACCGTTTGGATTCTTCAGGATGCGTTGGCGACGTATATTTCGACCACAACAGACCTTAATCTACGGAAACTAATTTCCAAAGCTCTTAAAGAAGTGAATATTTTGAGTTTGCGCTACATGAATAGCTCGGATTCAGGGATTCGACCGTTGGAGGTGGACAACCTTTACGCTGGGCAAATACCTCCTATCCAGGGAGACACCGATTTTAACAAGTTGCTCCAAGCTGCTAGTATTCCCGCCAAATCTCTGCTTGAAGGTAAGCTGCTTTTAAAGAAACCAAGAACGTTCATTTCGCTTTGATTGTCATGGATAACGTGGTTTCTAAGGCTAGATCTCGGATTATGGCGCAGGTTAGGTCAAGGGGCAATCGCTCTACAGAGCTTCAACTGATCAAGTGTTTCAGGATATTGGGTATTAAGGGGTGGCGACGGGGTTCGAACATAATTGGCAAGCCGGATTTCGTTTTTCCAAAGTTGCGTTTAGCCGTCTTTGTGGATGGTTGCTTTTGGCACGGATGTTTTCAACATTGCCGGATGCCGAGCACAAAAAAGCGGTATTGGTTCGCAAAAATTAACGCTAATAGGGAGCGGCATAAGACAGTAAGCCAAGCGCTAAAAAAGTTGGGATGGTCTACGTTGAGAATTTGGGAGCATGACATCAGGCCTCAACCGTCACCCCGAATAATAGATAAACTTAGGCGTCTTGAAAAGGATTTCTAGCCAATGGAACAAGGTGAAAGCTTAGCTCCAAAAGAAGATTCGGGTAGCCCGCCTCAAATATTTAGCAGCACCGACCTTGAGCTAATATCTCTATTATCCCAAATTGACTCAGCTCTAGTAGATATTGTAAAAGGTGTCCGGAGAGCATTGAGTGATATAGAAAATCCTGACCGTTTTGCGCAAGCCGCCAATTCCATTAGACATCTTACAAATATTCTGATACGCAATGCGCAGGACAAGATAGCCGTGGCTTCCGGAACGGATTTCACTAGCGAGCAAAGCGCGCTCATAGCCAGATTATCGGAAAACTTCAATAGTTTATTATCTAGCATTCCTGGAGAAACCGATGATAAACAGGGGTATGTAGATTATCTTGATGGGAAGTTCGCTGACCTTAGTAGAGAGTTAAAACTTTGTCTTAAGGGGGAGCCGTTGACGACAAAGCAAGTTTTGAAAAGCTATTTTGGCAGAGAAGAGGAGCTGTCGCTGCTCCAGGATTTTGTTCAGAAACGGATTAAAGAAGCGATAATGCGTTGGCATAATTGCCACAAGTATTTTGTTAAAGTTTCCCACTACTCTAATGACAAAAGGATAGATGAAGCTGATTTTAGGGCGCAGTGGGAAGAAATTCAAAGATGCGTTTTAATGGTATTGAGGCCTTTTTTTAGTACCGCTTCAATCATTGACGAGATAATGAAACTCGAAAAGCCGCCACATGAATAAAAGAATCGATAAAGCCGCGATATTAGATCTTTTGTCTAAACCCGCTCAGTACGAGTATTTCTTTAAGAAACTAGACAAGCCGGGATGGTTTGATTTTCTCCTTGAGCTTAAGGCATTCACGGATATTCCAGAGCCACGGCTAATAGATGATGGCAAGCTTATTCAATTTCCTATTTGGTGGCCTGGGAAATACCTAATTAAAGTCGCGGATCGAATTCCCGAGAAAGTGTTGGCGGTAATAAGAAGCATAAACACGGATAATTGCTCCGCGGTCGACGAGTGTATTCGGGCTATTCTTAAAATGCCAGATAAGTTTATAGCTGATAACCACAAAGATATTATTGAGCTATTTGACAAATGGCTCGATGCAAAATATGTAGGCAGAGTCAAGTATGATATTGACGATTTGTTTGGGAAACTTATGGCCATCGAATGTTATGATGGCGCTTTTAAATTATTGTCGGTTATAAGCGGAACTAGACTTGAGAGGCAGGAAGCAAAATTTAGGTTTGATGCTTTTTACTTTAAAGAGATTATAAAGAAACATTTTTCGAAGCTTAGCGAGTCTAATCCCGTTATTCTCTTAGGCATTATAGAAGAACGGCTTAAGGAAGCAATCTTAGCGGAGTCTGGCGGAAAAGAGGGGAGCGACGATTCAATAGGATGGCGTCCCTCTATAGAGGATAGCTCGCAAAAATGGGACTTTGATCGGCCGAGAGATATTCTTGTTGACATAGCGAGAGACGCATTGCAAAAAATGCTGGCATTGAATTCTGCGGAAGCCCGCAAGGTCATCCAGCGATATCTTGCTGACGAATGTCAGATCTTTAGAAGGATAGCCATTAACGCTATCAGGATGAGTAAATTTGATGATTTGGCGCAAGATTTAATATGCCAAAAAGATAATCTTGACGATATCCATATCCATCATGAGTTCTTCAAATTGGTTGAAGAGAAATTCTCGGTTTTAACTGTCGCTCAGAAAAAGGCGTTTGTTTCCGCTATATTAGATATAGATGAAAAAAGCATTACCAAAGAAACAGACGAGGAGCGCGCAAAGAAATACAAAAGATATTGGCAGGCACGCCGCATTAGCATGATACAGAAATATTTGGATGAGGATGAAGAC
>Ga0116143_10002907_pt1 | contig 17853 bp, 14 predicted proteins | sample AD_UKC034_MetaG_FD_89745 | JGI IMG/M metagenome (GOLD analysis project Ga0116143, IMG submission 89745) | Active sludge microbial communities of municipal wastewater-treating anaerobic digesters from USA - AD_UKC034_MetaG | ecosystem: Engineered > Bioreactor > Anaerobic > Digestate | place: USA...
CTGTTCGAGGACTCGCTGGCCAACGCCACCACGGGCACGCTGGCCCTGGCGACGCAGGCGACCGAGCGCAGCGCGGTGGGGCGGTATGCGGTGACGGCGAGCGGGCTGAGCGCGGGCAACTACGTGATCGCATCCGCGGAGTCGAACGCGCAGGCGCTGGCGATCGACCCCGCGACCCTGACCTATGTCGCTACGCCCGCCACGCGCCCCTACAGTGTTCCGAATCCGCCATTGAGCGGTTCGGTCAGTGGCTTCGTCGTGGGCGACACGCTCGAAACGGCGACCAGCGGCGTGCTCGTCTTCGCGAGCCCGGCGGGACAGTTCAGCCCTCCGGGCGCGTATCCGATCGAGGGCAGCGGGCTGAGCGCGCAGAACTACCGGTTCGAGCAGGCGCTGGAGAACCTTGTTGCGCTGACCGTGACGGCGCGTGCGCCGGGGCCGGAGCAGGGCGCGGTGCTGCGCCCGACCGGCGAGTCTTCGCGGGTGCATGAGCGCAACTTCGGCCTGCCGCCGATGTGCTTTGCGGGCGGGCCGTTGATCGGCGCTGGCGCTGCGCAGGCTGGCGATCTGCTGGCGATGGAGTGGTCGCGGGTGCGCTCGCGGCCCAATCTTTCCAACTGCATCGGCGTGGATGAACGCAATCCGTGCAGCGATTTCTGAACCCTTCGGGCGGCGCTTGCCGCCCCTTCTTCCGGAGGACCTCTTGATCGATCCAGACGCCCTGCTCGCCGAAACACCCGAGCTCCCACCCTGCGGTCCCGATCTCGAGTACGACCCCGCATTCCAGGCGCTGGAAGAGGCGGCACGGGAGCGCATCGCGCAACAGTACGGCGATACCGTCATTCCCGCGCAGGAGCCGCGCTGGCCCGAGGTGCGCGCCACCGCGGAGGGTTTGTTGCTGCGCTCGAAGGATCTGCGCGTGGCCGTGCTGCTTGCGCGTGCCTTGGTCAAAACCGAGGGTTTCTCCGCGCTCGAGTATGGACTAGAAATAATCAGGGGACTGATCGAACGCTATTGGGATGCGCTTCATCCCCGGCTCGATCCGGATGACGACTTCGATCCGATCGTTCGATCGAATGCGCTGGCCCCGCTGGTGGATGCGGGCGCCTTGCTCAAGGACCTGCGTGCGTCGATGGTGTTGCCGGTGCGTTTCGGTGGCGGTTTGAAGGTCCGCGACGTCGAGGTGGCCGCGGGGAAGATGCCGGCGCGTCCCGACGAGCAGGCGTTCTCGCAAGCGCAGGTGGACAGGATGTTCGCGGACGCGGTGCTGGACGACCCCGGAATCGCCACCGGCGTCGGCAAGACCCTGGCCAGTGCGCGGGCACTCGCCGCGGCGCTGGTCGAGCGGGTGGGGGCTGATCGGGCGGTCGATTTCGCCCCCTTGCTGGGCTTGCTGGGCCTGGTGCAGCAGGTGTGCGCGCGCGTCGCGCCGGCGCCTGCGCAGGCGACGCAGGCCGGGGCCGGGGGGGCGGAAAGGGGTGTGGATGCGGATCGGTTGGCGCCGCAGACGGAGGAGGGGATGAGCGGCGAGATTCGCAACCGGGACGACGCGCTGAGGATGCTCGATACCGTCATCGAGTATTTCGAGCGCAATGAACCGACCAATCCCGCGCCCTTGCTGATCCGTCGGGCGCGCAGGCTGGTCAGCATGAATTTCGTGGACATCATCCGGGACATGGCACCCGAGAGCCTCAAGCAGATCGAGTCGATCGCCGGAGCGGAGCAGAAGGACTGAGCACCGACGATCGCAGCAAACCGTTTCATCCGCTCGACAAGGAGAACCGACGTGGTCACCAGCAGCCAGAAGTTCATCGCGCGCAACCGCGCCCCGCGGGTGCAGATCGAATACGACGTCGAACTCTACGGCGCCGAGAAGAAGATCCAGCTGCCCTTCGTGATGGGGGTGCTGTCCGATCTTTCGGGCAAGCCGGCCGAGCCGCTGCCCAAGGTGGACGAGCGCAAGTTCCTCGAGATCGATGTCGACAACTTCGATAGCCGCATGAAGGCGATGAAGCCGCGGGTCGCCTTCCAGGTGCCGAACACGCTGACCGGCGAGGGCAACCTCAATGTCGAGATCACCTTCGAGAGCATGGACGACTTTTCGCCCGCCGCGGTCGCCGGCAAGGTCGATGCCCTCAACAAGCTGCTCGAGGCCCGGCAGCAGCTCGCCAACCTGATCACCTTCATGGACGGCAAGAGTGGCGCCGAGGAGCTGATCGCCAAGGTCATCCAGGACCCGGCCCTGCTGCAGTCGCTGGCCGCCGCGCCGAAGCCGGCAGATGAAGGCAAGCCGGCTGAAGGCGGCGGCGCCTGAACGCGCACGAGAACGGATCGAGGAGAATTGCGATGGCCGAAGTACAACAAAGCACCCAACTCGCTGGTGTGGCGCTCGAGGGCGACGAACTCGCCTCGCTGCTGCAGAAGGAATTCAAGCCCAAGACCGACGAGGCCCGCAGCGCGGTCGAGCGGGCCGTTCTGACGCTGGCGCAGCAGGCGCTGGCGAACACCACGGTGATCAGCCCGGATGTGGTCAAGTCGATCGAGGCGATCATCGCCGAGCTCGACCGCAAGCTGACCGAGCAGGTGAACGTCATCCTGCACCACCCGGATTTCCAGAAGCTCGAGGGCGCTTGGCGCGGTCTGCATTACCTGGTGAACAACACCGAGACCGACGAGATGCTCAAGATCCGCGTCATGAACATCTCCAAGGCGGACCTCGGCAAGACCCTCAAGAAGTTCAAGGGCACCGCATGGGACCAGAGCCCGGTGTTCAAGAAGATCTACGAGGAAGAATACGGCCAGTTCGGCGGCGAGCCTTTCGGCTGCCTGATGGGCGACTACTACTTCGACCAGAGCCCACCCGACGTCGAACTGCTCGGCGAGATCGCAAAGGTCTCCGCGGCCGCGCATTCGCCCTTCATCGCGGGGGCGAGCCCGACCCTGATGCAGATGGATTCCTGGCAGGAGCTCGCCAATCCGCGCGACCTCACGAAGATCTTCCTCACCCCGGAGTACGCTGCCTGGCGTTCGCTGCGCGAATCCGACGACGCGCGCTACATCGGCCTGGCGATGCCGCGATTCCTCGCACGCCTGCCCTACGGGGCGAAGACCAGTCCGGTCGATGCCTTCGACTTCGAAGAGGACACCGGCGCGGCGGATCATTCGCGCTACACCTGGGCCAACGCGGCGTATGCGATGGCGGTGAACATCAACCGCTCGTTCAAGCTCTATGGCTGGTGTTCGCGGATCCGCGGCATCGAATCGGGCGGCGCCGTCGAAGGCCTGCCGGTGCATACCTTCCCGACCGACGACGGCGGGGTGGACATGAAGTGTCCCACCGAGATCGCGATCTCCGACCGCCGCGAGGCCGAACTGGCGAAGAACGGCTTCATGCCGATCGTGCATCGCAAGAACTCCGACTTCGCCGCCTTCATCGGCGCGCAGTCGCTGCAGAAGCCCTTCGAATACGACGATCCCGACGCCACCGCGAACGCCAACCTGGCCGCGCGCCTGCCGTATCTGTTCGCCTGCTGCCGCTTCGCGCATTACCTGAAGTGCATCGTGCGCGACAAGGTCGGTTCGTTCAAGGAGCGCGAGGACATGCAGCGCTGGCTGCAGAAGTGGATCATGAATTACGTGGATGGGGACCCGGCCCACTCCTCCGAGCAGACCAAGGCCCGTAAGCCGCTGGCGGCGGCAGAGGTGGTGGTCGAGGAGGTGGAAGGCAACCCGGGCTACTACACGTCGAAGTTCTTCCTGCGGCCGCACTATCAGCTCGAGGGGCTGACGGTGTCGCTCAGGTTGGTGTCCAAGCTGCCATCGGCCAAGGCGGCGTAAGGACCAGGGGCGCGGCGCGGGCCCCGGTTCCGCCGCGCTCGTTCGCTCGTGTGCCCTCGATATGGGAGAGTCATCATGGCTGTAGATATGTTCATCAAGATCGGCGACATCCAAGGCGAGTCGGCCGACGGCAAGCACGCAAAGGAGATCGACGTCCTGTCCTGGAGTTGGGGCATGTCCCAGTCGGGGACGACCCACACCGGGGGCGGCGGCGGATCGGGGAAGGTCTCGGTGCAGGACATCAACTTCGTCAAGTACGTCGACGCGTCCACCCACGCCCTGATCAAGGCCTGCTGCGACGGCAGTCACTTCAAGGAGGCGAAGATCACGGTGCGCAAGGCCGGCAAGGAGGCGCTCGAGTACATCAAGCTGACCATGAAGGAAGTGATCGTCACCTCGGTGGCGACCGGCGGGAGTGGTGGCGAGGACCGGCTGACCGAGAGCGTCTCGCTCAACTTCGCCGAGTTCAAGCTCGAGTACACCCCGCAGAAGGAGGACGGCACCGGCGACTCGGCCAAGGAAGTCGCCTGGAACATCGCGAAGAACCAGCCGGCCTGATGCGGCGGCCGGTGGCCCGGGGGCGCTGCTGCGGCCCCCGGGCTTCCTGATCTTGTGGTCGATGGGCGGGGATCCGAGCATGGCCAAGAGCGACATGTTCCTTAAGGTGGAGGGCGCCCGGTCGGGAACGATCAAGGGCGAATCCGAGGATGCGGAACGCAAGGGCGAGATCGACGTACTCTCGTGGTCCTGGGGCATGCGCGCCCAGACCGAGATGGGCGGCGGAGGAAGCCTGGCGAAGGCGTCGATGCGCGAGTTCCTGATCAGCAAGCAGGTCGACAGCGCCTCGACTCCGTTGATGGCGGCGCTGCGCAACAACGACCTGATCAAGAAGGCCACGCTCACCGTGCGCAAGGCCGGCAAGGCACCGCTGGATTACTACATCGTGGTGATGGAGCAGGGCCGGATCACCTCGCTCGACGTGGAATCGGTGGGCGAGGAGCACCCCGAGCTCGTCGAACGGCTCAGCTTCTCGTTCCAGAAGATCAGTATCGAGTATGTACCGCAGGGGCCGGACGGGCTGGGAATGGGCTCGATGTTGTTCGAGGCCGAGACGATCTGAGCGCGCCTGCCTTCATCCACGCTGACGGGGCCTAACCCGGGAGGTCGAATGATTACCGATGCCGAGAATGCGGTCCGGGCAGGCGATCTTCCGCTTGCACTCGATCGGCTCCAGGACGCCATTCGTGCCAAGCCCGAGGACGTGCGCCTGCGCGTGTTCCTGTTCCAGTTGCTGTGCGTGCTCGGGCGCTGGGAGCGGGCGCTGAGCCAGCTCGAGGTGTGCGCCGAGATGGATGCCGCCGCGATCGCGATGCGCGAGACCTACCGCGACGCGATCGCCTGCGAGCGCGTGCGCGCCGACGTCTTCGCCGGGATCCGCTCGCCGATGCTGTTCGGCGAGCCCGAGACCTGGATCGCGCTGTTGATCGAATCCCTGCTGCGTGCGGGGCGGGGCGAGGAGGAGGCCGGCGAGCGGCTGCGCCAGCAGGCCTTCGAGCTTGCACCCACCACCAGCGGCAGCGTGGATGGCAAGGCCTTCGCGTGGATCGCCGATTGCGACATGCGCCTGGGGCCGGTGCTCGAGGCCATCGTGAACGGGCGCTACTACTGGATTCCGTTCTGCCGCCTGGCGCGCATCGACCTCGAGGAGCCGACCGATCTGCGCGACTCCGTCTGGTTGCCAGCCCATCTTCGCTTCATCAACGGGGGCGAGTCCGTCGCGCTGATCCCGGTGCGCTACCCGGGTTCGGAGTCGGTCGACGACGGACTGATCGCACTCGCGCGCAAGTCGGTCTGGAGCGAGAGCCGGAGCGGGGTTTTCTGCGGCCTCGGACAGCGCGTGCTGGCGACCGACGTCGGTGAGTATCCGCTGCTCGACATCCGGCAGGTGCGCCTCGGCGAGGATGCGGAGATTGCGCCAGACCATGGCTGACAGCGTCCCGAAGGATCGATTGCAGCCAGCCTTGCTCGACCGCCTGACCGACGATGAGCCGGATCGCGCGCTCGAGCCGCGCGCGGAGCGACTGATCTCCCGCCAGCACATGCGCCAGAGCGTGCTGCGGGATCTGGGCTGGCTGTTCAATGCAACACGCGCGGCCGATGCGGACGACTGGCCCGGAGCGCCTCTGGCGCTGCGCTCGGTGGTCAATTTCGGCCTTCCCGCGCTTGCGGGCGAGACGGCCTCGACGCTCGACGTGATCCAGCTCGAGCGCGCGATGCGCCAGGCGATCCTCGAGTTCGAACCGCGCATCGACCCTGGCAGCCTCAAGCTGCGCGCCCTCGCCGAGCAGATCGCGCTCGATCGCCACAACCGCATCGAGGTGGAGATCCGCGGCAGCCTGTGGGCACAGCCGACGCCGATTGAGCTGCTGCTGCGCACCAACGTCGATCTCGAGACCGGCCAGATCGAGATCCAGGATCTCGGGCGCTGAATCATGGATCCGCGCCTGCTGCGCTACTACGACCAGGAACTGCGCCATGTACGCGAGATGGGGGCCGAGTTCGCGGCGCAGTTCCCCAAGGTGGCTGCGCGGCTGGGCATGCACGGCATCGAGGTCGCGGATCCCTATGTCGAGCGTCTGCTCGAGGGTTTCGCCTTCCTCGCCGCGCGCGTGCAGCTCAAGCTCGATGCCGAGTTCCCGCGCTTCACGCAGCGCATGCTGGAGATCGTCTATCCGCAGTTCCTGGCGCCCACGCCGGCGATGGTGATCGCGCAGTTCCAGCCGGACATCCAGGATGCCAACCTGGCGCGCGGTTTCCGTATCCCGCGCGGCAGCACGATGCACGGCACGGTCGCGCGCGGTGAGACGACCGCGTGCGAGTTCCGCACCGCGCACGAGGTGTGTCTGCTGCCGCTGGAGGTGGTCGCGGCCAGCTACTTCTCCTTCGCCCCCGACCTGCCCCTGCAGCAGCTGCCTGACGGGCGCCGGGTCAAGGGCGGGCTGCGCATCCGCTTGCGCAGCGGTGCGGGGCTGGGGATCGCCGATCTCGAGCTCGCCCGCCTGCCGATCCATCTCGGCGGCGTCGACGAGGTGGCCTTCAAGCTCTACGAGCTCGCGCTCGGGGCCTGCGTAGGCATGCTCGTGCAGCCGGTAGGGGAGGGCGCGTCGTCGAGCCGGTTCGTGCCCGCGAGCGAGGTGCGTGCGCTCGGCTTCGAGGATGACGAGGCCCTGCTGCCGGTCAACCTGCGCGGATTCCAGGGCTATCGGCTGTTCCACGAGTACGCCGCCTTTCCCCAGCGCTTCTGCTTCATCGACCTGCACGGTCTCGGCGCACCCGCGCGCGCGTGCCGTGGCAGCGAGCTGGAGATCGTGCTGCTGTTCTCGCGCGGCGACCCCACGCTCGAGGGCGTGGTCGATGCCGCCAACCTCAGGCTGTTCTGCGCGCCGGCCATCAACCTGCTCGAGCGTAACGCCGACCGCATCCACGTCGGGGATGGCAGCCACGACTACCACGTCGTCGTCGATCGCACCCGCCCGATCGATTTCGAGGTCCATGCGATCGAGTCGGTGACCGGCTTCGGCAGCGGCGGCGTGCAGGCGCAACGCGAGTTCCTTCCGCTCTATGCGGCCTTCCATCATGAGTCGGCGCAACATGCGGCGTATTTTTGCCAGCAGCGCGAACCGCGCCTGCTGACCGAGGAGCAGAAGCGCCGCGGCACCCGCACGAGCTACGTCGGCAGCGAGGTGTTCATCTCCCTGGTCGACCCCGAGGAGGCTCCCTATTCCGACGAGCTGCGGCAGCTTTCGGTGCGGGTGCTGTGCACGAACCGCGATCTGCCGCTGCAGATGCCGATCGGGCTGGGCAAGACCGACTTCACCCTGGATTCCGCCGCGCCGGTGAGCGCGGTGCGGGTGATCAAGGGCCCGACGCGGCCGGTTTCGGCGCTGCGCGAGGGCAGCGTGGCGTGGCAGTTCATCAGCCACCTGTCGCTGAACTACCTGTCGCTTTCCCATGGCGACGCCGGCGATGCGGCCGCAGCCATGCGCGAGATGCTCGAGCTGTACGCGCTCGCGGGAGACGGCGCGGTCGTGCGGCAGGTCGAAGGCCTGCGCGCGCTGCGGGTCAATCCCGTGGTGCGGCGCTTCCCGCTGCCCGGCCCGGTGAGCTTCGGACGTGGGCTGGAGGTCGAGCTCGAGATCGACGAGATGGCCTTCCAGGGCGGGAGCGCCTTCCTCTTCGGCGCGGTGATGGAGCGTTTTCTCGGACGCTACGTGTCGATCAACTCCTTCGTCGAGACGGTGCTGCGCGCGAGTGGCCGCGGCGAGATCATGCGTTGGGTGCCGCGATGCGGGAATCGGCCGATCGTCTAGCCTTCCTGCGCGCGCTCGAGCAGAAGCCGTACGCGTACGACTTCTACCAGACCCTGCGCCGCATCGAATGCCTGTTCGCGGACAAGCCCAGGCTGGGGCAGGCGCTGCGCCCGGCCGACGAGCCCGTGCGCCTGGCGCAGGAGGCGTCGATGTCCTTCGCGCCCGCGCCGATCGCGGCCTTCCGGCCCGCCGAGGACGCCCGCCCGCCCGAGCTGGTGCAGCGCATCTTCGGCCTGCTCGGCCCCAACGGGCCCTTGCCGCTGCATCTCACCGACTACGCCCGCGAGCGTCAGCTGCATCACGGCGACGCGACCTTCGCGAGCTTCCTCGATCTCTTTCACCACCGCCTGCTGGCGCTGTTCTACCGCGGCTGGGCGCAGGCGCAGCCGGACGTGTCGCTCGACCGCCCGGCGCAGGATCGCTTCGCGATGTACGTCGGCGCGCTGCTGGGCATCGGTCCGGATCGCCTGCGCGGGCGCGACGCGGCGGGGGATCGGGTCAAGCTCTTCCATTCCGGCCTGTTCGCCCGCCAGGTGCGCAATGGCGACGGGCTGCAGGCGATCCTGGCGGACTATTTCGGCGTGGCTGCGCGGGTGGAAAGCTTCGTCGGCCACTGGATGAGGCTGCCCGAGGCGGAGCGTACGCGACTGGGCAGCGGCTCCATGGGCGCACGCCTGGGGTTCGGGGTGGTGCTGGGCGCCAGGGTTTGGGATCGGCAGCACCAGTTCCGAATCCGGCTCGGGCCGATGGGGCTCGCGGACTACGAGGCCTTCCTGCCGGGAGGCCAGTCCTTGCCGCGCCTGCTCGCGCTGGTGCGGCAGTACCTGTGTTTCGAACTCGACTGGGACGTGCGTCTGGTGTTGCGCCGCCCGGAGGTGCCGGCGCTGCGCCTGGGAGGTGGACAGCGCCTGGGATGGACGAGCTGGCTCGGCAGGCCGCGCGGCGAGGACGATCCCGCCCCGCTCGCGCTGCATGCCGAGGACGCGCTCGCGCGACGGGCGCGCAAGGTGAATTGAGCAGGCCATTGCAAGGAGAAGGGGAATGAGCGAGATCAGCCGGATGGCGTTGTTCGGAAAGCTGAACCGGGTGGCCTACAAGGCGATCGAGGGGGCGACCGTGTTCTGCAAGCTGCGCGGCAACCCCTATGTCGAGCTCGAGCACTGGGTGATGCAGATCGTGCAGGCGCAGGACAGCGACTGGCACCGCATCATCAAGCACTACCAGGTCGACATGGCCGTGCTCGCGCGCGACATCACCACCGCGCTCGACCGCCTGCCGCGCGGTGCGACCTCGATCACCGACCTGTCGGAGAACATCACCAACGCGATCGAGCGCGGCTGGGTCTATGGCTCGCTGATGTTCGGCGACAACGCGGTGCGCACCGGCTACCTGCTGCTCGGAATGCTCAAGACGACCTACCTGCGCAACGCGCTGTACGCGATCTCGCGCCAGTTCGAGCGCATCCGCGCGGAGGACCTGTCCGAGGCGCTGGTGCAGGTCGTCAGCGGTTCGCCCGAGGACCTCCTCGGCGAAGCGAGCGGCTCCACCGCCGAGCCCGGCGAGGCCAGCGGCGCGATGGCGCCGGCCGCGCTCGGCAAGCAGGAGGCCCTGCACAAGTTCGCCATCGACCTCACCGAGAAGGCGCGCAAGGGCGAGGTCGATCCGGTGCGCGGCCGCGACGAGGAGATCCGCCAGATCGTCGACATCCTGATGCGCCGGCGCCAGAACAACCCGATCATCACCGGCGAGGCCGGCGTCGGCAAGACGGCGGTGGTGGAGGGCTTCGCCCAGCGCATCGTGCAGGGCGACGTGCCGCCGCTGCTTCAGGGCGTCAAGCTCCTCACGCTGGACATCGGCCTGCTGCAGGCCGGGGCGAGCATGAAGGGCGAGTTCGAGCAGCGCCTGCGCCAGGTCATCGACGAGGTGCAGGCCAGCCCGAAGCCGATCATCCTTTTCATCGACGAGATCCACACCCTGATCGGCGCCGGCGGCACGGCCGGCACGGGTGACGCCGCCAACCTGCTCAAGCCCGCGCTCGCCCGCGGCAACCTGCGCACGATCGGCGCCACCACCTGGGCGGAGTACAAGAAGTACATCGAGAAGGACCCGGCGCTGACGCGGCGCTTCCAGATGATCCAGGTGCAGGAGCCCGACGAGGCCAAGGCCACCCTGATGCTGCGCGGCGTGGCGACGGTGCTGGAGAAGCACCACCGCGTGCAGCTGCTCGACGAGGCCATGGAGGCGGCGGTGAGGCTCTCGCACCGCTACATCCCCGCACGCCAGCTGCCCGACAAGGCGGTGAGCCTGCTCGACACCGCCTGCGCCCGGGTGGCGGTGAGCCAGCACGCGACGCCGGCCGAGGTCGAGGACTGCCGGCGCCGCATCGAGGCGCTCGATACCGAGCTCGAGATCATCGGGCGCGAGGAGCTGGTCGGCATCGAGATCGGTACGCGCCGTGGCGATGCCGAGGCGCGCCGGGCGCAGGAGCTCGCCCGCCTTGGCGAGCTCGAGGCGCGCTGGAAGGAGGAGAAGGGTCTGGTCGACCAGATCCTCGAGCTGCGCGGCAAGCTGCGGGCCGGGGGCGAGCGCGTCGATCACCCGCCCGCCGACGTCGAGCCGGCTGCACCGGAGCTCGCTGCGAGCACGCCGCCTTCGGGCGACGCCGGCGAACTGGCGGCGCAGGCCCCGCCCGCCGACGCTTCGGCGCCCGCGGACGCCCCCGCGGCAGCGCTGGAGCCGGCGCCCGCGGCCCCTGCTGCGACGGCAGCCGGCGGGGCAGACGAGGCCGGTGCCGCAGCCGTGCAGCCACCCGCCGAGGACCGCGCCGCCCTGCTGGAGCAGCTCAAGACCCTGCAGGAACATCTGCGCGGCCTGCAGGGCGAGACGCCCCTGATCATGCCCACGGTGGACGAGCAGTCGGTCGCCAGCGTGGTGGCCGACTGGACCGGTATCCCGGTCGGGCGCATGGTCAAGAACGAGATCGAGGCCGTGCTGCACCTGGCCGACACCCTGGAGCAGCGCATCATCGGCCAGCGCCATGCGCTCGAGATGATCGCCCGCCGCATCCAGACCTCGCGTGCGCGCCTGGACAACCCGAACAAGCCGATCGGCGTGTTCATGCTCGCCGGCAGCTCGGGCGTGGGCAAGACCGAGACCGCGCTCGCGCTCGCCGAGGCGCTCTACGGCGGCGAGCAGAACGTGATCACCATCAACATGAGCGAGTACCAGGAGGCGCACACGGTCTCCACGCTCAAGGGCGCGCCGCCCGGCTACGTGGGCTACGGCGAGGGCGGCGTGCTGACCGAGGCGGTGCGCCGGCGCCCCTACTCGGTGGTGCTGCTCGACGAGATGGAGAAGGCGCACCCGGATGTGCACGAGCTCTTCTTCCAGGTCTTCGACAAGGGCTGGATGGAAGACGGCGAGGGCAGGGTGATCAGCTTCAAGAACACGCTGATCCTCATCACCACCAACGTCGGCACCGACCTCATCATGGGCCTGTGCAAGGACCCCGAGCTGCTGCCCGACCCCGAGGGCATCGCGCGCGCGCTGCGCGAGCCGCTGCTCAAGGTCTTCCCGCCCGCGCTGCTCGGCCGGCTGGTGGTGATCCCGTACTACCCGCTGACGGACGCGATCATCGGCCTGATCGCCCGCCTGCAGTTGAAGCGCATCGGCCGCCGCATCCACGACAACCACAAGATCGAGTTCAGTTTCGACGAGGAGGTGGTGAAGCTGATCATCGGCCGCTGCACCGAGGTCGAGAGCGGCGCGCGCATGATCGACGCGCTGCTGACCAACACCCTGTTGCCGCGCATCAGCCAGGAGTTCCTCACCCGCATGGTCGAAGGCAGGGCGGTCGACCGGGTACAGGTCGGCGTGGCGGAGGGTGACTTCCGCCTGTCCTTCGACGCCGCACCCGCGGGCGGGGAGGCGGGATGAGCTCCGCACCTTCCGCGCCCGCCGCGACGGCGGGCGAGGCGCCGATGAGCGTCGACGAGGCGCTCGGGCACGCGCTGCGCCTGCACCGCGCGGGGTATCTGGACCCGGCCGAGAAGATCTATCGCGCGATCCTCGGCCTGTGCCCGGACGAGGCCGAGGTCTTGCACCTGCTCGGCATGCTCCGCCACGCGCGCGGTGACAGCGCCGAGGCGAGCGCACTGATCCGGCGCGCGCTCGCGCTGGTGCCCGATGCACCCGGCGCCTGGAACAACCTCGGTAACGTGCTGCTCGAGTCCGGCAGCGTCGACGACGCGATCGCCGCCTACCGTGGCTGCCTGGAGCTCGTGCCCGACTTTGCCGAGGCGCACAACAACCTCGGTACGATCCACCGCAGCCGCAGCGAGTGGAGCCTCGCCGAGGAGGCTTACCAGCGCGCGCTGCAGCTCGCGCAAGCGCGTGTCGAGGCAGGCGAGCCGGCGGAGCTGCTCGCGGACGTGCACAACAACCTCGCCGGCTTGATGCTCGCGCGCGGTCGGCTGCGCGCGGCGGTCGACCACGCCTGCCGGGCGATCACCGCATCCCCCGGCCAGGTCGGGGCGCGCAAGCTGCTCGGGCTGGCGTACTACACCCTGGGCGAGTTCGACAAGGCCGCAGACGTGTACCGCAGCTGGCTCGCCGACGAGCCGGACAACCCGATCGCGCGCCATCACCTCGCCGCCTGCACCGGCGAGGCCGTGCCGGCGCGCGCAGCGGACGACTACGTCGAGCGCACCTTCGACGCCTTCGCCTCCAGCTTCGACGAGAAGCTGCAGCGCCTGCACTACCGTGCGCCGATGCAGGTGGCGCAGGCGCTGGAGGAGGCGTACGGGGCGCCGGCGGCGACGCTCGATATCCTCGATGCGGGCTGCGGTACCGGCCTGTGCGGTCCGCTCGTGCGCGCCCACGCGCGACGGCTCGAGGGCGTGGACCTGTCGGCGCAGATGCTGCAGCGTGCCGAGCGCCGCGGCGTCTACGACCAGCTCCACAAGGCCGAACTCGGCGCCTTCCTCGCCGCCCGGCCGGCAGCCTGGGACGTGGTGCTGTCGGCCGACACGCTGTGCTACTTCGGCGATCTGGGTGCGGTGCTCGCCGCGGCGCACGGCGCGCTGCGCCGCGGCGGACGGCTCTTCTTCACCGTCGAGGCGGTTGGCGACGAGGACGCCGGGCTGCCCTTCGTCCTCCAGCCCAACGGGCGCTACGCCCACACTCGCGACCACGTGGTCGCGGCGCTCGTGGCGGCGGGCTTCGAGGCTGCCTTGCCGAGCGCGCAGGTGTTGCGCACGGAGGGCGGGGAGCCAGTCGCGGGCTGGCTGGTCGGGGCTTGCAAGCCCTGATCCGCCGGTCCGGCGTGGCCCGCGCGCGGGCAATCGCGTGCTGGCGTTTTGGCGGGCGATTGCCTAGAAAGAATGCATGAGAGCCCAGAGGGGAACCGTATGCCGCGGGTCATGGAGATCACCACGCCGCTCGGTGACGGAGTGCTGCTCTTTCACGCGATCTCCACGCGCGAGGAACTCGGTCGGCTCTTCGAATACCAGATCGATGTGCTGAGCGAGCGAAACGACATCGACCCGAACAAGCTGCTCGGGCACAACGTGACGGTCAGGGTCGAGCTGCCCGACGGTGGCGAGCGCCACTTCGATGCCTACGTGACGGCCTTCTCGCTCGTGGGAGTGCTTGGGCGCTACCTGCGCTATCGCATCGTGGGGCGGCCCTGGCTGTGGTTCCTCACCCGCTGCGCGGACTGCCGCATCTTCCAGAATCAGAAGGTGCCCGAGATCATCGCGGAGATCTTCGGCAAGTACTCGATCGCCGCCTACGAGCTCGATCGCCTCACGGGCACGTACGAGCCGTGGGAATACTGCGTGCAGTACCGCGAGACCGACTTCAACTTCGTCAGCCGGCTGATGGAGCAGCAGGGGATCTACTACTACTTCACCCACAAGGACGGCAAGCACACCGCGGTGTTGTGCGATTCGCCGAGCGCGCACGAGCCTTACCCGGGCTACGCGCAGCTCCCCTTCGTCAGCGGCGAGCGCGCGCTGCGCATCGAGCGGGAGCGGATCACCGAATGGGGCTTTTCCTGGGAGGTGCAGCCGGGGGCGTACGCCATCGACGACTTCGACTTCAAGAAGCCGAGCGTCGAGCTGCTGCAGCAGACCCGACACAAGCGCGACTACGCCGAAGCGGAGCACGAGATCTACGACTACCCGGGCGAATACGACAGCAAGGGCGAGGGCGAGGCCTACGTACGCATCCGCCTGGAGGAACTGCAGTCGCAGGTGCAGATCATGCAAGGGGCCGGCAATGCGCGTGGGATCGCGACGGGCTGCGTGTTCGAGCTCGAGGAGCAGCCACGCGAGGACCAGAACCGCAAGTATTTGATCACTGCGAGCCGCCTCGATTTCGTGCTCGCCGCGCATGAGGCCGGTGGTGGAGAGGGGGCGAGCTTTCGCAGCAGCTTCGACTGCATCGCCAGCGACCTGCCTTTCCGCACCCCGCGCACCCCGCGCACCACGCGCAAGCCGCTGGTGCAAGGCCTGCAGACGGCGATCGTGGTCGGCCCCGCCGGCGACGAGATCTACACCGACGAGTACGGCCGGGTGAAGGTGCACTTCCACTGGGACCGCCACGGCAAGGACGACGAGAACGCCTCGTGCTGGATCCGCGTGTCGCATCCGTGGGCGGGCAAGAACTTCGGCATGGTGGCGATGCCGCGCATCGGCCAGGAGGTGGTGGTCGAGTTCCTGGAGGGCGACCCCGACCGACCGCTCATCACCGGCCGCGTCTACAACGCCGAGCAGATGCCGCCCTGGGAACTGCCCGCCAACAAGACCCAGACCGGCGTGCTGACGCGCTCCTCGCTCGGCGGCAGCGGCGCCAACGCCAACGCCATTCGCTTCGAGGACAAGAAGGGCAGCGAGCAGCTCTGGATCCACGCCGAGAAGAACCAGGACATCGAGGTCGAGAACGACGAGACGCACTTGGTCGGGCACGACCGCACGAAGACCATCGACAACGACGAGACCACCCACGTCAAGCACGACCGCACCGAGACGGTCGACAACAACGAGACCATCACCATCCACGGCCAGCGCACCGAGACGGTGGACAAGGACGAGACGATCACCATCCACCAGAACCGCAGCGAGCGGGTCGACATCGACGAGAAGATCTCGATCGGGGCCAACCGCAGCGAGGATGTGGGTGTGAACGAGAGCATCACGATCGGCAGCGACCGCAGCGTCACCGTGGGGGCCAACGAGACCAAGACCGTCGCGCTCCAGCGCACGCACACCGTGGGCGTGAACGAGACCATCGCCATCGGTGCGGCGCAGGAAGTGGCGATCGGCGCCTTCCAGTCGGTGAATGTGGGGGCGAACCTGTCGACCTCCGTCGGTGCCGACGAATCGCGCGACGTGGGCGGCGGCCGCGGCACGAACGTCGGCAAGGATGACTCGCTGAAGGTGGGCAAGAACCTCGTCATCGACGCGGGCGACTCGGTCACGATCAAGACCGGCAGCGCCAGCATCAGCATGAAGAAGGACGGCACGATCACGATCAAGGGCAAGGACATCACCATCGAGGGCTCCGGAAAGATCAACGTGAAGGCGGGGGCCAACGTGGTGATGAAGGGCTCGAAGATCCTGCAGAACTGATGGAGAAGACCATGAGTGGAAGGGATCCGATCGAGGGTTCGAGCTTGCCGAAGGCGACGTTTCGCGATGGCGCCGAACTGTTGCAGCCGCTGCTCGAAGGCGCGTCGGCAGTCACCAGCGCGCCACAGCGGGTCGATGGCGTCCTGGTCGGCGAGCTTGTCGCCATTGCCGACGAAGGCCGCACGCCCCTCGTGCTCTACCCCGGGCAACCCGGCACGGCCGCGATCGGCGCCCGCAGCACCGTCGATCTGCATGGCGCGCACATCGGCAAGCGCATGGTGCTGATGTTCGAAGGCGGCGATCCGCTGCGGCCCATCGTCATGGGCGTGCTTCGCCAGGGCGAAGGCTGGCCTCTGGAGGAGCGTCCCGGGCAGGTCGAGCTCGACGTCGATGGCGAGCGCATGACCGTCAGCGCCAGGGAGCAACTCGTCCTGCGCTGCGGCAAGGCGAGCGTGACGCTCACCAAGTCCGGCAAGGTGCTCATTCAAGGGACCTATGTATCGAGCCGCTCCTCGGGTGTGAACCGCGTCAAGGGCGGCAGCATCCAGCTCAACTGAATCGTGCCGACGAGCGATCCGCGCCATGGAACTCATCAACGCCACCCGCATGCTCGCCGGCTACACGATGGGCATCGAGCCCAGCGGGAGAGAGCTGCTGGTCGTGGTGATCAAGGGCACCTTCCACCTGCCCAGGAACGGCGAAGAGGTCCGACTGCACGAGGAACAGCTGCCTCTGGTGATGGCGGACACCTTCACCGGGGAGCCGGGGTTTTCCGCGCCGATGTACGAGGCCGACTTCGCGCCGCGCAAGCCGTGCTGCGACGTCCTGCTGCTGGGTAGCGCCTACGCGCCGGACGGACGCCCGCTGACGCGGGTCCCCGTCGGGCTGCGCATCGGCAACATGAGCAAGCGCTTCGCGGTGGTCGGCGACCGGCACTGGGAGGTCGGCCTGGGTCGGATCAGCGCCAGCCCGCCGGAGCCTTTCGTCATCAAGCCGATCTCGTATGACGTAGCCTTCGGCGGCGTCGACAACGAACATGAGGATTTCGCCAAGCACGGCGCCTGCATGCGCAATCCGGTCGGACGCGGCTACCGCCTTCAACTCAAGAGCGAATGGGTGGATGGCAAGCCCTTGCCGAACACGGAAGAGCTGAACCGCCCGGTCGACCGGCCCGACGGCGACTTCGCACCGATGGCCTTCGGCCCCATCGGCCGCAACTGGGAACCGCGCTACCGCTACGCCGGCACCTACGACCAGGACTGGCTCGACAAGGTCTTCCCCTTCCTGCCGGCGGATTTCGACGAGCGCTATTACCTGTCCGCCCCGCCGGACCAGCAATTGGCGATACCGATCGGCGGGCCGGAGGTGACGCTGATCAATCTCACCGCCGACGGCAGGCGCAGCTTCACACTTCCGGACTTCGAAGCCCCGGTCCATGTGTTTCCGAAGAAGGGCGAGCGCGAGGACTATAAGGCGATGCTCGACACCATCGTCTTCGAGCCCGACCAGGAACGCCTGACGATGACTTGGCGTGTCGCCCGTCCGCTCAAGAAGAACATGTTCGAGATCGCGCAGGTGCTGGTCGGCAAGAAAGGCAAGGAGTGGTGGCAGAAGCGGGAGGAGGTCGCCGCTCCGATCCCGCTCGTGGTGGTGTCGGACGACCGAGAGCCCGCGGAGAAGTGAAGACATGCCCGCCTCCCCGATCGCGATAAAGCGAACAGGCTTGGTCACCAGCGTTGGCCTGTCGACCCCCGCCGCCTGCGCCGCGATTCGCGCCAAGGTCAGCAATCCTACGGAAACCCGCTTCATCGATGCCGGCGGCGAACGGATCATGGCGCACCAGGTGGCGCTAGAGGCGCCTTGGAGCGGCCGCAGCAAGCTATGCAAGATGGCGGCAATGGTGATCGCCGACTGCTTGAAGGACATCCCGCGCGAGGAATGGGAAAGGGTGCCCCTGCTGCTCGCCGTGGCCGAAAAGGAACGGCCCGGGCGATTGGATGGGCTCGACGATCGGC
>Ga0116143_10002910_pt1 | contig 17850 bp, 17 predicted proteins | sample AD_UKC034_MetaG_FD_89745 | JGI IMG/M metagenome (GOLD analysis project Ga0116143, IMG submission 89745) | Active sludge microbial communities of municipal wastewater-treating anaerobic digesters from USA - AD_UKC034_MetaG | ecosystem: Engineered > Bioreactor > Anaerobic > Digestate | place: USA...
TAATCGTAATCGTAATCGTAATCGTAATCGTAATCGTAATCGTAATCGTAATCGTAATCGTAATCGTAATCGTAATCGTGAGTCGATGCGCTTGCCATCCGGCGGCGCCTCGACACTTGGCCATCCGTGGCCTGCGTCGTAATCGTAATCACTTTTTTGTTTTTGGCTGTTGACACTTTTAAAGTGCCACTGTTATGATGTCATTAGTAAGCTTCGGTATCGAGTAAGTTTAATAAGTATCAGGAGGATGAAGTATGAAGCTTTTTATCAGTCTTCTCGTTGTGTTTTTGATGGTCGGTTTTGTTGCCGCGCCGGTTATGGCCTGTGGTAACGACGGCTGCCAGGACGGTGGCGACCATGGTGACGACGGTTGTGGCGATGGTTGCGGTCACGATCACGAAGGTGATCCAGATGACGGCCAGGATGACGGCGATGGTCACGGCGACTGCAGTGGCGGCAGCTGCCCCATCTGATCATAAACAAGTATAAAAAAATGCCCCGGTGACGGGGCATTTTTTTATGTCGATTTTAACGCTTTGTCGCTAATGCAGAAGCGTTCAGTGCATGAATTGTTCTGAGGTCAGCACCTGCTGGGTCTTGATGAAATCTTCACGGTCGCCTTCAGGCAGAAATACGGCGGCTGCAAAATTTTCGAGCGCTTCTGACCTGAAAACTCTGGTATTGCCGCTATGAGTTTCTTTCCAGATTTCGGTGCTGGGCGAAACCATGACGAACTCTGAGGGTACACTTATTTCGATGCTTGCTTTGACAAAATTGACCGGAAAAAGCCCCCATTTTGACACCAGCGGCCCAACCATGAAGCGTCGGCCGAATTTTTCGCGTTCGAACAGTCGGGTAAAATCTTCCATCAAAAAGCCTTTTTTGCGCTTTTCGTTTTCGTCCTGCTGCTCGCGCAGAGCTTTTCTGACGCTGTCGACACTATAGTTTACCGAGGTTCTGGCATTGATTTCAAAGTTGATCGTCTCGCCCGGCTGCAGTTCGAAGGCGTGGCGAGGGTTGCTGCGGTCGAACTTTACCGATTTGCCGTTCACACGAATTCTGACCTGACTTTCACCAGCCGGATAGAGTATTCTAAACTTCACCGAACTGCCCACCGCCTTGTCAGTCGTGTTTTTCATGGCGACTTTCAGCGACGAATCAGCATCATTCCCTGATATTATTACTTTGGCAGCGCACTCACTTACTTCAAAGCTTTCTGAAAGCCCCTTTTCGATTATCAGCTCAGGAAACCGCGGCAGCATATTGCGTGGCTGCGCCTGAACCACAACAGAGCCAGCCAATAACAGAACCAGTGCAACTGCAAAAATTCGTTTTCTCATTCGTTTACCTCCCCATAAGGGTACGCAATTATATTGTTATCTGCCACAGCTTGTCAAACAGGTCTATTCCTCTAAATCGTAATCGTAACCGTTTTCGTTCTCGTAATCGTAATCGTCGTCTGTCACACAAGAATCTAAGAATTTAAGCTGGGATTATCCACTTTTGCCGGGCTCTCGGCGGAATTAGGCATCTCTTACGGCTTCAGCCGTTAGAGATGCGGATGGCTTTGCCCTCATTCGCTCCAACTCTCACCAGACGAGAGTATTGTTGAATAGCTATGGCTCTGCGCCAATATTGCCTGGCTCGGCCGAGCTGCTCTATCCTGCGCAGCTCGTCATAAGCACCTCCTTGTGCAAAAAGTTTCCGCGTCTGAGAAACCCGCCTGCGCCCTTGTATGATTTTTTAACATGTCTGAATCTTTAGCCAATCAATCATGCAATCCAAATGTGACAGAGCATTAGTAATCGCAAGCATTCTCGTTAATTCTGGAAGTTTTGGCCATGATATTGTAATATAAAAGAATACAGCATCAGTTGCAGCGAAAGGATTACATATTGAAAAAGCAGAATAATGTTTTTGCCGATCTGCATACTCACAGCACAGCATCTGACGGTTTGCTTTCGCCAGCTCAGCTGGTAGAAAGCGCGGTCGAAAAAGGGCTTTCGGTAATCGGCATTACCGATCACGACACGGTCACCGGTCTGGCCGAAGCTCGTCAGGCCGCCAGGCGCCTTTCCATAAGACTGGTTCCGGGAATAGAGTTGTCGTGTGGCTGGCCGGGTCGCGACACCTCAGTGCACGTTCTCGGTCTTTATATTGATGAAAATGCGCCAGCCCTGCAAAAACTGTTGAATGAGCAGAGAGATCAGCGTTTTTATCGGGCTCTCAAGATGGTTGATCTGCTGGCCGGTCTCGGTCTCGATGTTGCCGAGCTCAAACAGCGCTTCGAACAGTCTCCTGAAAAGGTTCTCGGACGCCCGCACATCGCCAGATATCTGCATGAACGTGGTTACGTAAAAGATTTTCAGGGCGCTTTCGAGCGCTATCTGTCGCGCGGTAAGCCGGCTTATGTGGCAAAAGACCATGTTCTGCCGGAAGTCGGTATTGAAGTGATTCACGCCGCCGGTGGTATTGCTGTTGTCGCACATCCGGGTCTGACCAGCGACTGGCCAGCTGTCTGGGCAAATATTTCAGGGCTGCCATGGGACGGTATCGAGGCTTATTATTCAGAGCACACGCCTTCAGATGTTAAAAGGTTCGTCGAGCTGGCAAACCAGCACGATCTCGTTTCTACCGGTGGCAGCGATTATCATGGCGAGTATGGCAAGCACGCCAACCGTCTCGGCAACTATGGGCTCACCCAGGAGCTTTATTTCGACCTGGTCAGCAAATGTGCCGCAAAAGGCATCGATATAACCTGAGATTGTTCAGCTTTCTGAAAGCAGAGGCAGAGTCAGTGTGAAAGTGGTGCCTTGCCCAATCTTGCTGGACACCGCAATGGTGCCCTTGAGCAGCTGAATTATGCGGTGTGATACGGCAAGCCCCAGTCCGGTTCCGTGCCAGTCGCGTTTGGTTGTGAAAAACGGGTCGAAAATCTGGTCGAGCTGCTCTTCGGGTATTCCACAGCCATCGTCGATTACCTTGATCTGTGCCGATGGTACGGGCAGCTGTGCCTGAGTCAGCTCGACTTTTACCATTCCCCGGGGTGAGTCGATCGACTGCGCGGCGTTGAGCAGCAGGTTGATCATCAGCTGCTGAAACTGGCTTTTGCTGCCTTCGATGCGGTAACTGCGCCCGTCGTGCAGCAGCTGCATATCGACGTGCTTGCTTTCGCTCTGATAACGCAGCAGTTTGAGGGTCTCTTCGATGGCCGGAATCAGATCGAATCTGTCGGAATCGAGGCGTTCCTGTCGCGAAAAGACGCGCAGATCATCGATGATGCGGGTGATTCGGCCGATGTTGGCTAGAATCAGTTCGAGCATTTCCTGGCGCTTTTCGATGCTGACCGAATCTTTCTGCAGCATCTGAATCGCGTTTGATATACCGGTGAGCGGGTTGTTGATCTCATGTGCGATACCTGCGGTCAGAATGCCGAGCGAATTGATCTTTTCGGTGCGTGCGAGAAGCTTGTCCATATTGTGCTTTTCGGTGACGTCGCGCAGAACCACCTGGACCATCGAGACCCTCGAGCCTGGCAGTTCGGAAGGAATACCGCGGATCTCAAGTACCGATGGCTGATGTCGCTGAAAGTTGGTCGCCACCGTACGCGTTACGATCAGCCTGGTTTCCTGAACTTTCTTGATGAGGCTGCCGACTTCCTTGAACAGGGGTGATATTTCGCCGAGCTGTTTGAGGGTGCTGCCTGTCTCGAGATTCTCACTTCTGATGTTTATCATCGATTTGAAGCGGGAATTGGCAAACAACAGCTTTTTGTCGTCTGAAAAAAGAAGAATTCCGTCGGGTGAATGCTCAATCAGCTGGCGATATCTGGTTTCTGACAGCTCAAGGTCGCGCGCCAGCGTATCGATACGGAGATGAGCTTCGATGCGGGCGAGCAGTTCGCTGCTCGAAAAGGGTTTGACGATAAAGTCGCTGGCACCGGCCTGAAATCCCTCGAGCTTTTCTTCGAGCGAGCCCTTTGCCGAAATGAAGATGACGCGTATCGAACGCATGCTTTCACTGGCCCGAATCCGCCGGCAGACTTCCAGACCGTTCATTCTCGGCATCATTATGTCGAGCAGAACCATGTTGGGCTTGAACTCTTCGATTTTATCAAGACCTTCGATGCCGTCATAAGCCTGAGCGACTTCGTAACCCGTCAGAGAGAGCGTCTCATAGAGAAAATCGCTGATATCGGGTTCGTCTTCGACGATCAGAATTCGGTTGAGAGCCTGGCTTTCGGTCTGGTTCTGCAGCAATCTATTGTCCTCTTGCGAAGATACTGAGGGTTTCCATGTGGAAGGTGCCTGGGAAAAGGTCGAAGGAGTAGACGTTCTCGAGCTTGTAGCCCATCTGCTTGATGAACTTGGCATCACGCCGGAAAGTCATGGGATTGCACGAAAGGTAAGAAATGATACGCGGTTTGATGCCTGAGAGGCCGCGCATGACGCGTTGCGAGATGCCGGTGCGCGGCGGATTCAGGTGCAGGGCGGCGATGACGCCTTTGGTCATCGGGGTGTTGAAGATGGTTTCGGCTTTGCGGCAGATAAACTTTGCCTTCGAATTCGAGCGGGTTTTCTGAAAGGCGAGGGCATCCTGGTATGAAGATATGTTGCTTTCGACGCCAAAGACTTCTTCGAACAGTGATTCGAGCAGAAAGGTCTGGGTGCCGCAGCCACAGTAGAGGTCGATGAATTTGCCCTTGTGCTGATAAGCCTGATAAAGCGATATCAGTGTGTGCAGAATAGCTTCGGCTCCTTCGAGATTGTTCTGGAAAAACGAATTGACCGAGATGCGCCAGTTGCGTTTCATAAAATTGAACATGCCTTTTTCGCGCACCAGAGTCAGGTGATTGCCCATGTCAGAATGCGCTTCGAGTCGGCTGAGGGTCTCGGTCTGATCGAAAAAGGTCTGCATCGAAGTCAGCATGTCTGGCGTCGGGGGAGAACTCAGATAAAAGGCGCAATGCTGCTGCGGCTCCAGAGTGCGCACCACGATGCTTTTCGTATTCTCGGCCAGTGCGCGCTGCTGTGGGTTGTTCATATGTGTGTCGAGCTGCTCGTATACCGCCAGATTGGCCGGGCACTGCACAATGCAGCCGCGCAGCGGAACGACATCGTGTGAGCGATACTTGTAGTTACCGAGAATCACCTTGTCGCCGTCGAGCGCCAGCTTGAGTTCCATTTTATTGCGATAACCGCGGTCGGGCAGTGGTTCCATCGGGTAGATGCGACCGGGAGCAAGTGGTTTGAGAATGAAATCGAGGACTTCTTCTTTTTCACGGCGCTGTGCTTCAGTTTTCATGTGCAGCCAGTGGCAGCCACCACAATCAGGAAAATTCGGACAAGGTGAAGTTCGGCGGTCGGGAGAGCTTTCAACTATGTCAAGAATCTCGCCACGCAGATAGTCGGCTTTGTCTTCACAGACATTGATATTAACCTTGTCGCCGGGCGCCCCGTAAGGTATGAAAACCACCTTGCCGTCATCAGCGTGCGCAAGAGAATCAATGCCATAGGTCATTTTTTCGATAGAAACGGTTTGCATCTGTTATCCTTAAAGCTTTTTGTTGGGCTGTCTGGCAGCCGATCGGCGCGTGTTCTGGCGCCGGTTGAACGAAAAACGGCACATTTCCGCTTTCCCGCCTCACGATAGCGCAGCGCCGCTCTTTTGTCAACTTCGACAAGCATTAATTCTTTGCCTGCAGGCTGTGGATGTGGTATAATCTTGCCCGTATGTAGATCTAGGGTTGTCCCAAAGTGGCGATGCTTGGTTCTACAACGTTAATGTAAGGAGTTTTCCATGACTATCACCAAAGAAGGAAAAGTAAAGGTAATCGAAGATTACAAACTGTCTGACAAAGACACCGGCTCACCCGAAGTTCAGGTAGCCCTGCTCACCGAAAGAATCAACAACCTTTCGGCCCATTTTGAAAAGAACCCCAAGGATCACCATTCCCGCCGCGGTCTGCTCAAGATGATCGGCGCCCGCAAACGCCACCTCGCTTATCTCAAAAACAAGAGTGCCGAACGCTATCAGTCATTGATTCAGAGACTCGGCCTGCGCCGCTAAGGGGAAATAATGCAGAAATTTGAAATAGTAGCATGTGATTTGAACGGTCACAGCGTCACCTTTGAAACCGGCGCACTGGCCGGCCAGGCTTCTGGCGCCGTCGTCGTCCGCAGTGGTGACTCTGTTGTATTTGCCGCCGTTGTGGCCAGCAAGGAAGCCCGCGAAGGTTGCGACTTTCTGCCGCTGACCGTCGATTACTCAGAAAAAACCTACGCTGCCGGCAAGATTCCTGGCGGTTTCTTCAAGCGCGAAGGCCGCCCGACGACCAAAGAAATTCTGACCTGTCGTCTGATCGACCGCCCGCTGCGCCCGATGTTCCCAGAGCATTATCACAATGACCTGCAGCTGGTTTCATACGTTCTTTCGTATGACAAAGTGAATCAGGTTGATGTGCTCGCGATGAACGCTGCCAGCTGCGCCTTGATGGTATCTGAAGTTCCGATGCTCGATGCTATCGCTGCCGTGCGTGTGTGCAAGGTCGATGGCAAGCTCGTGCTGAACCCTTCGCCTGATCAGGCTGAAGTCGCCACCATCGAAATGGTCGTAGCCGGCACTGCCGAAGCCATAACCATGGTCGAATGCGGTTCTTCAGAAGTATCAGAAGAAGAGCTCATCGAAGCTCTCGGCTTCGCCCACGATAATATCAAAAAGCTCGCCGCTGCGCAGAAAGAACTCGCTGCCAAAGCTGGCAAGCCCAAAACCGTAGTGCCCGAACCGGCTCCTGAAACCGAGGTCGAAGAAGTCGTAAAATCGCTGATGGGCGATATCAAAGACACTCTTTGCACTCCCGAAAAGATCGAACGCGTTGAAAAGTTCAGAAAAATCGACCAGAAGCTTGATGAACAGCTGATTGCCCGCTTCGGCGAAGAAGTCGCCGGTGAAAAGCACGAGGCTGCCAAACGCATTCTCGAGTCGACTATCTATACAGAAATGCGCCGCATGATTCTCGAAGATACTCATCGTATCGATAATCGCGGTCTGCGTGACATTCGCCCGATCAGCTGCGCAGTCGGCTTTCTGCCGCGCACTCATGGTTCGGCTCTGTTCAACCGCGGCCAGACCCAGTCGCTCGGCATCGTCACCCTCGGCGCCAGCAGCGATTCGCAGATTATCGACGGTCTCGACGACGAATACAAAAAGCGCTTTCTGCTGCACTACAACTTCCCGCCGTTCTCGGTGGGTGAATCCAAGCCAATGCGCGGCCCCGGCCGGCGCGAAATCGGTCATGGTGCTCTTGCCGAACGTGCACTCAAACATGTAATTCCCGAAGCCAACGAATTCCCTTATACGGTTCGCATGGTCAGCGAAATCATGTCGAGCAACGGCAGTTCATCGATGGCTTCAGTCTGCTCAGGCAGCCTGGCTCTGATGGATGCCGGCGTTCCGATCAAGGCTCCGGTGGCTGGTATCGCCATGGGTCTGATCAAAGAAGGCGACAACTACAAGGTTCTCAGCGACATCCTCGGCGACGAAGACCACTTCGGCGACATGGATTTCAAGGTGGCTGGTACCAGTCACGGTGTAACTGCCCTGCAGATGGATATCAAGATCACCGGGGTAACTCTCGAAATCATGCGCAATGCTTTGCAGCAGGCTAAAGAAGGCCGTCTGCATATTCTCGGTAAGATGAATGAAGCCATTCAGGCTCCTCGCCCCGAGCTTTCGCAGTTTGCGCCACGCATCGTTACCATCGAAATCGATCCCGACAAGATTCGCAACGTAATCGGCCCGGGTGGCAAGATGATCCGCAAGATCACCGAAGAAACCGGCGTCGAAATCGAAGCCAACGACGATGGTCGCATTCTCATCATCAGCCCCGATGCGGCTGCCAATGAGAAGGCCGTTTTCATGATCCGCCAGGTCACCGAAGATGCCGAAGTCGGCAAAATCTACGTTGGTAAGGTCAAGCGTATTATGAACTTCGGTGCTTTCGTCGAAATTCTGCCCGGAATCGAAGGCATGGTTCACATCAGCCAGCTCGAACACCGCAGAGTCAACAAGGTCGAAGACGTTGTCAACATCGGCGACGAAGTCAAGGTAAAGGTTATCGAAATCGACTCACAGGGTCGCGTTAATCTTTCCCGCAAAGCCTGCATGGAACAACAGGCCGAGCAAAGCTGACGCTCACGCTAAGCATAAAAAAAATGCCCCGGTAACGGGGCATTTTTTTATACTTCGTGCTCGTGCTCGTAATCGTAATCGAAAGACTCTGTTTCCTACTGCGTGACCTTGCGCGCCACTTCAAGGTCGAGCTCGGCTCGTTTGAGCATTTCGTACATCTGCGGCGAATCTGATTTGGCCGCGAGCGAGCGCATGCGCAGCAGCTGCTTCGACGCCTCCTGAGTTGTCGACCAGTCGAAAATCGTCATGCTGTCGGCTTTTTCGGGGAAGGCTGCCTGAATGACCTGCTTGAGGCGACGTTCCATGCGCACCTGCCTGATTTTGTTCTGAATGTAGCCGTCATCGCTTTTGAGCTTGAGATAGCATTCAGCCGTCATGCTGAAAATGTCGATGCGGTGCTTGACATCCATCTGATCGACCTTGTCGAGCGCAGCGGTGAAATACTCGAGCGCGCGCTGGTAGTCGCCCGCCGCGAAATACTGCATGCCCGACTGAAAATCCGGCACCGGTTTCATCGAGAGGTCGATGATCTGCTCGTATTGAGCATTGCGCACCGGTTTGGGAAACTGCGCGCTCGGCGACGGCTGATTTTTGAGGGCTTCACTCATGTGGGTATTGTATGTGCTGATTGTTGCAGTCATCACGTTCGAAAACATCGTGCGCTTGATCTCGTTGGCTTCCTGCGCTGCCTTGTATGCATTCGGGTGACGATAGGCGGGAGCGCGGGTCGTGCGTTGTGCAGGTGGTGTCTTATTGCCCTGTCGGTAATCAGAGTAGTCGACGAAGATGCGGTCGTGGTTGAAACGCTTCTGATCTGATTTGAACACGGTGGTAAGAAAGCTGTAGATGAGCAGAATCATCAACAGGCTTATTCCGATTATTGGCCAGCGTTTTTCGTCCATTTAAAACCTGCCATCCCTGTCGGTAGAAGCGAAATAACCGGGGTTTGCCACTTCGCTGAGTTTTACGCTGCTGTAGAACTTGGTGACGATGTCGAGTTCTTCGTCGCGGCGCTTTTCTGATTGTTCGTCGATCCTGGTGTGCAATCTCAGCACTATGAATGCTGCATCTTCAATTTTGTCAGGTGCGGTAACCGGTTCGATAACAGGGTTGAGAACTTCGCCCTCGCGCTGAATCTTCTGGCTGTAGGCCTTTACTTCGAAGTCAGCGATATCGCGCAGAACCGTTTTTTCCATGCTGCTGTAGCGCGGATCAGTGGGTTCGCTTTCGCTGAATTTCATCGGGTTCTGCAGAAAGTAGAGCTTGCCCGGGGTGCGTCTTTTGACCACTGTGCCGTCCTCTTTCCATTCGTATTCATATTTGACCATCATCAGACTGGCTTCACTGTCGGCACCTGTGGTATGAGGCTTGCCGGTGGGATCATACAAAACGTCGTCGAGATGCGGCGGCGTAAAGGTGTATGAGTAGAAAGAGAATTTTTTGTTCTGTGTGTCTACCTCTGAAAATGCGTAGCACGAACTCATCTCGACTTCGAGATGGTCGAGGAAAATACGGGTGTCGAGCTGAATCTGGCTCTGAGAGACCGTGTGCCGCATGGTCTCTCGGCCGCTGAAGTAAAAATGCCAGGCAAAACCCATGAGCAGTGTCACGACGACGACGACGACCATCATTTCGGTCAGGGTGAATGCTGCTGTATTTTTAGTTGCCATATTTTCCAATTACCGTTCCAAAGCCCAGGTTGAAAGTGCGGTTGGGCTCTTTCCATTCTATGTCGAGCTCTACTCGTATTTTTTTGTTCTGTTCTGTGCTGGCGCGTTCGAGTTTGACGCTTGTGTTGAAGCGCTTGTAATACTCCGGGTAAACGGTTGAATCGCCATCACTGCTTACCAGCGGACCCTCGACCGGCCTGCCGGAATGCACGATATTGAGGCGGGAGCTCTGCATTTCCTGTTCGAGCACTTCGAAGCCGAGCGCGCGGATCTCAGAAATCATGGTGCGGCCAAGACTGTGCGCTACCATGAGGTTCTTGGCCTGGGCGGTCTGCTTGTAGCTGCTTTGAAAAAGCACAATGAGGGGCAGAAGTCCGAACGAAAAGACAACTATGGTCATCAGCAGTTCCGGGGTCGTAAAAGCTCTGCGTTGTTTATTCATCATCTTCATCGCTGCCGCCCATGCTTGCTACATGCATGATCTTCGGGCTCAGGAAAAATTCATGAGCCATCAGTTCGTATGCCTTGCGGTTTTCTTCGTTTTCGTCGATTTTAACCTGAACGGCTTTGTAGCCGGTATCGTATTTGTCAAAGAACAGAGGGCTGTTGAAATTATGCACTACCCACAGATCGCCTTCCTGTTTGTCTTTACACATATAAAAATTAAGGTAATTGCCGTAAATCATGTTAGAAACTTCAGAAATCTTGCTCAGGCAGTCGCCGCCCCATTCATTGGTCGGACGGTCAGGAAAGATGCCGACTTTGGTCATGTCAAGAACATCGCCGTCAGTGGTTCTGATGCCATAACATGAAAAGACACTGGCCTCGATCATGTTGCCGGCGCCTTCTATGGTCAGCATGCGCTCGGTGACATCAGTGACCGTCTGATCGTAAGGATGATAGAAAATATTGAGGTGCCCGAGAGGTGTCACATGGTTGTCAGCCTTCAACGCCACGATGCTGCCTCTGATTTTGAACGGGCGGTCTGGCGTGAATTTGGTAACCATGATGGTGCCGGTGCCGACGTAGGTTACCGAACTGTCGATCTGGCATGAATCCAGCCAGTAAACGCCATTCAGCAGCCAGCGTCCTTCGGCGTCGCGCGGAATTTCGCTTTCGTCGGCAAGCTTGCGGGTTACGATTCCACGAAAATTATACTTGAAGTTGTTCGGAAACAGATTCTTGAAGATCTGCTCGGCGCTGGCCGAGACCATGGTGTCCTGGCCAGGGAAAATTCGGTTGATGAGTGGCGAAGCGATTACCGTGATTGCTTCGAATGGCATGGTGAAATTGCGCCAGAAACTTTCGCCGATAGAGGAAAGTGAATAACCGAGCTTACTCAGAAAGCCCTCGGGATCAGATTCGTTGTAGTAGCTCAGCGAAAATTCCATCAGCTCTTCTTTGGGCGGAGTCTCGACATTGTTGGTGACATTGTTGTATTTGATTTTGTAGGTGCGGGCATAGACCCGGCTCTGCTCGGCAACTTCGGTGTTGTCAGCCAGCCAGCGGTGTTCGATGCGCAGATGCAGGTCGTCTTTCGGGAAGACCTTGTTGACGGCGCCACTGAAGTCGGCGGTGCTGTTCGGCAGATAGCGATCTTCACCCATTAGCGATGGGGAAACGAATTTCCAGGGGGTGCGGCAGAAGGGGCCGCCCGGCAGAAACTTCTGATTAACGTTGGTGCCGCGAAAGTAGGTATCCTGGATGCCACGTGAACTTATATCGCCGAGCACTTCGCCGAAGGTGCGGTTACGATGCGGCAGCAGCCCGCCATATGCCGTTTCGTCGGTAAACAGGCCGAGATAGGTGTCGCGGTTGGCAATTTCGTCAGTCTTGCGCTGTTTGCCTGGTCGCCACCAGACTGCGATTGAATCCCACAGGGTTTTTGACGGGAAAATGGCGCGGCCCATAGTCGGCAGATACGACATGCCGTAAAAGGTGTCACTGTATTGAAATGCTTGATTGATGCCGGGTTGTGGGTATTTGGGGTCGTAGATGTTGTAGGCGCCACCAAACTGTCTTTCGCTTGCCAGTTCCGGGTTCTCGATATTGATAATCGCCGGGCCGTGCAGATAGACGCGAGACTGAAACGGCATGTTCCAGAGAATGAGGCGGCCGCCGGCGCGGTCGGGCATGTTCATTTCATTGCGCAGCGCGGCCTGTATGCCGGCTGCATCACCTGATGGTATGCGGTGTCCGAGAATGCTGAACATCGTATAATTTCGTGCCATCGGGCTGAGATTGAGAAGTTTTACATCACGTGAGATCGTAAAGTCGATTTTGAATTTACGTTGCTTTTGCAAAGCTATGGTGATGTCGAGCTGTACTACGAGATACCAGTCACGAGAATAGTGGTCGTCAAAGCCTTTTGACCGGTCAGGCGAGCGATGATAGGCTTCGGGGTCATCCAGTGGCCCATTCGGAATCGGGCGACAGCCCTTGATGTTGGGCAGAATCTTTTCGATTGTGAAGCCGGCCCGGGTCATGTGATAGTCTTTGAGAGTCAGAGTTTGTGTGACTTTATCCTTGAGATCGGTGAAATCATGCAGAAGAGTGGGGTTGAGGCCGGTGGAGCCGCCGCCTGCCGGAGGCTGTGAGCCAGAAGCCTGCCACAGCAGCTGCTGTAGAAAGCCGGTTTCGGTTTTGTCCTTGAAACGCTCTTCGAGCATGACATAGGCTTCGTCAGCAGCAGCTTCGGCGAGCTGGCGGGCCATGGTGCGATAGACCGAAACGGCTGCCTGTGAGTATTCGGCCGAGCTGCTCTGAGCCAGAAAAAGACCCATAAATGCGAGCAGGCCCAGTATCAAAACTGCTACCAGGTAAGCAAAACCCTGTCGATTCATCGCCTTTCTCCAGTCCTCAGATTTTTCGGGCCGAACTGAGTCATTTTCTTAAGTGTAACACGCTCGGTGATAAGCGTCAAACAGACGAATGCCTGTTCTCGGAAAAGATGTCAGCCGAGAACTTCAGCAGAGTCGCGCCTGGCTGAAGATGCGAGCCCGGCGTCAGCCCGGCCTTGTGGCAGAGATTTTCGAGAAACTCCTCGACATCCCAGTTCCATTCTATCGGAACCTGCGGCAGCAGCAGCCCGGAATGCCCGCGATACTGCAGCATCAGACCGTCACGACCGATTTTTATCTCAGAAACATCGGTGACTTTGCTCATCGGCGTCAATACCGAGATTTCGATATCTATGTCTGGCAACTCGTTCAGCCTTACCGGTGAAAAACGCGGATCGTGAGTCGCTGCTGCTACGGCCATTTCGCCGATCGCCTGGCTGAGCGGTTCTATGCCGCGAACCAGACCGATGCAGCCGCGCAGCTCGCCATGTTTTTTGAGAGTGACGAACAGCCCGCAGTGTTCTTTGAAGCGCGGGTCAACAAAATCGAAAATCGGTGCCGGCCTGCCGGCCAGCACCTCTGTAAGCGTTTTGCGCACTGCCTGCAGTGCTTCTTCGGCAAAACTCATGCGCGGCTCAGGCGATGCGCCATGCCAGCCGAAATCTGGCCGACCGCTACTTCCTGAACCGGGCCGGTCATGTAGAGCAGCCCTTCGGTATCCTGTTCTATTACCAGGTCGCCGCCCGGCATATGAATGGTGACTTTTTTGTCGAACAATCCCTTTTTGATACCGGCAGCCGCGACGGCAGTGGCGCCGGTGCCGCAGGCCGCTGTCATGCCGCAGCCGCGTTCCCAGACGTTGACGCGGGCTTCTTTTTTTGACAGCACCTCGACGAATTCAACGTTGATGCGGCGCGGGTGGTTGGCGTGGGTTTCCAGCCAGGCTCCGGCAACCTTCATCTCATCGTGCGTCAGCGGGGTTTTTAGAAATATAACGGCATGCGGGTTGCCGACGTTGACGTAGACGGGATCAAAAGTAATCAGGTTCCATTCCAGCGCTTTGCGCCTGTCTTCGCTGACCAGTTCACCGCTCCTGACCAGGTCAAAGCTGGCCTGACCCATCTGAGCCCGATAATAGCCTTCGCCGTCGCTGACTTTGACGAAGCTGACTTCCTTCGTGCCGCTGCGGGTTTCGATGAGAACCGGCGATATGCCGAGCGACTTGCGGTCATAAAGCATGGCGGCACCGCGTATGGCGTTGCCGCACATTTCGGCTTCACTGCCATCAGTGTTGAACATTTCCATTCGACAATGATGCTTGGCATCACGCGCCGGGCCGATGAAGACAAGTCCGTCCGAGCCGAGTCCATGGCTGGTTGTGCAAAGCAGCCTGATTTTTTCGGGAGTTTTGATGAACGACAAATCCTGGTTGAATTCGTCGAAGAAGATAAAGCAGTTGCCGAGTCCGTGCATTTTATGAAAACCGATCATTTCATTACCTCCCTGGCACTTCAATGTGCAAATTTACTGATAAGTGTGAATGCAATAATTATAAATACCACAAACAGCAAGATCTGTCTGATTTCTTCTTTTTTCAGGCTCAGTCGCCGGTAATTGCCGATGACGAAGAGTATTGCCATGAATGGCAGCACCGGCAGTCCGGTTGCGAAAAATATCGCGGCAGCTACGGCGATGAAGAAAGAAGCCAGCAGCAGCAGCACGTTCTTTTTAACGCCGAGTTCGAAGCGCACCGCGGCCTGAAAGAAAATGGCGAAGAAAAGAAAGTCGGTCAGGCCGATCAGATAAGGAATCGTGCCGTAACCCGGCATCGGAAAGCGCAGCAGAAAATAATTGATTGCCGAAGAAACCACGATCTTGGCAGTGGCACCAGCCGACACACTCCAGATGTCGGCTACCGTCGCCACGATGGCAACTGGCAGCAGATGGGCGATTTCATCTATGCCTTCACCGATCCACAGGCCGATGCCTGACGCCAGCGTCAGCTGCACCAGCGCCAGCAGCAGTATCAGCTGCGCCGATTCGGGAAACTCTTCTTCGAGCTGGTGGTCGATTGCCTTGAAATTTTCATTGCGATGTTGCATCAGCAGAAATTCTGCAGTGCCAGCCAGGCCGTGCAGTTCAGCTGTTGCAAAGATAACCTGCCCCGGAATCGCGCCACTGCGATTGAGCAGCTGGCTTCGATTGACCAGCGGTTTTGCGCAGTAAAATGTGGCAACCAGACCGGCCAGGCCGATCAGCAGATAGACATTGCGATGCTGCTTGAGTCGCGAAAACCCTGCGACGACAAGTGCTGAGGCCAGGGTCAGAAAGGTGGCAGCGACGAACAACGCGATCTGCTGTGGCATTGCTGCCGCTGCCGGGAAAAAGAGAGCGGCGAGATACAGTAGAGCCCAGCAGCCAAGCGCGGCCGGCAGAAATACCAGATTACGACTCATGTATTTTGCCGTCACTGCGAGGAGTGTTTCGTGACGAAGCAGTCCCTCTGTTCAGTGAGCTCGCCACGGCACCCTGAAGATGCCTCGCGATGACGGTGTTTCTGGCTTCAGAGCAGCTCACTGTTTGTCTTTCAACAGATGCAGGCTTTCCGATGCAATTTTGACCGAAGCCGCGTCGGTGTTGCTCTTGATCGCCGCTTCATAGGCCGTTTGTGCCTGTTCGTAATTTTTCAGCTTTTCCTGAATTTTGCCGAGATGCAGATGCACTTCGCTGGAAACCGGTTCGTGTGTCAGGCCAAATATTCGCATGGCACGGTTCTGAATCTGCAGAGCCTTCTGATAATTACCGCGCCGATACTCGACCCAGGCCAGCGAATCGAGATAGGTCGCGCGATTGGGGCGGTCAAGCTCGATTGCCTTTTCGATAAGATCTTTGGCCAGCGGCAGTTCTTTGTTCTGGTCGGCCAGCAGGTAGCCAAGGGTGTTGGCGATGCTGCCGTTGTCGGGCATGAGTTTGGTCATGCGCTTGAACACTTCGATGGCCAGTTCGTATTCTCTCTTTTCAAGAAAAGCTGAGCCCATAACCGAAAGCACCCTGACGTTATCGGGGTTTTCTTTGAGCAGTTTTTCCCATTCTGAGCGGGCGTTGGCGAAGTCGCCCTTTTCGTAGTAAACGACGCCGAGATTGAGGCGCGGGCTGATGTCGGTCTGGTCGAGGGAAATCGCACTGCGATAGATCTTTTCGGCCTCGACGAGGTCGCGCGTGCTCAGAAAGACGTTGCCAAGATTGATTCTGGCCTTGATATTGCCGTTGTCGATTTTGAGAACCTGGTTGAACAGGTCGATTGCGCGCTCTTTTTCGCCGAGTATCGAATAAACCAGTCCGAGGTTGTTGAGTGCATTGATATGTTCGGGTTCGTGCTTGAGAACCTGCTCGTACGACCTTACGGCTTCAAGATAGCGCGGAGTCTCATGATAGGCGACGCCGAGGTTATAGTGGGCCTCTACCGGCAGATTCGGTTCCATCGAGAAGGCATTTTCGTAAGAAGTTATCGACTCGCTGAGCTTGCCGCTGAAATACTGCGCCATACCCAGCAGATACCAGGTGTAAGGCTGGTTGACGTCAAAGGCCAGGGTGCGACGCAGATAGGTGGCTGCCTCGTCGAAGCGGTCCTGTCGCAGATAGAGTTTGCCGAGATTACGCAGTGCCTCGGGATACATGGGTTCGATGGCAATGGCTTTTTTCAACATGTCTTCGGCTTTTTCGAACAGTTCTTCCTGCAGATAGATCAGGCCGAGAAAGTTGTATGCCTGCTCTGAGTAAGGATCAATCGACTTGGCCTTGATGAACATCTCTTCTGCCTTCTTGTTCTGTTCGAGCAGCAGGTGGTTCAAGCCCTCCTGAATCATCGAGGCAGCTCGTTCTTTGGCAGTGACAGGCCCTTTTTCGGCTGCCGACAACGGAGCTACCAGCAGGCCAAACAGAAGAGATGCGGTCAGAACTTTTTTCGACCAGCCGGCAGAAGGTTTTATCATGTTCCTTTTTCCTTTAAGAGACTCAGAGGTTTTCCTTGAGAGCGTCGCTTTCGATTATATTGGCGTTGATCGAGCGTTCGAGGCTGTTGAGCAGTTCGTTGATCATGAAGACTTCTTTTTCTATTCCCTGCGCTGACGCAAGATACAGGGCGTAGTTGTAATCTTTGTTGGCTCTGATAGCACGCTTGCTGAAGGTAACCATGCTTTCGACCGTTTCGAGCATCTGGTTGTAAAGTTGATCCCGGTTGGGGATCTCGGTGTGGTAGAGCACGCCGTTGATCAGTTTGAAGCGTGAAACCATCTTGCGTGCCAGAACCATGATTTCGCGAGGATGCTTGTCACCCGGTTCAAAGCGAAAGCGCTCTCGATGCCGCTTGACAGTGAACGGTCTGGCCTGGTGCTGCATTTCTTGCGAATGTCGCAGTATCTTTTTGATGTATTCGTAGTTGTCACCAAGAAACCCTGATAACATGAAGGTTTCCTTGATTTCCTGGGCGGCCTGAACTGGCCGGGGCTGCGCAAACGCGCCGATAATGGCGATCAGCATGATTGTCAGCAGCAGTCTTTCAGCAGTGTTCCTCATTCGTAACTCCTTTGGTCGCGGTATAATTCTACCCCTTCTGCACGCATAAATGCAATAACCCGCAAAAATATGCGTGCCGGAATCTCAAAAAGTATCGTCAACTGTTGCTGAATTTATAACAATCTTTGAAAAAATCAACCGGTTGACCTCTAAGCTTCGGTGGTAGATAATGACCCTGTTGTTAATTAAACTGAGTGAGCCGGATGTTTCTGCGAATCGTGCTCATGCTCGTGCTCGTAATCGTGCTCGTAATCGTAATCGTAATCGATAAGATTGTCGATTTTTCGATAACGATTACCGCTTTGCTGATTACGCGCACCGCTGCGCTGAGCACGAATAGATTCAAGGAATGTAAAGCCGTTGCTTATCTTAGTGTCATTCAACCAGGGTAAAAATCAAGCTAAAATGGAGGAAAGTATGAAAAGACAGATTATCAGCACAGACAAGGCTCCGGCCGCCATTGGGCCGTATTCGCAGGCGATAAAGATCAACGGTATGCTGTTTACTTCGGGTCAGGTGCCGATAGTGCCGGAAACCGGCAAAATCGAAGCGACCGACATCGAAGGTCAGGCCGA
>Ga0116143_10002915_pt1 | contig 17831 bp, 11 predicted proteins | sample AD_UKC034_MetaG_FD_89745 | JGI IMG/M metagenome (GOLD analysis project Ga0116143, IMG submission 89745) | Active sludge microbial communities of municipal wastewater-treating anaerobic digesters from USA - AD_UKC034_MetaG | ecosystem: Engineered > Bioreactor > Anaerobic > Digestate | place: USA...
GTGGCCATGGCCGCGGCTCCAGGGGCTGCGGGCCAGCGGCGCTACTTTGCGCGCTGGCCGATGGAGGTCAATGGCGTGGTCACGCTGGCCCTGGCTGACCAGCCGCAGGCGCGTTTGCTGCTGGCCGCCGCCGCAACGACCGCCACCGATTCAGCGGAGCTTTCGCCAGCGGGCGCACTCGAGCAGATGGCGCCCGTTGCCAGGATGGCTGCCGGCACGCCGCCGGTCGAGCCGTCGGGCCTCGCCTTCCATGAGCCGATGTATTTCCTGGTCGGTGGCAGGGACCCGGTGTCGGCGCGTTTTCAGTTCAGCTTCAAGTACCGCATCTTCGCCGAGCAGGGCATCGTCGGCGAGAATATCCCGGTGGCGACAGGGCTGTACTTCGGCTTCACCCAGACCTCCTTGTGGGATCTGCAGTCCGAATCCAAGCCCTTTCGCGACTCGAGCTTCCGGCCAACGCTGTTCTACAGCGTCGCAGCGACAGACGCCGAGGATCGCCTCGCGCTGACCTTGTCCGGCGGCTACGAACATGAGTCGAACGGCAAGGAGGACACGCCGTCGCGCAGTATCGACCTCCTGTTCCTGCGCGCCGAGGGGCGTTACCTGTTTGCCGACGGACGCACCTATCTCGGTGTGGCGCCAAAGCTGTGGACTTATCTCGATCGTGACGACAACCCGGATATCGCTCGCTACCGTGGCCATGGCGAGCTCGCACTGCGTCTCGGGCGCGATGACGGCTTGCTGTTCTCCGCACTGGTCCGGCGCGGGACTGCCGGCAAGATCGGTACGCAGTACGACCTGTCCTACCCCATCCGGCGCAGCGTGTTTTCCGGTGTGGGCGCATTCGTGCACCTGCAGGCCTACAGAGGGTACGGCGAGACCCTGCTCGAGTACGACGAGAAGAAGGACCCACAGTACCGACTGGGGATTTCGCTGGTACGCTGAGCGCCATCATGAGGAGCCGCCCATCTGGGCGGGCAACGACAAAGAGGAGATCACGCATGAGCCACGCGATTCGTTTTCACCGCACCGGCGGCCCCGAAGTCCTGCAGTGGGAGGCGGTTGTGTTGCCGCCTCCGGCGGCGGGCGAGGTGCGGCTGCGCCACCACGCGGTTGGACTCAACTTCATCGATACCTATCATCGCAGCGGGCTCTATCCGCTTGCGCTGCCCTCCGGTCTGGGCATGGAGGCGGCGGGCGTGGTCGAGGCGGTGGGCGAGGGCGTTACCGAGGTGAAGGCAGGCGACCGCGTGGCCTACACCAACGGCCCGCTCGATGCCTATTCCGAGCAGCGCAACATCCCGGCGCGCTTCCTGGTACCGCTGCCCGACGACATCTCCTTCGAGCAGGGCGCGGCGATGATGCTGCAGGGGATCACCGCACACTACCTGCTGCATTCGACCTACCCGGTGAAGGCCGGCGAGACGATCCTGGTGCATGCGGCCGCGGGCGGCGTGGGCTCGATCCTCGTACAGTGGGCCAAGCTGCTCGGCGCCACCGTGATCGGCACGGTGGGCAATGACGACAAGGCGGCGCGCGCGCTGGCACTTGGTTGCGACCACGTCATCGTCTATGCGCGCGAGCGCTTTCCCGAGCGCGTGCGCGAACTGACCGCGGGTAGGGGCGTGGCCGTGGTCTATGACTCGGTCGGACGCGACACCTTCCTCGACTCGGTGTCCTGCCTGCAGCGGCGCGGTACCATGGTGAGCTATGGCAATGCCACCGGGCCGGTTGCGCCGTTCGACTGCGCGCTGTTGCACAAGTCGGGCTCGGTGTTCGTGACCCGCCCCGGTCTGCCCGACTACATCGCCACGCGCGAGGAGTTGCTCGAGCGTGCAGCAGCGCTGTTCGAGGTGGTGCGCGGCGGCAAGGTCCGGATCGAGATCATGCAGCGCTTTGCGCTCAAGGATGCCGCACAGGCGCATCGTGAGCTCGAAGGGCGCAGAACGACCGGTTCCACGGTGCTGCTGCCCTGAGTACGGGCGAGGGGGCGGGTCGGGTAGAATTGGCGCCATGAATTCCGCAGCCAGTTCCCCGGGCGAGTCGAGCCTCGCCCCCAGCGCTCCGCGCTTCGTCCACCTCCGCCTGCACTCCGAATACTCGATCACCGACGGTATCGTCCAGCTCGACCAGGCGATCGCCGTCGCCGCGGCCGATGGCATGCCGGCGCTCGGCATGTCCGATCTTGCCAACCTGTTCGGCATGGTCAAGTTCTACAAGGGTGCGCGTGGCAAGGGCATCAAGCCGATCATCGGCGTAGATGCCTGGATCCAGAACGAAGCCGAGCGCGACAAGCCGCAGCGCGTGCTGCTCATCTGCAAGAGCCGTGCAGGCTACGGTCAGCTGTGCGAGCTGCTGACGCGCGCCTATCTGGAGAACAAGCACCGCGGCCGTGCCGAGATGCGTCGTGCGTGGTTCGAGGGCGGTGCAGCGAGCGAACTGTTGTGCCTGTCAGGTGCGATGAGCGGCGACATCGGCGCCGCCATCGCTGCCGGCAACCGCGACCTTGCCGAGCAACTCGCGGCCGACTGGGCCCGCCTCTTCCCGGGTGCGTTCTACATCGAGGTCCAGCGCGCCGGCCATCCCGGCACCGAAGCATACATACGCCATGCGGTGGACATCGCCGGGCGGCTCGGCCTGCCGGTGGTGGCGACCCACCCGGTGCAGTTCCTCAAGCGCGAGGACTTCCGCGCCCACGAGGCGCGCGTGTGCATTGCCCAGGGCTATGTGCTCGCCGACAAGCGCAGGCCGCGCGACTTCACCGAGGAGCAGTACCTCAAGAGCCAGGCCGAAATGTGCGAGCTCTTCGCCGACCTCCCCGAGGCGCTCGAGAACGCGGTCGAGATCGCACGCCGCTGCTCGCTCACGGTACAGCTGGGCAAGAACTTCCTGCCGCTGTTCCCGACCCCCGAGGGCATGACGCTGGACGACTTTCTCGTCCACGAGGCCAAGGCCGGCCTCGAGCGGCGCCTCGCCCAGCTCTACCCCCATCCCGAAGAACGCGAGAAGCAGCGTCCGCGCTATGAGGAGCGGCTCAAGTTCGAGACCGACACTATCATCCAGATGGGTTTTCCGGGCTACTTCCTGATCGTTGCCGACTTCATTCGCTGGGGCAAGAAGAACGGCGTGCCGGTCGGTCCGGGCCGCGGCTCGGGCGCGGGTTCGCTGGTGGCCTATTCGCTCGACATCACCGACCTCGACCCGCTCGAGTACGCGCTGCTGTTCGAGCGCTTCCTGAACCCGGAGCGGGTGTCGATGCCCGACTTCGACATCGACTTCTGCCAGGACAACCGCTACCGCGTCATCGAGTACGTGCGCGAGCGCTACGGCAAGGACGCAGTCAGCCAGATCGCCACCTTCGGCACCATGGCATCGAAGGCGGTGGTGCGTGACGTGGGCCGTGTGCTCGACCTGCCCTACGGCCTGTGCGACCGCCTGTCCAAGCTGATCCCGATCGAGGGCGCCAAGCCTGTCTCGCTGAACAAAGCCAACGAGATGGAGCCGCAGATCGGCGAGATGATGAAGGACGGCAACGACGGCGAGGCCATCCAGACCTTGTGGGGCCTGGCGCAGCCGCTCGAGGGCCTGTCCCGCAACGTCGGCATGCACGCCGGCGGCGTGCTGATCGCGCCAGGCAAGCTCACCGACTTCTGCCCGCTCTACATCGCCGACGGCGATGACGCCACGCCGGTTTCCCAGTTCGACAAGGACGACGTCGAAGCCGTCGGCCTGGTCAAGTTCGACTTCCTCGGCCTGCGCAACCTCACCATCATCGAGCTCGCGCTGGAGTACATCGAGCGCATGACGGGGAACCGCCCCGACCTCATGAGCCTGGGCTTCGAGGACCCCGCCGCCTACCAGATCCTGAAGGACGCCAACACCACGGCGATCTTCCAGGTCGAATCGGACGGCATGAAGAAGCTGCTCAAGAAGCTCGCGCCCGACCGCTTCGAGGACATCATCGCGGTGCTCGCGCTCTACCGCCCCGGTCCGCTCGGCTCGGGCATGGTGGATGACTTCATCCTGCGCAAGAAGGGCCAGCAGGAGATCGACTACTTCCACCCCGACCTGAAAGCCTGCCTGGAACCGACCTACGGCGTCATCGTGTACCAGGAACAGGTGATGCAGATCTCGCAGATCATCGGCGGCTACACCCTGGGCGGCGCCGACATGCTGCGTCGCGCGATGGGCAAGAAGAAGGCCGATGAGATGGCCAAGCATCGCGCCACCATTGCCGAGGGCGCCAAGCACAAGGGCTACGACCCGGCGCTCGCCGAGCAACTCTTCGACCTGATGACCAAGTTCGCGGAGTACGGCTTCAACAAGTCGCACACCGCCGCCTACGCGGTCGTCACCTACCACACTGCCTGGCTCAAGGCGCACCACTGCGCTGCCTTCATGGCGGCGACGATGTCGTCCGACCTGGACAATACCGACACCGTCAAGATCTTCTACGAGGATACGGTCGCCAACGGCATCGCGGTGTTGCCGCCGGACGTGAACGAATCCGACTACCGCTTCGTGCCGGTGGACCGCAAGACCATCCGCTACGGCCTGGGTGCGGTGAAGGGCGTGGGTGAGCCAGCGGTGCGGGCGATCCTCGCGGCGCGCGAGAAAGCGGGTGTTTTCCGCGACCTGTTCGATTTTTGCGAGCGCGTCGACCGCCGCATGGTGAACCGCCGCGTCATCGAGGCGCTCATCCGCGCTGGCGCAATGGACACGTTGTCAGGCCACCAGGGCCTGGACCGCGCCCAGCTGATGGCCACCGTGGCACTGGCGATGGAAGCTGCCGAGCAGGCGGCGGCCAACGCCATGCAGGGAGGCCTTTTCGACCTGATGCCGGAGGCTGCGGGTGCGGCGCCCGAGTTCGCCAGGATCCGCCCCTGGACCGAGCGCGAGCGGCTCAAGGAGGAGAAGCTTGCGATCGGCTTCTTCCTCTCCGGCCACCCATTCAATGCCTTCAAGTCCGAGGTGCGTCGCTTCGTCCGCCGTACGCTGGCCCAGCTCGAGCCCTCGCGCGACCTGACCATGCTCGCTGGCGTTGTGATGGAGCAGCGCACCAAGGTTGGCAACCGCGGCAAGATGGCCTTCATTCTGCTCGATGATGGCACCCAGCCGCGCGAGGTCACGGTGTACTCCGAGGTTCTGGAGGCCAGCCGCGGCAAGATCGTCACCGACGAGGTGCTGGTGGTCGAGGCCAAGGTGAGCAACGACGACTTCTCCGGCGGGCTGCGCATCAACGCCGACCGCCTGCTCACGCTTGGCGAGGCGCGCAGCCGCTTCGCGCGCGCGCTGGCTTTGCGCATCAACGGCGAGGCCGCAGCGAGCGGAGGCCCCCTCGCTGCGGCGGGCAAACTGCAGACCCTGCTCGAGCCCTTCCGTGACGGCGGCTGTCCGATTCGCGTGCGTTACCGCAATGCTGCGGCCGAGGCCGAACTGCCCTTGGGCGAGGCGTGGCGCGTCAGGCTCGAGGACGCCTTGCTCGAGAGTCTGCGCGAGTGGCTGCCACCCGAGGCCGTCGAGGTGGTTTACCCGGCGTGAGCATTGCCACCGCGTTGTTCAGGCATAGGCCAGCTCCGGTTCCTTGCCGCTGAGTTGCTGGGCACGGATCAGCGCTGCGGTGAGGTTGTCGGTGACGTTTCCGTCGCCAAGCTGGTCCAGGAAGCCCGAGCGGAAAACCAGCGAGCCCGGCTGCGCGTTCAGGCCGCAGAGCACCAGGTAGGCGCCGCGTTTGCCGAGGTTGCGATGCAGGGTCTGCAGGATGTCCAGGCCGGTGGTGTCGATGCTGATGACCTTGTCCATGTCCAGAATGACCACGTCGGGATGTCCATCCTGCATCAGCAGCAGGTTCTCGAGCTTGTTGGCGGCGCCGAAGAACAGGCTGCCGAACATCTTGTAGGCGAGAATGCGTGGCGTACCGTCTGTACGTTCGACTGCACCTGCACCGTAGTAGTCCTCGAGTGCCACGCGCTCGATACGGGTGAGATCCGACATCCGGTAGATGAAGAACAGGCTCGCCAGCACCATGCCGATCTCGACTGCCAGCGTGAGGTCGAACAGCACGGTGATGAAGAAGGTGCCGAGCAGGATGGTGCGGTACTGCAGCGAGTAGCGTGTCAGCTCGCCAGGTGCGAAGGCGTGCCATTCGCCCATGTTGATGGCGACCACCACTACGATGGCCGACAGCGTGGCGAGCGGGATGTGGCTGGCCAGGGGGGCGAGTGCGAGCACGATCGCCAGCAGCACGCCGGCATGGATCACGCCTGCGATCGGAGTGCGGCCGCCGCTGCGGATATTGGTGGCGGTGCGCGCGATGGCGCCGGTGGCGGCGAAGCCGCCGAACAGCGGCGCGGCGACGTTGGCGATGCCTTGTGCCATCAACTCCTGATTGGGGTCGTGGCGGTCGTCGATCTGGCTGTCGGCAACGCGGGCCGACAGCAGCGACTCGATGGCGCCGAGTAGCGCAATGGTGAGTGCCGGTGTGATCAGCTTGCCCAGCGTGCCCAGGCTGAGTTCGGGCAGGCCGAAGCTGGGGATCTCCTGCGGAATGCCGCCGAAGCGGCTGCCGATGGTGTCGACCGGCAGGGCGAACAGGGCATTGACTGCCGTCATGACGATCAGCACTGCCAGTGGGCCGGGCAGGCGGCGCATCCAGGCAGAGCGTGCAGCCTGCCGGTTCCAGCCCACCAGAATGACGAGCGAGGCGGTGGCGACGGCGACAGTGGCAGGGTCGATGCTCGGCAGCGCGCTCCACAGCGCCGCCATCTTGGCGAAGAACTCACCCAGCAGATTGTCGACCTGCAGGCCGAGGAAGTCCTTGATCTGCGAGATGAAGATGACCACCGCGATGCCGTTGGTGAAGCCGATGACGACCGACAGCGGGATGAAGCGGATCATGTTGCCCAGGCGCAGCGCACCCATGGCGAACAGCAGCACGCCCGACATCATGGTGGCGATGAGCAGGTTCTGCACGCCGTGGTCGACGACGATGGCGTAGATGATGGGGATGAAGGCGCCGGTGGGGCCGCCGATCTGAACCTTCGAGCCACCCAGCAAGGAGATGAGCAGGCCGGCGACGATCGCCGTCCAGATGCCGGCCGTGGGCGACATGCCCGAGGCAATGGCGAAGGCCATCGCCAGCGGCAGTGCGAGCACGCCGACGGTGATGCCGGCGGAGATATCCCCGGCGAGGCCGCTGCGGCCATAGCCGGGCAGGGTGTCGAGGAGTTTGGGGCGGAACTGGATCTTCATGCTGTCTCCGGTGCAGGTCTGGACGAAGCTTGCAGCACCGCCCGACGGGCGGCGCTAGGGAGACAGCCGCCCTCGACCTGCGTGATGCAGGACCATCCAGCGTTTCGAGGGCGTGAGCGGCATGAAGTCGGCGCCTTACTTGACCTTCATGCCAGGCAGGGCGCCGGCGTCAGGCGACAGGATGAAGAGCCCTGGGGTGCTGCCGTCGGTGTCCGAGGCCGCCAGCACCATGCCCTCGCTCATGCCGAACTTCATCTTGCGCGGTGCCAGGTTGGCGACCATCACCGTCATGCGCCCGACCAGCGAGGCCGGATCGTAGGCCGACTTGATGCCGGCGAAGACCTGGCGCGGCTTGGGGTTGCCGGCCTCATCCGTCTCGCCGATGTCGAGCGAGAGGCGGATCAGCTTGTCCGCACCCTCGACATGCTCTGCGTTGACGATCTTTGCGATGCGCAGGTCGACCTTGGTGAAGTCATCGATCGAGATGTGGGCCGAGGGTGTCTCGGCTGACCGCGCAGCGTGTTGCTGCTTCTCGGCGTGGCGCTGCTGTGAGGACGCAGCCTTGGCTACCGCAGCGTCCTTGGCCGGCGCCGCGGCAGGTGCGAGCGACTCGCGGTTGGCCTCGAGCAGGGCATCGATCTGCTTGCGCTCGACGCGCGTCATCAGGTGGCTATAGGCCTGGATGGCGTGGCCGGCGGGCAGTGCTGCCCAGTCGCCCCGCCAGTCCATCGCCGGGATGGCGAGGAAGGCCTCGACCTGCGCGGCCAGCGCCGGCAGCACCGGCTTGAGGTAGCGGGTGAGGTCGCGGAACATGGTCAGCGCGGTGCTGCACACGGCGTGCAGGCGGGCCTCCTGGCCTTCCTGCTTGGCGAGCTCCCACGGCTTGTGGTCGTTGACGTACTGATTGGCGACATCGGCCAGGCGCATGATCTCGCGCAGCGCGCGGCTGTAGTCGCGCTCGTCATAGGCGGCGGCGATGCGACCCTCGGTCCAGGCCGCTGCGAACTCGGCACAGGCCGCGGCATCGACTTCGCCCAGCTTGCCGTCGAAGCGCTTGCCGATGAAGCCGGCGCAGCGGCTGGCGATATTCACGAACTTGCCGACGAGGTCGGCATTGACCTTGGCGATCATGTCGTCGAGGTTGAGGTCGACGTCTTCCATGGTGCCGTTGGACTTGCCGGCGAAGTAGTAGCGCAGCCACTCGGGGTTGAGCTTCTGAGCGATGTAGGAGTGCGCGGTGATGAAGGTGCCGCGGCTCTTGCTCATCTTGGCGCCGTCGACGGTGAGAAAGCCGTTGACGCACAACTGGCTGGGGGTGGCATAGCCGGCGAACTTCAGCATCGCCGGCCAGAACAGGGCGTGGAAATAGAGGATGTCCTTGCCGATGAAGTGCACCATCTCGGTGCCGGCCACGGCGGCGCGGGAGGCGTCGGTGTAATCCTCGACTGCAATCGTCTCGCCCGTGGCGGCGCGCTTCTCGGCGAGGTTGCGGAAGCTGGCGAGGTAGCCGATCGGCGCGTCCAGCCAGACGTAGAAGTACTTGCCCGGCGCGCCCGGGATCTCGAAGCCGAAGTAGGGCGCGTCGCGCGAGATGTCCCAGTCGGAAAGCTTGTTTTCGCCAGCTTCGCCGAGCCACTCCTTCATCTTGTTGGCGGCCTCCGCCTGCAGGCGGCGCTCACCGGCGGTGTTGGTGCCACGCGTCCATTCGCGCAGGAAGGCGACCGCGCGCTCGTCCGAGAGGCGGAAGAAGTAGTGCTCCGAGGTCTTCAGCACCGGCTTGGCGCCGGATACCGCGGAGTAGGGGTTCTTGAGTTCGGTGGGGGCGTAGGCCGCGCCGCAGGCTTCGCAGTTGTCGCCGTACTGGTCGGCGGCACCGCATTTGGGGCACTCGCCCTTGATGAAGCGGTCGGGCAGGAACATCTCCTTGACCGGGTCGTAGTACTGCTCGATCGAGCGCGTGTCGATGAGGCCGCCGGTCTTGAGCTTGCCGTAGATGTCCTCGGCGTAGAAGCGGTTCTCGGCGCTGTGCGTGGAGTGGTAGTTGTCGAAGGCGACGCCAAAGGCGGTGAAGTCGCGCAGGTGCTCGCCGTGCACGCGGTCGATGAGCTGCTCGGGGGTCAGGCCTTCCTTTTCGGCGCGCAGCATGACCGGCGTGCCATGGGTGTCGTCCGCACAGACGTAGTGCACCGCATGGCCGCGCATGCGCTGGTAGCGCACCCAGATGTCGGCCTGGATGTAACCCACCAGGTGGCCGAGGTGGATGTCGCCGTTGGCGTAGGGCAGGGCGTTGGTGACGAGGAGCTTGCGGGACATGTTGGGCGTGCGCAGATTAAAGACGCCGAGTTTATCAAACGCAGCCGCCGACGTATGGTTCGCGGCGCGGCGCGCAGGAGATCAGGGCAACTGGCGCAGCAGCAGTTCGACTCGGCGGTTGCGCATGCGCCCCTCTTCGGTGGCGTTGCTGGTGAGCGGGTCGGCCTCGCCGCGGCCGTCGGCCTGCAGACGCTCGAGCCCGATGCCGCGCTGGCGCAGGTGTTCGACGACGGCCTCCGCGCGCGCGATCGACAAGCGCAGATTGACCATCTCGCTGCCCTGGCTGTCGGTGTGGCCGATGACCTTCACCAGCACGTTGAGGTTCTCGGCGAGGACGGGGGCGAGGGTGTCGAGCACGTGTGCGAGCGAGGGGCGGATCTCGGTGCTGCCCGAAGTGAAGCCGTCCGCGACAGGGATCTGCAGGTTGATGCCTGCAGCGTCGATGGGGCCGATCTGAATGGCGGGCAGCGTGCTGGCCACCGTGCCCAGTTCGGTGCGCAGTGCCTGCCAGTCCGGCGCTGCAGTGGCCGGCCGTACCAAGGCATGCTTGTGCACAGGGTCGCTGCCGGCCTCGTCGCCGGGTGCGAGGCCGGGGGTTGCGCAGGCGGCCAGAAGAGCCAGGGGAAGCAGGGCGAGGCATGACGGTTTGGGGGGGCGTGCTTTCATCATGGCTAGGGTGTGTGGTCGAGTCTGAAGGGAGCGCTCGCAGCAGGGGGAAACCCTGCTGCCGTCGCGGATGAGCGAAACGTTGCGCTCCGGTATGATGCGGCGGATTTCGCCAATGTTCGGCGATCCCGGATTATCAAGGAAAACGCGATGAGTCTTGATCAGGAAACCGTAACCGAAGCCCTCCGCCAGCTGATCGACCCGAACACGGGCAAGGATTTCATTACCGGGCGCAGCATCCGCAATCTGGTGGTCGAGGGCGGCAGCGTTCGCTTCGACGTCGAACTGGGGTATCCGGCGAAGAGCCAGCATGAGCCGATCCGGGCCTTGCTCGCGGATGCGCTGGCCAAGTTGCCCGGCGTGACCAGCGTAGAAGCGCGCGTCAGCAGCAAGGTGGTGGCCCATGCAGTGCAGCAGGGGGTAAAGCTGCTGCCGGGCGTGCGCAACATCATCGCAGTGGCTTCGGGCAAGGGCGGTGTCGGCAAGAGCACGACGGCGGTCAACCTGGCATTGGCGCTGGCGGCCGAGGGCGCGCGCGTGGGTATCCTCGATGCCGACATCTATGGGCCATCGCAGCCCCAGATGCTGGGCATCGGTGACCAGCGTCCGGTGTCGGACGATGGCAAGACCATGATCCCGCTCGAGGCCTACGGCCTGCAGGCGATGTCGATCGGCTTCCTGATCGAGCAGGATACGCCGATGGTGTGGCGCGGCCCGATGGCAACGCAGGCCCTCAACCAGTTGCTCAAGGACACCGCCTGGCACGACCTCGACTATCTCGTCATCGACATGCCGCCGGGTACCGGAGACATCCAGCTCACGCTGTCGCAGAGCGTGCCCGTAACCGGGGCTGTGATCGTCACCACGCCGCAGGACATCGCCTTGCTCGACGCACGCAAGGGGGTGAAGATGTTCGAGAAGGTGGGGGTGCCCATCCTCGGCGTGGTCGAGAACATGAGCATCCACATCTGTTCGAAGTGCGGCCACGAGGAGCACATCTTCGGGCAGGGCGGGGGCGAGAAGATGTGTGCCGATTTCGACACCCCTTTCCTTGGCGCCTTGCCGCTCGACATCCAGATCCGCTCCGAGGCCGATAGCGGTGCCCCCACCGTGGTGGCCGATCCGGACGGCCGCATTGCTGCGCTCTACAAGCAGATCGCGCGCAAGGTCGCGGTGCGTATTGCAGAGAAGGCCAAGGACATGACCCACAAGTTCCCTAACATCGTGGTCAAGAACAGCTGAGTTCACGGGCCGGGCGTGCGGGATGCTGCAGGAGGGCAGCTCGCGCGCGATGCCCTTTCCTGCGGCGCGCGCTTGCCCTACACTCACGCGCTTTGAAACCGGCCCCCGGGGCCGCACTGGAAACGCGCCGATGTCCATCAAGTCCGACAAGTGGATCCGCCGCATGGCCGACGAGGCCGGCATGATCGAGCCGTTCGCGCCGGAGTTGGTGCGCAGCAACGACAGCGGCCGCATCGTCTCCTACGGCACGTCAAGCTATGGCTACGACGTGCGTGTGGCCAACGAATTCAAGATCTTCACCAACATCAACTCGACCATCGTCGATCCGAAGGATTTCGACGCGCGCAACTTCGTCGATTTCACTGGCGACGTGTGTATCATCCCGCCGAATTCCTTTGCGCTGGCGCGTACGGTCGAGTACTTCCGCATTCCGCGCAGCGTGCTGACGGTGTGCCTGGGCAAGAGCACCTACGCGCGCTGCGGCATCATCGTCAACGTCACCCCGCTCGAACCGGAGTGGGAGGGCCATGTGACGCTCGAGTTCTCCAATACCACGCCGCTGCCGGCCAAGATCTACGCCAACGAAGGTGTTGCGCAGATGCTCTTCTTCGAGTCGGACGACGTGTGTGAAACGTCCTACAAGGACCGGGGTGGCAAGTACCTCGGACAGACTGGCGTGACCCTGCCCAAGATCTGAGCGCTGGCGTGTGCCACCACTGCATGAACGGGGCCGCCTGACGGCCCCTTGTGCTTTTTCGAACCACTTTCGGTAACGTGCAGGCAACGCTCGACGAGTAAATTGCCTGTTTTGTCCGTCCCGCAAGGACCCCGCTGGAGAGGACCAGGATGAAATTCCATTTCCCCATCATCATCATCGACGAGGATTTCCGCTCGGAGAATACGTCCGGACTGGGGATCCGCGCGCTTGCCAAGGCGATCGAGGAAGAGGGCATGGAGGTGCTGGGCGTCACCAGCTACGGCGACCTGACTTCGTTTGCCCAGCAGCAGAGCCGCGGATCGACGTTCATTCTGTCGATCGACGACGAGGAGTTCTCGTCGCCCGAGGCCTCGGCCAAGGCGATTGCCGATCTGCGCGCATTCGTGGTCGAGATTCGCTTCCGCAATGCGGACATCCCGATCTTCCTGCACGGCGAGACGCGCACCACGCGGCACATCCCCAACGATGTACTGCGCGAGATGCACGGCTTCATCCACATGTTCGAAGATACGCCGGAGTTCATCGCTCGCTACGTGGTGCGCGAGGCGAAGAACTACCTCGATTCGCTGGCGCCGCCGTTCTTCCGCGCGCTCACGCACTACGCGGCCGACAGCTCGTATTCATGGCACTGCCCGGGGCACTCGGGCGGCGTCGCCTTCCTCAAGAGCCCGGTGGGGCAGATGTTCCACCAGTTCTTCGGCGAGAACATGCTGCGCGCGGACGTGTGCAATGCGGTCGACGAACTCGGCCAACTGCTCGACCACACCGGCCCGGTGGCGGCCTCGGAGCGCAACGCGGCGCGCATCTTCAACTGCGATCACCTGTACTTCGTCACCAACGGCACATCGACCTCGAACAAGATGGTGTGGCACACCACGGTCGCGCCCGGTGACATCGTCGTGGTGGACCGCAACTGCCACAAGTCCATCCTCCACTCGATCATCATGACCGGCGCGGTACCGGTGTTCCTGACGCCGACGCGCAACCATTACGGCATCATCGGACCGATTCCGCTCGAGGAGTTCTCGGTCGAGAATATCCAGAAGAAGATCGAGGCGAACCCTTTCGCACGTGAAGCCAAGAGCAAGAAGCCGCGTATCCTCACCATCACCCAGTCGACCTATGACGGCGTGGTGTACAACGTCGAGACGATCAAGGACATGCTCGACGGCGAGATCGATACGCTGCACTTCGACGAAGCCTGGCTGCCCCATGCGGCGTTCCACGATTTCTACGGCGATTACCACGCCATCGGCGCCGATCGTCCGCGCTGCCGCGAGTCGATGGTGTTCTCGACCCAATCCACGCACAAGCTGCTGGCCGGCCTGAGCCAGGCCTCGCAGATCCTGGTGCAGGACTCGCAGACGCGCAAGCTCGATCGCGACATCTTCAACGAGGCCTACCTGATGCATACCTCGACCTCGCCACAGTACGCGATCATCGCGTCCTGCGACGTCGCTGCGGCGATGATGGAGGCGCCTGGCGGGCCGGCGCTGGTCAATGAGTCGCTGTCGGAGGCTGTCGAGTTCCGCCGCGCAATGCGCAAGGTCGACGCCGAGTTCGGCGATGACGACTGGTGGTTCAAGGTGTGGGGGCCGGAGTTCCTGGCCGAAGAGGGTATCGGTACGCGTGAAGACTGGACCCTTAAGGCGGGCGAGCGCTGGCATGGTTTCGGAGACCTGGCCGATGGCTTCAACATCCTTGACCCGATCAAGGCCACGATCATCACGCCGGGCCTCAACATGGACGGAGACTTCGCCGAGCATACGGGCATTCCGGCGGCGATCGTCACCAAGTATCTCGCCGAGCACGGCATCATTGTCGAGAAGACCGGGCTCTATTCCTTCTTCATCATGTTCACCATCGGTATCACCAAGGGCCGCTGGAACACCATGGTGACGGAGTTGCAGCAGTTCAAGGACGACTACGACCGCAACCAGCCGCTATGGCGGGTGATGCCCGAGTTCATCGCCAAGCACCCGCGCTACGAGCGCGTGGGCCTGAAGGATCTCTGCGACCAGATCCACAGCTTCTACAAGGCGCATGATGTCGCGCGCCTGACCACGGAGATGTACTTGTCGGACATGGTGCCGGCAATGAAGCCTGCCAATGCCTTTGCGAAGATGGCTCACCGTGAGATCGAGCGCGTGGCTCTGGATGAGCTCGAGGGTCGGGTCACCGCGATGCTGGTAACCCCTTATCCGCCGGGTATTCCGCTGCTCATCCCGGGCGAGCGCTTCAACGCCACGATTGTGCGCTACCTCAAGTTCGCGCGCGATTTCAATGCCCGCTTCCCTGGCTTTGAGACTGATATCCATGGTCTCGTGAAGGGCGAAGATGGGCGCTACCACGTCGACTGCGTTGCCGACTGAGCGCGCTCGTAGCCGCAACACGTGAAAAAGGGCCGCTGAGCGGCCCTTTTTCATTTTCTTCGCTGGCTCAGCAGCGCTGGTATTCGACGAAGTCGAAGTCGTACTCGTTGTCGGTATCGGCCGTGCGTGCGTCGCGACGCAGTTCGATGAACTGCGAGCGGTCCAGCATCGGGAAGTGCGCGTCGCCGTCAACGTCTGCCCACACCTCGGTCAACACCATGCGGTCGGCCTGCCTGAGCAGGGTGTTGTAGAGCTGAGCGCCACCAATCACGAACAAGGTGCTGGCGCCGGCTGCGGCTGCAATGGCGGCTTGAGGGTCATGGAAGACTTCGGCGCCGTCCGCGGTGAACGCGGGGTCGCGGGTGACCACCATGTTGCGCCGTCCGGGCAGCGGGCGTCCCAGGGACGTCCACGTGTTGCGGCCCATCAAGATGGGGTGTCCCATGGTCAGGGTGCGGAAATGCTGCAGGTCAGCCTTGAGGCGCCAGGGCAGTCCGTTGTCGCGCCCGATCACCCCGTTGCGGGCGACTGCTGCGACGATCACGATCTCGGGGGTATTGTCATTCATACGGCAACAGGGGCCTTGATGTGCGGGTGGGGGTCGTAACCATCGAGGGCGAAGTCCTCGAAGCGGAACGCCAGGATGTCTTTCACCTGCGGGTTGAGTACGAGCCGCGGCAAGGCGCGCGGCGTGCGGCTGAGCTGCTCGCGAGCCTGTTCGAGGTGATTCATGTAGAGATGGCAATCTCCACCCGTCCAGACAAAATCGGCGACTTCGAGTTCGCACGCCTGTGCAACCATGTGGGTCAGCAAGGCGTAGGAAGCAATATTGAAGGGCACGCCGAGGAAGATGTCCGCACTGCGCTGATACAACTGGCAAGACAGTTTGCCGTTCGCGACGTAGAACTGAAAAAGGGCGTGGCAGGGCGGCAGTGCCATGTTGTCGACCTCGCCTGGGTTCCACGCGGACACGATGTGGCGGCGGGAGTCGGGGTTGCGCCGGATGCCCTCTACCAGGCGGGCGATCTGGTCGATGCTACGACCGTCGGCTGTCTCCCACCGGCGCCATTGCTTGCCGTACACCGGGCCAAGCTCACCATCGGGCGCTGCCCACTCGTCCCAGATCGACACCCCATTCTCCTTCAGGTAGCGAATGTTGGTATCGCCTTGCAGGAACCACAGCAGTTCGTGAATGATCGAGCGCGTATGGAGCTTCTTGGTCGTGACCAATGGAAAGCCGGCGCGCAGATCAAATCGCATCTGCCAACCGAACACGGACAGGGTGCCTGTCCCAGTGCGGTCAGTTTTTGCATCACCGTGCTCGAGCACATGCCGCATCAGATCCAGGTACTGTTGCATCGCTTCATCTCGTGTAAAAGCGTGATTTTAGCCCGCAATGAAAACGTCGCCAGCGATCCGTGTCGGTGTGTCCCGGTGGGCCTACGGCGGAGTGATGATAGGGCCTCCCGCGCGCGGCGTGCGGATGCCCTGGCGACGGGGCGCAAGCCCAGGCGCCGAGCGGCGTGCAGGGCGAACATTGTGCTAAGCTCGACTATATGAAATATGCGCAGGTCCGACTTGCGCGAAGCCGGAGGCTGTCCGCGTACGAGCCGCCGCGATCTGGGGGGCAGGGGTGGATAATATGGCAGCGACGCTCGATTTCACGCCTGCCGGGGTGTTGGCGGGTGGAGGTAATCCTGTCGCTGGGCTGGAGGCAGCCACAGCCACCCTGCGTGCCCTCTACAAGCCTGGTAGTCCGCGAGCCGAGGCCGCCGGCTTCTCGGTGGCATCCGCCTTTGACGATGCGTTGCGTACGGCTATCGAGCGCGCAGCGCCGCTCTCGGTGGCGCGTGGTGTCGAGCGCGACCCGAGTCGCGGTGCAAATTGGTGGGGGCGGTGGCTTGCCGGTGTTCGTGACGCATCAATGGCTGTCTGCGATGCCTACTGGTGCATATCACCGGAGGCGTTGGCAGCGGCGGGGAACGGAACCGTTCGTCTGCGTCTTGCCGGCAGTCTCGTAGAGGCCATCAAGTGGTCGGCCTGCGATCGCTTCAGTCCGGACGAGGTGCTCTGGCAGCGCCTGTCAGGCTTGCTCGTTGAAACCGTCAGCGCGGACGCAGGCCTGATCGTGGGCGACGTGCCCGGGGTGGCGCGAGAGTTTCTGCGTGCTGTTGCCTACCACAGCGTTGGTCTTGATCAGCTGGAGCTGGATCGAGCGCTCGCCATGGTCCATCTCGTCGATACCTGCGTACCTTTTCTGTCTCTTGGCTCTGCCGTATCGGGGGCGCCCCAGTACGTGATAGACCTCGGTGCCGGGGGCGCACCGCAGCGGCGGTATTCGACTGGCGCTGTCAGTCAGCTGTGTTTTGCTCCCTGGGGGGCCGACGAGCTGCTGGTTGGTTTCGAGCGGCAGCTCGCTGAAGGTAACGTGCCGCTCGTTTTTGGCAAGCTTCCCCGTGAGCTGATGCTGGAGGCCGTAAGGAGGCTGCGCAATCAGTGGTCCAGGACGCCCCCGGTTCGCTTGCGCAAGCGTTATGCGCAGGATGCTACGGTAGAGATCACACGCGGACTGCTGGAGTTGCGTCAGGTGCTTGCTGGTGAGGTGCGGCAGCTCGCGAGAGTCTGGCGGGTCTGCGACCTCAGTCGCAGCGGCCTGCAGATAAGGGCTGCAAGCGATCCCTCTGGTGCTTGGCCTGACGTCGGTGAGTTGCTTGGAGTCCGCTTCACCGATGGCGAGGGCTGGCAACTCGCCGTCGTCAGGCGCCTTCAGATGTGGCCCGATCATGCCCGCCTCGGACTTGAGCTGGTGTCACGTCATCCGGTGCTGGTTGTACTGGATGATGGTCGGCTCTCAATTGAGGCGCTGCTGTGCGATCAACCTGCGCGCGGGGAGGCTGTGCGCCTGCTGCTGGGGCCGGAAGAGGCGGTGGGCACGGAGACCGTGTTCATGAAGCACGGTGGGGGGGTGCTCAAACTACGCTTGCTTGGGGAGCAGCCCTCGCCATTTGGTGACGCTCGAGGTTACCGGCTGCAAGTGTTTCAGGTTGGCTGATAGTCATCCGCCCTTGGTGTTCGAGCAGGCATCGACTGAGCGGCGCCGGTCGCGATTGGATGCCCAGGCTCGCTACCTTGCTGAAGTTCGGCTACATGCATCCATTTAAAACCTTGATCGTTATTTTTCTTGACGGTATGGATTGGGTGTCTATAATGCGCACCTCTTCAGCGCTGCAGCGGTTTCTTCGGAAGTGCAGGCGGCGGTGGAGTTGGGA
>Ga0116143_10002917_pt1 | contig 17826 bp, 16 predicted proteins | sample AD_UKC034_MetaG_FD_89745 | JGI IMG/M metagenome (GOLD analysis project Ga0116143, IMG submission 89745) | Active sludge microbial communities of municipal wastewater-treating anaerobic digesters from USA - AD_UKC034_MetaG | ecosystem: Engineered > Bioreactor > Anaerobic > Digestate | place: USA...
ATGGTAACTTTACGATATCAAATGTCAGAAAGAATTTCCATTGCCTTTTTTAATTATTGTAGAGAAAATAAAAACTGCGCCACAGCCTTGGTAGGCCATCGCGCAGCGATTTTGTTCAATTTCTGTTTAGCGAGCAAATGAACTAGTGTGCAAATCGGGACTTGTAAAGCTGATAAGAAATCAGAACGCTAAATTCCAAACTGTAAAGCTGATAAGAAATCAGAAATTGATAACATTCAAAGAGTAAGGAGTCCAGTAACCATACTCCTTACTCTCTTGCACATCATATATGCCTTACATTTTAGCGAAAAAGGGTAAGGAATGGAGTTGAACATCGCCTTGCTCTCAAAATGTGCGTAAAAGAGAGTAAGTGTCCAAATTGAACAACGTCTTACTCTTTTGGCCTCTTGGGAAGAGGTTCTCCGTAGAAAAAAGAGCAAAAAGAGACAATCTAATCTACTTTACTCTCAAGAGTATGATTGCAGCAGATTTCATGCTTGCCGGGATAACCTCTTAAATAAGGAATCCCAAGAAATCTAGCGCTTATTTTTCATCCACAACCTGGAAGATATAGAATTTAAGATAATAGGATTCTTCGGCGGCAACAAGAATTGGATGATCCGGAGACTGTGTTCTGAATTCTACCTGACGTAGACGCTTATGGGCGCCTCTGGCAGCTTCCTGAATTGTCTTGAAGAAGAGTGTCGGGTCCATATAGTGGGAACAGGAACAGGTCGCCAGATAACCACCATCGCGTACCAGCTTCATACCGCGTAGATTAATCTCACGATATCCCTTTACCGCCTGCTTGATGGAATTGCGGGATTTGGTAAAGGCTGGCGGATCGAGGATGACAACATCAAAGGATTCCTTTTGTTCAATTAATTGAGGAAGAAGCTCAAAAACATCTGCACACTGAAATGTTACTCTGCCATCTAACTGATTCAGAGTGGCATTTTTTTGTGCCTGATGGATCGCGAGCTCAGAAGCATCTACACCAAGAACAGAAGAGGCACCTTGAATACCTGCATTTAACGCAAAAGAGCCTGTATGGGTAAAGCAGTCCAGGACCTTTTTGTTATTGCAAAGTCTTCCGATTGCTGCGCGGTTGTATTTCTGATCCAGGAAGAAACCGGTTTTTTGCCCATCCTGAACATCTACCTCATAACGAACTCCATTTTCTGTAATCTTAACAAGAGTGTCAAATTCATCACTTAAAAATCCTTTAAAACGTTCCATGCCTTCCTGTAACCGTACACTGGCATCGCTTCGTTCATAGATTCCACGAATAGGAATCTGATCGGCCAGAAGCACTTCGCGAAGACAATCCAGGATCATTGGTTTTAATCGGTCAATGCCAAGTGCAAGCGATTCCACAACAATAATATCTTCGAATTTATCAATAACAATTCCGGGGAGGAAGTCAGCTTCGCCAAAAATCAAACGACAACTGGAAGTATCGACACAGGTCTTGCGGTAATCCCAGGCATTTTGAACACGCATCTTTATGAAATCGTAATCAATTGGTTGAGTAACCTGTCTCGTTAGTACGCGTATTCGTATTTTGGAATTGTGATTAATAAATCCGTATCCCAAAAAGTAATCATCAAAATCCAGAACAGAAACAAGATCACCATTTTTATGTGCTCCCGTAATCTCAGCAATTTCATTATCATAAATCCACATTCCACCGGATTTGAGCAGTCGTCCTTCGCCCTTTTTCAGGCGGACAATAGTTGGATATAACATAATAGGTCTCCTTTATAAACGTTTGCTTTAAAGCATAGCACAAAATAGGGAAATCAGCCAGTGGTTCATAAAAATAGGGAAATCAGCCAGTGGTGTGTTGAAAAAGAAGAGTATTTACGTTATAATATTTATTGTGCTTGTCTTATTGGCAACACGAATCAAAGAAAGGGCGGAGGTAATCATGGCATTTTTTGATAAGGTAGGAGCAACGATTTCCAGTATTGGAAATGATGTTTCAAGTAAAACCAAGAGTTTGGTGGAAGTATCGAATCTTTCCGGTCAATTGAAGAATTGCGAAGATTCACTGAAAAGCTATTACGCTGAGATCGGTAAGATTTACTACGAGAGATTTGCAGCGAATCCTGAACCTGAGTTGCAGGAGCAATTTGACAAAGTGAAGGAAGCAAAGGAAGCAATTGAACATTTGCAGCTTTCTATTTGCAGAGCAAAGGGCGTGAAGATTTGTAGTGGCTGTGGAATAGAAGTACCTTTTGATACGGTATTTTGCCCGAATTGTGGAGCTAAGATTGATGGCAGTAGTATAATCAATACAGTGGAAGAACAAAAGGAAATTGTACCTGAAAGTGCTGCAAAATGTTCCAAGTGTGGTGAAAGGTTAAAACCAGGTGCAGTTTTCTGTGCCAGTTGCGGAACTAAGGTGGAGTAAATGAAAAAACAAACAATAAGTGCTTTGTTAACGGCTTTCATGATACTGCTAGTTATTCTTATCGTAGTTTTGGTAATAAAAATTGCGGCGAGAGGACCGAAGCAAGAAGAGGCGATTGCATCAGAGAATACAATTGTTGAGCAGACGAACACAGTTAGTGAAGATGAGCCTGACGCAGCAGAAACGGTGGATGAAGTTAAAATTTTAGTTGCAGTGCCCAATACAAGCAGCAGTGTGAATGTCCGTTCCGGACCGGGAACCGATTATGAACGTTTGGGATCTGCATACAGTAATAATGAGTATGAAGTAATTGAAGTATACAGCAATGGGTGGACGAAACTGAAGTATGACGATCAGGAAGGCTATATTAGCAGTGAGTATCTACAGTATAATTATAAGACAGTAGATTCTGAGGGCAATGAGAGTTATAACGCAGTCGAGATTACAGAGCTTATGATGAGCGAGTATCAGGGAAGTGAACCGGTTCCTTCGACCTCTGAGAATGAAACAACATCGGACAATGCAGTTACAACGCAATAGCTGAGATGGAGTAATATTAAAAATGCACACGGCTGATTTTTATCAGCTGGTGTGCATTTTCTTTTTGATATATTATCGACTGTATTTAGTATCCTTCCAGAGAGAAATTATACCCTCTCGCCTGAAGCTCAGCAAGCTGTTGATTCAGTATGCTCATATAGTCTGGATTAGCATAAAATGTGGCATCATGAGGACACATATTTGTGGTACGTGTGGAGGCTGTGATATTGCCATTGCTGTCAACAACAGTTGAACCGCTTTGAATGGAAATATCTTCTATCGGAAGAAGTTCCAGAGTTCCCGGTACTTTAAAGGGGCAGGTATCACTTGCGCATAAACCGCTGTAAACGCAGACCATACCGGAATAGTGAACATCGCAGGTCTCTGTAGGAACAGTTCCATCCGCAAAGTATTCCGTTCTAAGATATGCATCGCACATTCCTGCAATTGGTAATTTGCCGGAGCGGCTGCAGACTGTCGCGGTTGTAATACCACCCGGTATATTAAAGGACTCATATTCCAGATTCTCGTGAATTGCCATCATGACAGCTTTCCATAAGGTCTTGGAAAGGTTCTTTTCGGAACTGGATTCCAGATTCGCGTTATTGTCATATCCGGTCCAGGTCGTAGCAGTGTAATAAGGGGTATAACCGGCAAACCAAACATCCTTATAATCAGAAGTGGTTCCTGTTTTACCGGCAATAGCCATACCGCCAAAGTTAACAGAACCGCCGGTACCGCTTGTTACAACGCCCATCATGGCATCTGTAAGCAGGAATGCTGTGGTTTCCTTAATAACTCGGTGTTGCTCCTGTTCGGCAACCTTATCAATCAGAACATTACCATCATGATCAATAATTTTGGTATAGAGGATTGGTTCCATATAGACGCCGCCATTGGCAATCGTGGCATATCCGGCATTTAACTCCATATTGGTGACACCATCTGTAATACCGCCAAGAGCAAGAGCTTGGGTGATATCACTATGAATCGAACCGTCTGACTCTACACGACGCTCTATTAAGGTAGTAAAACCAAAATCAAGCAGATAATCATAGCCAAGCTGTGGGGTAATCTGTGTCAGAACCTTAACTGCGATAATGTTAAGAGACTGCTCAATACCATATCGAACGGTACAGATTCCTTTATATCCACTTGAATACCAGTTGGAAACAGGACGGCCATTGGAATAGTTAAATGGAGCATCCAGATAGACATCAGCGAGTGTGATACCGGCACTATCCAGTGCGGGAGCATACGTTGACAGAATCTTAAATGTAGATCCAGGCTGTCTTGTTGTGTTAGATGCACGGTTTAGCGAACGACTGGACTCTTTGACTCCACGACCGCCAATAAGGGCAACAACATAACCGGTACTTTGATCCTCAACAGTCAGTGATACCTGCGGCTGCGGTGTCAGAGATACGTTTTCTGCAATTACTTCATCTCCAGGTTCAGTTACAGCGTCAAGATAAATAGCAATTGCCTCATATGCAGCATCCTGGGATGGATATAGCAGATTAAAGCTGCTATTCTGTTCCTTGAAATACTGTTTAAACATCTCAGTACTGAAATTCTGCATTTCACCATTTGGTTTCTGAATCGTAAGCTGATAATTTAAGTACCACTTGGTGCCGTCCGGGAAATTACTCTCATCTGCATAAATGCCGTCACATAGTGACTGAATCTGAGGGTCCTGCGTAGTGTAAATACTTAAGCCACCGCTGTAAAGCATATTATATGCCATGGTTGAGGCCTGTGATTCCGTGTAACCATTCTCAATCAGCATATTCGTTAAATCCTCAACTGCAGATTCAATTACTTCATCAACGAAATAGGAATAGACCGTTGTATTGGCAATGGCAAGATTGGTTTCCTGAATTCTTGCATAAACGTCATCGGCCATAGCCTCTTCATATTCTGCCTGTGTAATATATCCCTGATCGCGCATGTATTCCAGCGTCATTGCGCGACGCTCGGCATTGTACTCGGGATGAGTAATCGGATTATATTTAGAAGGATTCTGCGTAATGCTTGCTATAACAGCACATTCTGAAAGATTTAATTCATATACAGGCTTGTTAAAATATCGTAAGGAAGCAGCCTGAACGCCAAGTGTATTCTGCCCTAAGTTGATGGAATTCATATAGAGTTCAAGGATATCTTCCTTGCTCATGATTTTCTCGAGCTCCAAGGCAAGATATTGTTCCTGGATCTTACGTTTAAAACTCTCCATGAAGGTACTTTCTGTTACCCAGCTGTCGAATACGTTGTTCTTAATCAGCTGCTGCGTAATGGTACTGGCACCCTGAGAAAATTCACGTTCCTTAATACCTAAAGCAAATGCACGGATGATACCTTTGATGTCAATACCGTTGTGCTCATAAAATCGTTCATCTTCGATCGCAACGAATGCATCGGCAAGGTCCTGTGGAATCTTGTCCATCGTAACATAGGTTCGGTTGGAATCTGCGGCCACAAGTTTGGTCATTTCATGGCCTTCACAGTCATATACCACAGTAGCAAAGCCGGAAGGTGTAACATCAATAGTGGAAATGTCCGGAGCGGTATTCAGTATTCCCTGAAACATTCCGATGCCAAGGCAGAGTCCGATGACGCATAAGGAAATACCACAAATAAGGAACGCCTTTAAAAAGGTAATTCCAAACATTTTTTTAATTTTTGTTCCTTTTGAATTCAGGGCCCGTTGTTTTTTGCGGACACCAGTTCTGCTATAATTCATAATTTATAACTCCATTTTTCATTTACTGATAATTACCGATAACCTATAAGATTATACCAAAATTCAATCACGAAAGAAAGCATTTTCCATAAAACAATTGCTTTCTTTCAGAATGTGTACATGGTATGATAAATTTATGCAAAAATATAGAATTATTTTGGAAGGCGGCCAAAGTGAAATCGTTGAGAAGAAGTCTCGCTTTATTGCGACACTGCGACCAATCTCAACGCAGGAAGAGGCTGTAGCTTTTATTGATGAGATGAAAAAGAAATATTGGGATGCCAGGCATAATTGCAGCGCATTTGTTCTGGGAGAGCATCAGGAAATCACAAGATGCAGTGATGATGGTGAACCGTCAGGAACCGCAGGAAGACCGATGCTAGAGGTGCTTTTGGGCTATGAACTCCACAATACGGTGGTTGTAGTCACAAGATATTTTGGCGGAACGCTGCTGGGAACAGGAGGACTGGTTCGCGCATATTCCCAGGCAGTGAAGGAGGGCATTAAATCCTGTGTTTGTGGTACACTGATAGAGGGATATCATGTAAAAATGACGCTGAATTATACAGATGCCGGCAAAGTGTTGAATTATTTTAAAAGTGAAGGTCAGGAAGTTGAAAATACTGAATATATGGAAAATGTAACGATTGAAGTTATGATTGCCTGCAAATGGTATGAAGAGCGGCTCGAAAATGTTGTTAGTCTGACAGCAGGAAAGGCTTTGATTGAAACACTTGGAAGGGTTACATTTCTTGACAAAAACCTGTCTGACTAGTATAGTTAAAAGGTGGCAATTCTTATGAAAGGTGGTGGTTTTATGGAACGAAGTGCTAGTGACAGTCCCTATCATGAACGGAAAATAAAACAGAACCTAAGGAGAGATTGCTATGGAAGAATTTGTCGAATTGAAAGATTTGATTGATACCAAGCAATATACCCGTCTACGCCAGGAACTGGCAGAAATGAATGACGCGGATATTGCTTATTTTTTGGAACAACTTGAGGGTGAAGACTTACTGAAAATGTTCAGGATTTTACCAAAATCCCTTGCGGCAGATGTTTTTTCTTATTTGGATATCGAGAACCAACAAGCGATTATTACAAGCCTTTCAGATAAGGAAGCTGCCAATATTATTAATAACCTGATGGCAGATGATGCTACCGACCTCTTAGAGGAAATGCCCGCCAATATTGTTAAAAAATTACTGGCGAATGCCAATGCAGATACCAGACGAGATATTAATCATTTGTTACGTTACCCGGAGGATTCTGCCGGAAGTGTAATGACGGTCGAATATGTTGATCTGAGAGAAGATATTACGGTTCAACAGGCAATTGAGCGAATCAAGAAGATTGGAATTGATTCTGAGACAATTAATATCTGTTATGTTTTGGATAATAAGAGAACGCTGAAAGGAACAGTTGCACTGCGTTATTTATTGCTATCTGATTCGGACGAAGTCATTGGTGATATTATGCATGAAAATGTTGTATCGATTCATACCATGATGGACCAGGAGGAAGTGGCAAGACAGTTCCAAAAATACGATTTTACATCCATGCCCGTTGTAGATAATGAAAACAGACTGGTTGGAATTATTACAGTTGATGATGTAGTCGATATTATGCAGGAAGAGGCTACAGAGGATATTGAGAAGATGGCAGCTATCGTACCATCAGATAAAGCATATATGAAGACCGGTGTGTTTGAAATCTGGAGAAAGAGAATGCCATGGCTGTTACTGCTCATGATTTCGGCAACTTTTACAGGAAGTATCATATCCAGCTTTGAGGATGCGCTGAGTACCTGCGCGATATTGGTGGCTTATATTCCAATGCTGATGGATACAGGCGGTAATGCCGGCGGACAGGCAAGTGTAACAATTATCCGTGGACTTTCACTCAATGAGATTGCATTTGGAGATCTGTTCCGTGTTGTATGGAAAGAACTGCGTGTCTCCATGCTGTGCGGTTTATCGTTAGCAATAGCCAATTTTGTAAAACTGATGTTTTTTGATCGTGTCGGTGCCCTGGTTGCGATATCGGTGTGTCTGACACTGCTGCTGGCCGTAATACTTGCCAAGCTGGTTGGCTGTACATTGCCAATGCTCGCCAAAAAGATAGGATTTGACCCTGCAGTTATGGCAAGTCCGTTTATTACAACGATTGTAGATGCTCTATCATTATTGCTGTATTTTCAAATCGCGACAAGAATACTGGGAATTAGTGGATAATATAAATGAATGTTTAAGGGAGGAAAGAGATGAGCCAGGCAGATCAGATATTTATTCGTATGTGTAAAGATATTTTGGAAAATGGAACAAGTACAGAGGGAGAAAAGGTCAGACCACATTGGGAAGATGGAACACCGGCCTATACAATTAAGAAATTTGGCGTTGTAAATCGTTACAATCTTCGTGAGGAGTTCCCGCTGATTACATTAAGAAAGACTGCTCTTAAAAGTGCAACTGATGAGATCTTATGGATTTGGCAGCAAAAATCCAACAATGTAAATGATCTTCATAGTCACATTTGGGATGAGTGGGCGGATGAAAGCGGTTCTATTGGAAAAGCGTATGGATATCAGCTTGGGGTAAAACATCAGTATAAGGAAGGCATGATGGATCAGGTGGACCGGGTCATCTATGATTTAAAGAATAATCCATTTAGCCGTCGTATTATGACGAATATTTATGTTCATCAGGATCTACATGAAATGGCATTGTACCCATGCGCATACAGCATGACCTTTAATGTCACGCAGCGTCCGGGTGAGGATCGTCTGACTTTAAATGCTGTGCTAAATCAGAGATCGCAGGATGTTCTGGCTGCAAATAACTGGAACGTAGTACAATATTCAGTACTGGTACACATGCTTGCACAGTCGTGCAATATGAATGTCGGGGAGCTGGTTCATGTGATTGCTGATGCGCATATCTATGACAGACATGTCGATATTGTGAAGGAACTGACAACGAGACCAACATATGAAGCGCCCAAGTTCTGGCTGAATCCAGAGATTAAGGATTTCTACCAATTTACCAGAAATGATGTTAAGGCAGAGAATTATGTTACAGGGCCGCAGGTTGAGAACATACCAATTGCAATCTGAGGATAAAGGAGAGAAAGAGATATGAATATTATTGTTGCAGTAGATAAGAATTGGGCAATTGGATATCAGAATAAGCTTTTGGTCAGCATTCCCAAGGATCATAAGGTATTTCGTGAAGAGACAACAGGCAAAGTTGTTGTTCTTGGAAGAAAGACTCTGGAAACATTTCCACAGGGACAACCATTAAAAAACCGAACCAACATTATTGTATCCAGAGACCCATCTTTTCGGGTTAAGGATGCTATTGTGGTCCGTTCCATTGAAGAGTTATTAGACAAGCTAAAGGAATATCCTTCCGATGATGTCTATATTATTGGCGGTGAAAGCATATATCGGCAAATGCTTCCCTACTGTGATACAGCGCATGTTACTCAAATTGATCATGTCTTTGATGCAGATACTTACTTTCCCAACCTGGATGAAGATAAAGAATGGAAAATTACGGATACCAGTGAAGAAGAAACCTATTTTGATCTGGAATATCGTTTTGTGAAGTATTCGAAAAAATAAGAACAGCGAAAAGACATGGAGTTTTTTCTATTTAACAACCATGTTACGTCCGCTGGTTTTTCCTTTATAAAGCTTCTCGTCGGCACGATTGATTGTTGCTTCCACACCGAGACGGTTGTTAAATTCTTCCATGCCATAGGTCATTGTGATATTGAAATGATATTCTCTAAAGTTCATTGGCATATTTTCTATCTTGCGTCGTAATTCATCCATGCATGCATAAGCCTTTGTGATATTCATATTTTCAAAGGAAAACAAGAATTCTTCGCCGCCCCATCGTGCAACATGACCTTTATCTTTCATATAATTCGTAAATTCTGTTGCGAGCTTGGTGAGAACATAATCACCGGTATTATGACCGTAGGTGTCATTTACCTTTTTGAAAAAGTCAACATCTCCAATTGCAATCGTAAAAATATTGCCGGAACGATTATATTCAGATACCAGACTTGCCATATGTTCATTCATATGACGACGGTTGGAAAGACCGGTAAGTGTATCAAGATTGGCCATTTTGACCAGATTATCATTGATATTTTTCAACTTATCCTCTGCCTGATTGAACTTGATACAATAAGAATAGGCAATCGCACCAATACTGGTGGAAAAGACAAGAATGTTCATTGACTGAATAAAAATGGAGAAACCATCCTTTGGCACACGGGTACTGGTCCAGGCATTGCAGAACTGTACCAGACACATAAGGAGAATACATATTCCGATAGAATACCATTTTTTGAGTTTCATCGCATCGGATTTGTTAAAAAAGATCAAAAGAATAACAAGAAAAATCGGAAGATGAAAGTCCATACCAAAGCCAAGATTAATGGCAAGGAGAGAAGAGAACACAACAAGAACAATATTCAGAAGAATTAACCCGCCAAAGGTATGATCTTCATAGGTACAGATGAAAGATCCAATCAGCAGACCAATTGCGGCAATCAGTATAAGCCCCATAAAGTAGTGCTGTAAGAATGCAATTAGAATTCCGACAATCAGATAGTATAATATAAAGATACAACAGGTTAAACGTATCAGAACAGCAAGTTCTTTGGTTTCATTCCTGTTTTTTACGTCTGTTAACAAAAATGTTTTTATTGCTTTTAGCATATCTAACATAATCCGAGTACCTTCCTTAAGTGGTGAGTCAATTATGTACTGCAATGCTATGTGCGACATTATCTGACGTATGACATTGCAACACGACACAGAACTCGCAGTGTCGCGGTAATTTGCTTCGCAAATCACCACTCACGGGCTTCGCCCTATGCGTAATGACATAAAACCATCTGCTCCTGTGCAAGCACGTCGCAGGTGCTCTTATGTCATTACGCGCACTGCTCATTGCCTTCGTGGACATTATAACATATCGGAAATTGATTGACTACAATGTATTTTTTCGTTAATTAGAATGAGATATATAATACGATTACTACAATGTATTTTGCCGTCAATTCTTGACAGCGCGTTTTTACGGATGTAAGATAATGAAAGCTTTTGTATATATTTACGGGTTGTTTGCGCAGATATGGGAAAGACTATACATAATATTTAGAAAGGAAGCCAAAGAGATGGAAAAAAAGAATCTGGATTGGTCAGGAATTGGATTTGGTTATATACAGACTGAACAGCGGTATGTATCTAATTTTAAAGATGGGGCATGGGATAACGGATGCCTTACAGAGGATAGTACTGTCGTGCTTAATGAATGTGCCGGTGTGTTACAGTATGCACAGACCTGTTTTGAAGGATTAAAGGCTTATACGACGGAAGATGGAAGAACCGTGACATTTCGCCCGGATCTGAACGCAGAGAGAATGTTTGATACTGCCAAGAGACTGGAGATGCCATCGTTCCCTAAGGAAAGATTTATTGATGCGGTTAAGCAGGTCATTAAAGCAAATGAAGCTTACGTTCCTCCTTTTGGATCAGGTGCTTCCCTTTATTTAAGACCATATATGTTTGGAACCAATCCTGTTATTGGTGTTAAGCCTGCAACAGAATATCAGTTCCGTATTTTTGTTACTCCGGTTGGCCCATATTTCAAAGGCGGTGCCAAGCCATTAACTCTGTGTGTCAGTGATTTTGATCGTGCAGCACCTCATGGTACCGGTCATATTAAGGCTGGTCTTAACTATGCGATGAGCCTTCATGCAATTGTTAGTGCGCATGCTGATGGTTATGATGAGAACATGTATCTGGATGCAGCAACAAGAACAAAGGTAGAAGAGACTGGTGGAGCAAATTTCCTGTTTGTTACAAAGGATAATAAGGTAGTAACACCGAAGTCATCGAGTATCCTGCCATCCATAACAAGACGTTCTCTGATTACGGTTGCAAGAGATTATCTTGGATTAGAAGCAGAAGAAAGAGAAGTAAGTTTTGACGAAGTTAAGGATTTTGCTGAGTGTGGATTATGCGGAACTGCTGCAGTTATTTCACCTGTTGGTAAGATTGTAGATCATGGCAATGAGATTTGTCTGCCGAGTGGAATGAATGAGATGGGACCTGTTACCAAAAAACTCTATGATACCTTAACAGGAATTCAGATGGGCAGAATTGAGCCTCCTAAGGGATGGATTGTTGAAATCTAATCAACTTGGGAACAGAACCTGAAACAATATCGTATAACTAGAAAAGCTACCAAAGGAAATCCTTTGATAGCTTTTTATTATACTAAATGCTTTATTTCATGTTTTTACTCTGAGCACTCATCTGAGCACGCTTTCTAAGAGTAGGATCAAGAATTTTCTTACGAATACGAAGATTCTTAGGGGTTACCTCGAGAAGCTCATCAGTTCCGATGAATTCCAGAGCCTGCTCAAGACTCAGAACCTTGGGCGGTGTTAATTTTAAGGCTTCGTCCGCTCCTGAAGAACGAGTGTTGGTCATCTGCTTTTTCTTGCAGACATTTAATTCAATGTCTTCTGATTTGGGATTTTCACCAATAATCATTCCGGCATAGACACGTTCCCCTGCTCCGATAAAGAGATTGCCACGTTCCTGCGCATTATAAAGACCATAGGTTACGGATTCTCCTGTCTCATAGGCAATCAGGGAACCCTGCTTACGATAGGAAATCTCGCCTCTGAAAGCTGCGTATCCATTAAATACAGTATTGATAATACCATTTCCTCTGGTGTCTGTCATGAATTCACCGCGATATCCAATCAGACCACGTGCCGGAATGGAAAACTCGAGACGGGAATAGCCGCCATTAGCGGTTCCCATATTAATCAGTTCGCCCTTACGCTGACTCAATTTCTCAATAACGCTTCCGGAAAACTCCTCCGGAACATCAATGTAAGCCAGTTCCATAGGCTCTAACTTTTTGCCATCTTCGTCAGAATGATACAAAACTTCAGCCTTGCTGACTGCAAATTCATAACCTTCACGACGCATATTCTCAATCAGGACGGAAAGATGAAGCTCTCCACGACCGGATACCTTAAAGGCCTCTGTGGTTTCTGTTTCTTCAACTCTTAAGCTGACATCAGTATTTAATTCACGGAATAAACGTTCGCGCAGATGACGGCTTGTAACGTATTTACCTTCCTGACCAGCCAAAGGAGAGTCATTTACGATGAAATTCATTGCAATCGTTGGCTCAGAAATCTTCTGAAATGAAATCGGCTGCGGATGATCCACATCACAGATCGTATCTCCAATATGGATGTCTGAGATACCGGAAATAGCAACAATAGAACCGATGCCGGCTTCTGTAACACTGACTTTATCCAAACCATCATATTCATATAACTTACTTACTTTAACCTTGCGGGATTTCTCCGGATCATGTGCATTGACAATGATGGCATCCTGATTTACTTTGACAACACCATTATCTACCTTTCCAACACCAATTCGACCTACATACTCATTATAATCAATGGTACTGATCAGAATCTGTGTACCTGCTTCAGGATCGCCTTCCGGAGCCGGAATATAATCAAGTATTGTTTCAAACAAAGGAATCATATTGTCGTTATCATTGGCAAGATCAAGAGTGGCACTTCCGGTCTTCGCTGAAGCAAATACAAAAGGACAGTCTAGCTGGGAATCATCTGCATCCAACTCAAGGAAAAGTTCCAAAACCTCATCGATTACTTCGTCAGGACGTGCTTCAGGACGATCAATCTTATTAATACATACAATAACCGGAAGCTTTAATTCCAAAGCTTTTCTTAAGACAAATTTGGTCTGCGGCATTGCACCTTCAAATGCGTCAACAACGAGAATAACACCATTAACCATTTTTAAAACACGTTCCACTTCACCACCGAAATCTGCATGCCCCGGTGTATCTATAATATTAATCTTTGTCCCTTTATACATAACGGCTGTATTCTTGGACAAAATGGTGATGCCACGTTCACGCTCAATGTCATTGGAATCCATAACACGTTCTGCAACTTCCTGATTTTCCCGGAATACACCACTCTGCTTGAGCAGCTCGTCCACCAGAGTAGTCTTGCCGTGGTCAACGTGAGCGATAATTGCAACATTCCTGACATCTTCTCTTTTCTGAATCATAAATTAATAACCATGCCTTTCTTAGGTGCATCATCTGTCTCGATGGAATGCACGTTGTGTCAGAAGATCCAATACTGGAAAAGTTAACAAAAAGATCTTCTTAGAATTGTGAAATATCTTTAAATTTCGAAATCAAACTCGTACAGTATAGCACTCAAAATAGTAAGATGCAAGAAAATGCTTTCATCATGTGATAAATTCATGGAAGGGATAGAAATTTCTCTTCATATTTTCGTAAAATATATGGAATTGTACAGAATTAGACAACAGATAATGTCGAATTTTACTGTTTTATGGAAAACGACAGCAGATTGTCAGCCTTTTGCGAGGGATAAGACCTTATTTGCAGTATTGATTTGTTATATCATTGGGTCGTAGCGGAATATACATGGAAGTACAACCGGAAAAACCAGAGGAACTTGGACTATCCATAAGAAGAAGGAAGACATTTATGACAGAAAAAGTAATTGAAAACAATCAGGTAACGCTTATGGGGGAAATTGTAAGTGAATTTACGTACAGTCACGAAATCTACGGAGAGGGATTCTATATGGTCGATATGGAAGTGTTCAGACTTAGTGATTCTGCAGACATTATACCCCTAATGATTTCTGAAAGACTGCTGGATACGACGCAAAGCTATGCGGGCTGCAAGATCGCGGTGCTGGGACAGTTTAGATCCTATAACAGGCATGAGGAGAGGAAAAACAAACTGGTATTATCCGTATTTGCCAGAGAAATCGAATTTATTGATGAAGTTGCTGAGAATGGAAAGACAAACCAGATTTTTCTGGATGGATATATTTGCAAAGAACCTATTTACCGGAAGACACCACTTGGAAGAGAGATTGCAGATTTGCTGTTGGCAGTGAACCGTCCCTATGGAAAATCCGACTATATTCCATGTATCTGTTGGGGAAGAAATGCAAGATATGCTTCGGGATTTGAAGTAGGAAGCAGATGTATGGTGTGGGGAAGAATTCAAAGCAGAGAATACATGAAGAAAATCTCGGAGGAGGAAGCCGAGAAGAGGATTGCTTATGAGGTCTCAGTCAGTAAGCTGGAATTGGTTGAACCGACGACAACGTTATAGAGAATCCGGATGGTAGCAGAAGGCGTCGGCAGACGCCTTTTTGTTTGTCTGACTTCTATGAATTGTACAAATTGTGGAACACCTATTCCGGAACAGTCGGAATTCTGCCCTAATTGTGGCAACCAATGTATGACGAAGAAGAAGGGACAATCGAAAAAGATACTATTTATTGTGATTGGAGTTGTTGCAGTAGTAGTTGTTGTTGTTTTATGTGCGATCTTACTTGGCGGTAATATGAAGAAAGGTGGCAGCGATACAGAGTGGGGAGAGGGCGCGATGTGCGAGTTAATCCCGGAATTTGAGGCAAGTTCTTATGATCATTTTGCGTGCGGTGATGAATTTTTCTATACCAAAGCTTATGGAATAGACCGGGATGATTTTGAAGATGATATTGAGGCATGTAATGATGCAAGAAATGCGCAAGACTACTATATTATCGTTAGTTATTGTGAGAGTTATTATAACCGTATCGATGTTATCTTATATGCACCCGGAGTAATTGATTGACTTGTTGCCCCTAATTCGCTAAAATGATGCATAGAGTCTTAGAGCGAAAGAGGTTAGAATGGTGAAACAGCAGCAGGTAAAGTCAATTGTAATTATTGGAGCGGGACCGGCAGGTCTGACAGCAGCCTATGAGATAAAGAAGAAACAGCCGGAATGTACGGTTACAGTATTAGAAGAAAGCGATTGTATCGGTGGAATATCCAGGACGGTGGAGTATAAAGGTAACCGCATGGATATGGGCGGTCATCGCTTTTTTTCTAAGAGCGAGCGGGTCAACGAATGGTGGCAGGAGATTCTGCCAATGCAGGGGGCACCGTCTAAAGATGACAGAATACTGGAGCGTAATGTGACACTCGCAGCAGACGGACCGGATCCGGAACAAGAGGATCGGACGATGCTGTATCGAACCAGAATCTCAAGAATATTTTTTGAGAAGAAGTTCTTTGATTATCCAATCAGCCTGAAATGGGAGACTTTTCGCAACATGGGCTTTCTCACAACGATGAAGGTGGGATTCTCCTATCTGGCATCGATATTTCATAAGAAGAAAGAGGATTCGTTGGAGAACTTCTATGTTAATAGATTTGGAAAGAAGCTCTATAGCATGTTCTTTGAAAATTATACACAGAATCTGTGGGGAAGGCATCCAAGCGAGATCTCAGCAGAGTGGGGAGCACAGCGAGTTAAGGGCTTGTCTATTATTGCAATTATCAAGGATGTATTTGGCCGAATCTTTCATAAAAAGAACCGTAAGGTGGAAACTTCGCTGATTGAGACATTTAAGTATCCCAAGCACGGACCGGGGCAGATCTGGGAACAGACGGCAAGCCTGGTAGAAGAAATGGGCGGATGCGTGAAGAAGAACTGCAAGGTGGTACGACTGATAACAGAAGGTAATCGTGTAACAGCTGTGGTATATGAACAGGATGGAAAAGAAGAAACCATGGAAGCGGATGCCGTAATCTCCTCCATGCCAATCAAGGAGCTGATTGCGGGAATCGAAGCAGCACCGGACAAGGTGGCACAGATTGCAGCCGATCTTCCTTATCGTGATTACATGACGGTTGGTCTTTTACTGTCAGGTATTAAGCTTAAGAATACAACGAAATTTAAGACATTGGGCAATATTGTGCCTGATTGCTGGATATATGTGCATGATAAAAAATTAAAGCTTGGCAGGGTGCAGATTTACAATAACTGGTCCCCTTATATGGTGCAGGATCCGGAACATACGATTCTGGTGGGGCTGGAGTACTTTTGCAATGAAGGTGATCAGCTCTGGAGTATGACCGATGAGGCATTTGCCAAGCTGGCGATTCAGGAGTTTATCCAGATGGGCTGTATCGATGATGCGGCAGAAGTGCTGGATTCCCATGTGGAACGTGTGAAGAAAGCTTATCCGGCTTATTTTGATTCCTATGACAGAATTGATGAAGTGATTTCTTATCTGAACACCTTTGACAATCTCTATTGTGTTGGAAGAAACGGTCAGCATCGCTACAATAATATGGATCACTCCATGGAGACCGCATTTGAAGCAGTGGACTGCATCCTTGAACATAAGACAGATAAGACTGCCATCTGGAATGTCAATACAGAACAGGAATATCATGAGGAGAATAAATAAATGTGTCCTTATGGTATTTCATTCTTTTGGGTACTCGCCTGAAAGATATCTATACTACAGGTTTTATTTCAACTGTTGACATAGCTATCACAGAGTGTTATATTGTCATTGAACAGGTAACAACTGTTTAAAGTTGCATATAATATATAAGGTAGAGGTTGCGATTTTCATTAGTATTTCATCAGATGTTTTCAGGAACAGAAGAGGATGAAGGAAAGGGGAAACCGCCGAAAGAGAGAATAACCTGATTTATGATCTCTTGGGGATGCAGTGAAGAACTGCATAACTGTCATCTTTTCAAGATGGGGCGCTATCAATGATTGAAGAACTAACGCCAGCATTCTATTTGCTGGCTTTTGTTTTTCCAAAAGACGATAACAACAAGCTCTTCTGCCTGACAGTTCCCAACGAATGAAGCGATTGGGAAAGGAAAAGAATGGAGGTCATAACATGGCAATTTTTAAAGGCGCAGGTGTCGCTATTGTAACACCATTTAACGAGGATGGTTCGGTGAACTATGAACAGTTTGGTAAGAACATTGAGTTTCAGATTGCAGGTGGTACCGATGCAATTATCGTCTGTGGAACCACAGGAGAAGCATCAACCCTGACACACGAGGAACATTTGGATGTAATTCGTTACTGCGTAGAAAAAGTAGCTAAGAGGATTCCGGTTATTGCAGGAACTGGTTCTAACTGTACGAATACAGCGATCTATCTGTCGCAGGAGGCAGAGAAGGCAGGAG
>Ga0116143_10002936_pt1 | contig 17765 bp, 14 predicted proteins | sample AD_UKC034_MetaG_FD_89745 | JGI IMG/M metagenome (GOLD analysis project Ga0116143, IMG submission 89745) | Active sludge microbial communities of municipal wastewater-treating anaerobic digesters from USA - AD_UKC034_MetaG | ecosystem: Engineered > Bioreactor > Anaerobic > Digestate | place: USA...
CGCGGATCTGGCCGCCGCCCCCGCAGACCTCGCAGCGCCCGCCCTTGACGTTGAACGAGTAGCGCCCCGGCCCGTGGCCGCGGGCGCGGCTCTCGGGCAGGGCGGCGAACAGCTCCCGGATCGGGCCGAACAGGCCGGTGTAGGTGGCCGGGTTCGAGCGCGGGGTGCGGCCGATCGGGCTCTGGTCGATGTGGATGACCTTGTCGAGCTGCGCGACGCCGCCGAGCGCGCGGAAGGGCGCCGGCTCCTCGGCCGCGCCGTGCAGGCGGCGCGCGAGCTCCCGGTGCAGGGTGTCGAGCACCAGGGTGCTCTTGCCCGAGCCGCTCACCCCCGTGACGCAGGTGAGCACCCCGAGGGGCACCTCCACGTCCAGGTCCTGCAGGTTGTGGCCCCGCGCCCCCTAGAGCCGGAGCCGCGCCCGCGGGGCGCGCCGGCGCGCGGGGGTGGGGATCGGCCGCCGGCCCGCGAGGTACGCGCCGGTCAGCGAGCGCTCGTCCGCCAGGATGGCGTCGAGCGCGCCCTGGGCCACCACCTCGCCGCCCTGCCGCCCGGCGCCGGGGCCCATCTCCACGAGGTGGTCGGCCGCGCGCAGCGTGGCCGGATCGTGCTCCACCACCACCACGCTGTTGCCCCGGTCGCGCAGTTCCTTCAACGTGCCCAGCAGGCGGGCGCAGTCGCGCGGGTGCAGGCCGATGGTGGGCTCGTCGAGCACGTACAGCACGCCCGCCAGGTTGGAGCCGATCTGGGTGGCCAGGCGGATGCGCTGGCCCTCGCCGCCCGACAGGCTGGCCGCGGCCCGATCGAGCGACAGGTAGTCCAGGCCCACGTCCACCAGGAAGCGCAGGCGCGAGACCACCTCGCGCAGGATGCGCTCGGCAACCGCCCGGCGGCGCGGAGGGACCTCAAGCCGCTCCACCCAGGCCAGGGCCTCGCGCACGCTGAGGGCCGAGAGCTCCGCGATGCTCCTGTCCCCCACCCGCACGGCCAGGGCCTCCGGCCGCAGGCGCTGGCCGCGGCAGGCCTGGCAGGGCTGGAAGGTCATCAGCGCCTCGAGCTCCGCGCGGACGCCCTCGCTCTGGGTCTCCCGGTAGCGCCGCTCGAGGTTGGGCACCACGCCCTCGAAGGGCCGGCGCACCTCGTGGCGCATGCGCTCGGACTCCAGCCGGAAGGCGATCTCCTCCTGGCCCGAGCCGTGCAGCACAACCTGCTGCACGCGCGCGGGCAGCCGCCCGAAGGGGCGCGTGAGCGGGAAGCGGTAGTGGGCCGCCACCGCCTGCAGCATCTGCCAGTAGTAGCCGTCCCCGCCGGCCTTGCCCCAGCCCACCACGGCCCCGTCCTGCAGGGACAGGGCGGGATCGGGCACCACCTTGGCCGGGTCGATGAAGCGGATGCTGCCCAGGCCGTCGCAGGTCGGGCAGGCGCCGGCCGGGTTGTTGAAGGAGAACAGCCGGGGCTCGAGCTCCGGGAGCGACAGGCCGCAGTCGGGGCAGGCCTGCCGCTCGGAGAGCAGCAGCTCCTCCCCGCCCTGGGGGGCGAGCAGCACCAGGCCCCCGGCCAGGGCGAGCGCCCGCTCGAGCGAGTCCCGCAGGCGCTCGCGCAGCCTGTCCGGGTCCCTGAGCACCAGGCGATCGACCACGACCGCCAGGTCGTGCGCCCTGCGCGGCGCGAGGCGGATGTCCCCCTCCAGCTCGTGGAGCTCGCCGTCCACCCGCACCCGGGTGTAGCCCGCCCGCCGGAGCTCATCGAGCAGCGCCTGGTGCTCGCCCTTGCGGCCGCGCACCACCGGGGCCAGCACCATCAGGCGCGTGTCGGCCGGCAGGCCCAGGGCCCGCTCGAGCATGGCCTCGATGGTCTGCCCCTCGACCGGCCGGCCGCAGCCCGGGCAGTGCGGCGTGCCCACCCGGGCGAACAGCAGGCGCAGGTAGTCGTGGCACTCGGTGACCGTGCCGACCGTGGAGCGCGGGTTGTGGCTCAGGCCCTTCTGCTCGATGGAGATGGCCGGAGACAGCCCGTCGATCGCGTCCACGTCCGGCTTGGCGCTCTGCTCCAGGAACTGGCGGGCGTAGGCCGACAGCGACTCCACGTACCGCCGCTGGCCCTCGGCGTACAGCGTGTCGAAGGCCAGCGAGCTCTTGCCCGAGCCGCTCGGCCCGCACAGCACCACCAGGCGGTTGCGCGGGATGGCCAGGCTCACGTTCTTCAGGTTGTGCACCCGGGCGCCGCGGATGCGGATCTCGTCCGGGCCGCCCGGGGGCGCGGGGCTCATGGCGCGGCGCCCCGCGCGCGGGCGGCCATGGCCAGCGCCAGCTCCATGGCCGCGCGCATGCTGGTCGGGTCCGCGCGGCCGGTGCCGGCCAGGTCGTAGGCCGGGCCGTGATCGGGCGAGGTGCGCACCCGGCCGAGCCCCAGGCTGACGTTGACCGCGTCGTGGAAGTGCAGGGCCTTCAGCGGCCCGAGCCCCTGGTCGTGGTACAGGGCCAGCGCGGCGTCGAAGCGGCCCGTTGCGGCCTGGGCGAAGAGCGTGTCGGCCGGCACCGGGCCCACGACGTCCACGCCGAGGGCGCGCAGCTCGGCCACGGCCGGGGCGAGCACCTCGCGCTCCTCCCGGCCCGGCCGGCCGCCCTCCTCGCCGTGCGGGTTGAGCGCCGCGAGCCCCAGGCGCGGGCCGGCCGGGTGGAAGTAGCGGGCGAGCTCCGCCGCGGCCAGGCGCACGAGCGCGACCAGCCCCGCCCGGTCGAGCGCGCCCGGGACGTCGCGCAGCGCGAGGTGGGTGGTGGCCAGCACCACCTTCAGCCGCGGGCCGCACAGCATCATCACGGGCAGGCGCGCGCCCAGGCGGGCGGCCAGGAACTCCGTCTGCCCCGGGCCGGGGGCCCCGGCCTCGGCCAGCGCGCGCTTGTGCAGGGGCCCGGTCACCAGCGCGTCCAGCCGCCCCTGGCCGAGCTCCGCGGCGGCCGCCTCCAGGCACTGGAGCTGGGCCCGCCCGCCGGCCGGGCTGTAGGCCCCGGGGGGCGCCTCCCCCGGGGCGAGCCGGCAGGCCTCGACGATCTCCCCGGGCAGGCCGAGCCCGAGGCGCGCGGCGCGCTCCTCGAGCACCCCCCGATCGGCGAACACGCGCACCCGCGCGCCGCCGGGCAGCGGCCCGAGGGCGAGCGCCTGGAGCAGCACCTCCGGGCCGACGCCCGCGGGGTCGCCCATGGTCACGCCGAGGAGGGGCACGGCCACGCCGTGGACGCTCACAGCTTGATCTCGACGAAGGCCTTGCGCCGGAGCTCCTCGAGCCAGTTGCGCTGGAAGCGCTCCTGCTTCTCCATGGTCAGGCGCCGGCGGATGTCCTCGGCCACGGCGTCCAGCGCGGGCGGGGGCTCCTCCGCCGTGCCGGTGACCTGGATGATGTGGTAGCCGTACTGCGTGCGCACCAGCGCGGCGGACATCTCGCCCTTCCTGAGCCCGAAGGCGGCCGACTCGAAGGCGGCCACCATGTCCCCGCGGCGGAACCAGCCCAGATCGCCGCCCAGCGGGCCGCTGGGATCGTCGGACTCCCGCTTGGCCGTGTCGGCGAAGTCCGCCCCGGCCTTCAGCGCCCGGAGCACGGCCTCGCCCCGCGCGCGCACCTGGGCGTCCTGCTCGTCGCTGGCGGCCTCGGGCAGGGCGAACAGGATGTGGCTGGCGCGCACCTTCTGCGCGCCGCCGCCCTCGAGGTAGGTCGAGCGGTAGTGCTCCTCGATCTCCTTCTCGGTCACGTGGACCTTGCCGGCCAGCTCGCGGCCCATCAACCGCTGGCGCTCCAGCATCTTGCGCACCTCGGCGCGGAACTCCTGCAGGCTCTTGCCCTCGTGGGACAGGGCGGCGGCGAACTGCGCCTCGGACATCTTGTTGTCCTCGCGCAGCCGGGCGATGTAGCGGCTGACCTGGTCGTCGTCGATGTCGATCTGCGCCCCGCGGACCTGCTGGGCGAGCAGCAGCTCGTCGATCAGCCGCTCGAGCGCCTGGCGGCGGATCTGCCGCTTGCGCGCCAGCTCCTCCTCCAGGGGCAGGCCGCCGGGCACCTGCGCCAGCGAGTCCTGGCAGTGGCCATCGACCTCGCTCGTCAGGATCACGTCCTCGTTGACCACGGCCGCGATGCGGTCGAGGACCTCTCCGGCCGAGACCGGCGCGGCCAGCGTCGCGACGACGAGCCAGGCCAGGGCGTGGGTGCAGCGGTGCATGGGCGGTTCTCCTCTCCGCGGACTCTCACTGGATCCGGTCGAGCAGCGCCACGTCGCGCTCGATGGTGGCCTTCTCGCGCAGCGTGCGGACGAAGAAACTCTCCGCCTCCTTGGCGCGCTCCTCGATGAGCTTCCGCTCGATCTCCGCGCGCGCGTCCTCCAGCGTCAGCGCCTGGACCGGACGCTGCTCCACCAGCTTGAACAGGTGGAAGCCGTAGGGCGAGGGCGTGACCTTGCTGACCTGGCCGGGCCAGAGCTTGAAGGCCACGTCCTCGATGGCCGGCGGCATGCGCCCGCGGGGGAAGAACCCCAGGTCCCCCCCCCGGACCGCCTCCGGGCCGAGCGAGTGGGCCTTCGCGAGCTGCTCGAAGGAGGCCCCGCGCTGGGTGATCTGCTTGCGCAGCTCCTCGGCCTCGGCCTCGGTGTGGGTGACGATCTGCAGCACCCGCACCTCCTCGGGGCGCACGAAGCGGTCCTTGTTCTGCAGGTAGTACTGCGCGACGTCCTCGCGGGACACGGCGATCCGGTCGAGCACCTCCTGCTTGAGCAGGCGCTGGATGGTCAGCGTGTCGAGGCTCGCGGCCTCGTACTGCTCGAGGTTCCTGCCCCTGGAGGCCAGGTCCCGGGCCAGCTCCTCCCGCGGGTAGTTCCGGCCGAGCAGATCGAGCGAGGCCTTCACCATGGCGGGATCCACGCTCACCTGGCGGAGCCTGGCCTCCTGCAGCAGCAGGCGCTCGTCGATCAGCCGCTCGAGCAGATCGCGCTTCGCCCTGCGGGCCATGTCCGGGCTGGCGAAGAAACCCTTGCCCGCCTGCGCGAGCTCGCTGAAGGCGGCCTGGACCTCGGCCAGGCTGATGGGCTCGCCGTTGACCACCGCCGGGTAGGCCGTCTTCGGCCGCGGCGGCGGACCGCCCGCCGGGCAACCCGCGCCGAGCGCGAGGACGGCCAGCAGGGCGGCGGGCAAGCCGGCGGAGCGCACGTCGACCTCCCTCAGGGTGCGGCGCCGCCCGGGGTCGGCGCCGCGGGGGGCGCCGGGAGCTTGCCGGGCCCGGGCACCGGGCGCGACGAGGGCGCCAGGCCGCCGGCCGGCGCCGTGCTCGCGTCGACCTTGGCCCGCTCCAGCACCCCGTCGAACACCTGCACGCCACCCTTCGCCTTGATCCCGTCCACCCAGGCCTTGTAGGCGTCGCCGCGCGCCTTGGCGAACAGGGTGGTGCGGATCTGGCCCTTCACCTTCTCGAGCGGCAGGTCGAGGGCGGCCTGCCGGCCGGCCTGGCGCACCAGGAAGAAGCCCTTGTCGGTCTCCAGCACCGGCGCCAGATCGTTCGCGGCCTTGAGGGCGAAGCCCGCCTCCGCCACGGCCGCGCCGTAGAGCAAGCTGAGCTGCTCGCGCGTCTTGAAGTTGGTGTCCCCGCCGGCCTGGCTGGTGCCCTTGTCGGCCGAGTGCTCGCGGGCGAGCTCGAGGAAGAGCCGGCGATCGGTCGGCGCGGCCTTCAGCTTGGCGTGCAGCTCCGCCGCCTTGGCCTTGGCCGCCTTGCGCCCGGCCGCGTCCGCGGCCGGGGCCTCCAGCAAGATCAGGTACAGGCGCACCTTCTCCGGGGCGTTGTAGCGCTCGCGGTTCTCTTCGTAGTACTTCTGCAGCTCGGCCTCGGGCACCTCGAGGTCCTTGACCACCTTGCCGTTGAACTCGGCGTTGACCAGATGGCGGGCCAGGATCTTCTTGTAGCCGCGCTGGATCTCCGGATCCTGCTCCAGCCCGAGGCGCCGGGCCTCCAGCACCATGGCCTCGCGCTCGATCAGGCTGTCGAGCAGCTTCTTCTTCTGCTCCAGCGAGTTGTACCGCGCCCGGATGAGCGGGTTCTGGGCGTTGAGCTGGCCCTCGAACTCGGCCAGCGTGATGCTGACGTCGCCGACCCTGGCCACCACCTCGGAGGCGTCGGCCGGCGCCCCCGCGCCGCCCGCGGCCCCGGAGTCCGCACCGCCGCCCGGACAGCCGGCCAGCGTGAAGCACAGCCCACACGCACACACCCAGGAAAGCTTGCGCACCATCGGATTCGTCCTCCTCGGACCCCTGGGCCTGGGGTTCTCCCCAGCCCGGACCCGGCCCGTAACCACCGGGAGCCTCACGGACTTCCCGGTCCTGTCGAGGCGCAGAAGCTACCACAGGGCCGCCGGCCACGCAAACGATCCCGCCCCGTGATCGATGGGGTTCCGGCGTCACCTGCAGGCGTTGAACTCGGCGAGGGACATCGCGTTCTGGCGGCAGTCGGTGGTGGGCTTCTTGGTCTCGGCCGCCAGGCAGGCGCGGGCGCAGGTCTGGACGGCGTCCTCGTGCCTGGCCTGGAGCTCGGCCCGGGCCTTCGACTCGGCCTCGCGGGCCGCCTCGATGGCGACCTCCTTCTGCTTGGCCAGCTCGTCGATGGGCTGGTCGAGCTCGGCCTCCCGGGCCGCCCGCCGGGCGGCGTGCTCGGCGACGAGCGGGGCCTTCTCCTCTTCCTTCGCGACCGCGGCCACCTTCGCGGCCGCCTCCTCGTCGAGGGCCTTGAGGGCGGCGGCCCTGGCCCTCATGGCCTCGTCGATCTTGGCGCCGAACTCGTCCTCGAGCTTGCCGACCGCGCTCTCCGGCTTGCCCGGGGCCGCGGGCGTCTCGAGGTTGACCTGCTTCTCGCAGGCCGCCCGGCAGTCGGCCTCGGTCGCCTTCGGGGCGCAGGCCAGGGCGACGAGCGCCGGCGCCAGGCCCAGGAACCACACGAACCGCGCCATCGGAGCCTCCTCGGGAGATACGGGCCGCATGATACCCCCGGCCAGGTGCAAGTCAAGGCGGGCTGGGCCCTTGTGGGGACCGGGCCGTGCGGCTAGGATGGGGCCCCATGGAGAAGGACGAACGGATCGAAGTGCTGCGCAGCCTGCCCAAGGTGGAGCTCCACCGCCACCTGGAGGGCTCGATGCGGCTGCGCACCCAGTGGGAGCTCGCCCGCGCCCGACGCTTCAACCTGCCGCTCGACAGCCCGCAGATGTTCGCGCCCCACGTGACCTGGAACGAGGGCGAGCCGAGGAGCCTCAAGCACTTCCTCTCCAAGTTCCGCGGGGACTGGTGGGGCTCGTACAGGGACGTCGAGCGGGTGGTGCGCGAGGAGGTCGAGGACGCGGCCCGCGAGGGCGTGGTGCACCTGGAGCTCAGGTTCTCGCCGGAGAACCTGTCGCGCACCGGGAAGCTCCGGGCCGAGGGGGCCATGCAGGCGGTGGCGGAGGCCGGCCAGGAGGCCGCCGAGGAGTTCGGCCTGGGGGTGCGCTACCTGGTGACCCTGGTGCGCGAGCGGCAGGACGAGGAGCTGTGGCGCCGGTTCATCGACCAGGCCGTCGCGCTGCACGAACTCGGCGTGGTGGGCGTGGATCTCGCAGGCGACGAGTTCGAGCACCCCAACCGCGAGTTCGTCCGCGCCTTCGAGCGGGTGAGGGACACGGGGGTGCTCGGGGTGACCGTGCACGCGGGCGAGGGCACCTCGCCCGAGCACGTGCGCTCGGCGGTCGAGCTCCTCGGCGCCCAGCGCATCGGCCACGGCATCGAGGCGGCCCGCCACCCCGGCGTGATGGGCTTCCTGGTGGAGAAGGGGATCGCGCTCGAGATGTGCCCCATCTCCAACTACCAGACCGGCTGCGTGGACGACGTCTCGACCCACCCCCTGCCGCTGCTCGACCGGGCGGGGGTGCGGGTGACGCTGAACGCGGACGATCCCTCCATCCACCGCACCAGCCTGCTCGACGAGTACGACGTGGCCGTCTCGCGCTGGGGTTACCTGCTCGACGACCTCCTGCGGCTGGAGCGGAACGCGGTCGCGGCCGCCTTCCTGGACGAGGCGCCCCGCGCGGCGCTCCTCGCGCGCGTGGAGGCGGGGTACCAGACCTGCCGCGGCCAGGGGCTGAACGGCGGCCCAGTCGATCAGTCTTTTCGGCAGTAGACCACGTCCAGGTAGGGGGGCAGGGAGGAGGCGGCCTCGGAGTCGCCGGTGACCGAGATCAGGTGGTCGTGCGCGCCCTCGAGCTCGGTCTTGCCCAGCGCGCGGCTGGCCTTCTCTCGCACCCGGCCACCCTCCTCGAAGGCCTGCACGTACCCCTTCCACAGGCCCACGTTGCCGAAGAAGCCGGGGTCCACCTCGATGGCCTCGCCGGCCGCCATGGGGTGCTCGTGCGCGCCGTCCTTGGAGGTGCGCGCGGTGATGTCGAAGGCGTGGGCGTGCTCGGGCTCGCCCCCCGTGGCCCCGGCCGCGGGGGCGCCGCGCGGGAAGCGCCCGTCCAACGCCTCGTGGCGCGTCCACCCGTCCGGGCACTCGCGGTCGAAGGCCGCGATGAGCCCGCTCGGCAGCCCGCCACCGCCCTGGCCAGGGCAGCCGGACAGCGCGGTCAGCAGGCCGAGGACGAGGAGGGCGACCGCCGGGCGCGTCATGCGGGGCAGTCTAGGCGGGCTCCCGGCCGGCAGGCAACCGAAAATATCGCGTGACAAGCGCCGCCCCGGGGGGCTACACCAGAATCATCGTCCCCCCGCCAGGAGGTCCGCCGTGCAGGTCCAGACCTCGGAGCCGAAGCTGTCCAGGGAGTCCTTCGACGAGACCACCCAGCCCAGCGACGCATCCCAGACCGCCGAGGCGTGCGGCCCGGCCCAGCGCCGTCCGCACCTGGTGGTCATGACCGGCACCCAGGCCGGGCTGGCCCTCGAGGTGGGCGGCGGGGGCCTCGTCCTGGGGCGCGCGCCGGACGCCGATCTGGCGCTGGAGGACGACGCGGTCAGCCGCCGTCACGCCCGCCTGGAGCGCGGGCCGGAGGACTCCCTGCTGGTGTTCGACCTGGGCTCGCGGAACGGCACGCTGCTCAACGGCAAGCGCATCCAGGCGGCGCCGCTGCAGGACGGGGACCGGCTGGTGCTGGGCTCGAGCCTGGTGCTCAAGCTCGCCTACCTCGATCCCTTCGAGGCCGAGTTCCAGCGGCAGCTGTTCGAGGCCACGGTGCGCGACGCGCTCACCGGGGCCTTCAACCAGCGCTACTTCAACGGCCGGCTGGAGCAGGAGTTCGCCTTCAGCCTGCGCCACGGCGCGCCGCTCAGCCTGTGCCTGGTGGACGTCGATCACTTCAAGGCCGTCAACGATCAGCTCGGCCACCTGGCCGGGGACGAGGTGCTCCGCCAGGTGCCGCGCCTGGTGGCCGACGCCATCCGCGTGGAGGACGTACTGTGCCGCTGTGGCGGCGACGAGCTGGCCATCCTGCTGCGGCAGATCAGCCCGGCCCAGGCCCACGCCTTCGCCGAGCGCATCCGGCGCACGGTGGCCACGGCCCGCCTCGCGGTCCGGGACGCGGGCGGGGCGGGGCGCGTCTTGCAGGTGAGCGTGTCCATCGGGCTGGCCACCTTCGACCCCGCCAGCCACCGCTGCCCGGCCGACCTGGTGGCCGAGGCCGATCGCTACCTGTACTGCGCCAAGGCGCGCGGCCGGAACCGGGTGTCCTCCAGCCTGGTCGAGGACGACGCGCTGACCTGCGTCACGCCGCCGCCGGCGCCCTGAGCAGAGCCTGACACCGTGTCTGGTGTCGAGTCTCGAGATACCTATTGTTTCCCGACTTCGAGCAGCCCCGCGAGGTCCACGGGCAGCGGCGCCACGAGCACGAGCTCCTCGCCCGTGCCGGGGTGGGTGAGGGTCAGCCGCTCGGCGTGCAACGCCTGGCGCAGGTGACCGAGGCGCGCGAGCGCCGCGGCGTCCAGCCGGTCGCCGATCTGGGCCAGGTAGGGCCGGCCGTCCTCCTGGTAGAGCTTGTCCCCCAGGATGGGGTGCCCGAGGGCGGCGAGGTGCACGCGGATCTGGTGCTGCCGACCGGTGCGCGGCACGGCGGCGACCAGGGCCCGGTCCGCCCGGCGCGCGAGCACCTCGAGCTCGGTGCGCGCCGGCTGCCCGCCGCGCTCGTCCACCCGCATGCGGCAGCGCACGGGGAAGTCGGGGTCGCGCCCCAGCGGCAGCTCGACCTCGCGGCGGGTGAAGTCGGGGGCGCCCCGCACCACGGCCAGGTAGCGCTTCTCGATCGCGTGGCGGGCGAACTGCGCCCCGAGCCTCGAGGCGGCCAGCGCCGTGCAGGCGAACACGAGCACGCCGCTCGTCTCGCGGTCCAGGCGGTGGGCGGGCCGCAGCTCGAGGTCGCCGAGCTCGGCCCGGAGCCTGGAGAGCACCGTGCGCGTGCGGAAGGAACGCGAGGGGTGCACCGGCGCGCCCGGCCCCTTGTCGACCGCCAGCAGCCAGTCGTCGCGGTGGAGCAGCCGGTAGCGCACCTCGACCTCGGGCTCGGGGCGCACGAGGCGCGGGAGCCTGAGGACCTGGCCCGCGCGCAGCCGCTCCCCGAAGCGACCCGGCCGGCCGTCCAGCCGCACCGCACCGGCCGCCAGGCGCGCGCGCAGGGCCGAGCGGCTGAGCCCCAGGCGCGCGGCCAGGTAGGCGTCCAGCCGCAGGCCCGCGGCCTCCGCCCCCAGCACCCACTCGCGGAAGTCGTCGCCCACGCGCACGCGCGTCAGCCCCCGCAGAGCGCCCGGGCGAGCGGGAGCTGCCGGCCCGCGCCGAAGGCGCGGCGGGTCACCCGCAGCACCGGTGCGGCCTGGCGGCGCTTGTACTCGGAGGCCTCGACCAGCCGGAGCACGCGATCCACCAGGGCGGCCGGGTGGCCCCGCGCCAGGATGGCCTCGCGTCCGAGTCCCTGGGTGATGAACAGATCGAGCACCGCGTCGAGCTGCTCGTACGGCGGCAGGCTGTCCTGATCCACCTGGCCCGGGCGCAGCTCGGCCGAGGGCGGGCGGGTGAGGATCCGCGCGGGGATCACCTCGCCGGCCCGGTTGGCGTGGTGGGACAGGGCGACCACCTGGTGCTTCCACAGGTCGCCGATCGGCGCCAGGCCGCCGACCATGTCGCCGTACAGGGTGCAGTAGCCGGTGGCCAGCTCGCTCTTGTTGCCCGTGGCCAGCGGCAGCGCCCCGGTGCGGTTGGAGACCGCCATGACCAGCGCCCCGCGCACCCGGGCCTGGAGGTTCTCCTCCGTCAGCGTCAGGCCCACGTCGCCGAGCGCCGGGGCGACCGCCTGGAGGAGCGCGGCGTGTGGCCCATCGATGGGCAGCAGGTGGAAGCGCGCCCCGAGCCGCTCGGCCAGCAGCCGGGCGTCCTCCAGGCTCATCGCGGCCGAGTAGCGAGACGGCATCGCCAGGCAGATGACCCGCTCCCCGCCGAGCGCGTCGGCAGCCAGCGCGGCCACCAGGGCGGAGTCCACCCCGCCGCTCAGGCCGAAGACCACCTCGCCGAAGCCGCACTTGTGCGCGTAGCCCCGGAGGCCCATGACCAGGGCGTCGTGCAGCTCCGCCGCGCCCTCCGGGGGCGGGGCGCCGAGGCGGCCGCGGCCGACCTCGGTGTCGACCACCACCAGATCTTCGCGGAAGGCCTCGGCCCGGGCCCACAGCGCGCCGTCCGGGCCGACGCACAGGCTGCGGCCGTCGAAGAGCAGGGAGTCGTTCCCGCCCACCTGGTTGACCAGCAGCACGGGACGCCCGAGCCTGCGGGCGATCCGCCCCAGGTGCTCCTCGCGCTCCCGCCCGCGGCCGGCGTGGAAGGGGGACGCGGACAGGTTGACGATCAGCTCCGCGCCCTGGGCGGCCAGCTCGCCGACCGGATCCACGGCGTAGCGGCCGCGGCCCTCGTGCGGCCCCTCCCAGATGTCCTCGCACACGGTCACGCCCACCCGGCGCCCGGCGATCTCCAGGGGGCGCCGCTCGGCCGCCGGCTCGAAGTAGCGGTCCTCGTCGAACACGTCGTAGGTGGGCAGGCGCGTCTTGGCCTGGCGGGCCACCACCCGCCCAGCCCGGAGCAGCGCGGCGCAGTTCTGGATCGGCCGGCCGCGGGCATCGGGGTTCGCAAGCACGCAGCCGACCAGCGCGGGCACGGGCCCGAGGCTGGCGGCCAGGGCCTCGAGCGCGCGGCCCGCCGCGGCCACGAAGTCGTCCCGGCCGAGGAGATCGAGCGGCGGGTAGCCGGTGAGCGCGAGCTCGGGGAACACCACCAGCTCGGCCCCGGCGGTCACCGCGCGGGCGTAGGCGGCCTCGATCCGGCGCGCGTTGGCCTCCAGATCCGCGATCCGCGGGTCGAGCTGGGCCATGGCGATGCGCATCGCGCGCCCCCTCCGAGCCAGGCCTCAGCCCCGGGCCGAGGCCCCGGCGGCCTCCAGCGCGGCCAGCACCTCGACCGCCTCGTCGTCTCCGAGCTCGGCCGCGCGCAGCATGTGCCTGAGCCCCCGGGCGTGGTCCGTCTTGACGCCCTGCCCGGTCAGGTGGAGGACGCCCAGGTAGTAGTGGGCGTCGCCGTCGTCCTGGGTGGCCGCCTTGCGCAGCCAGCGCAGGCCCGCCGCCGGCGCGGACTCGACCCCCTGGCCGAGCACCAGCATCAGCCCGAGCGCGGACATGGCCGCCACCTCGCCCTGGTCCGCGGCCAGGCCGTACCAGCGCAGCGCCTGGCGCGCGTTCTGCCGAACCCCCTCGCCGCCCTGGTAGCAGTCCCCGAGCACCGCCTGGGCCTCGGCCAGGCCCGCCGCGGCCGCCTCGCGGAAGAGCGCGACCGCGGCGCGCGGATCGCGCCGGGCGCCGTCCCCGGCCTGCAAGAGCAGCCCCAGGCTGAGCTGGGCGACCGGATCGCCCTGGCGCGCGGCCTTCCGGTAGTAGCCCACCGCCTTCCTGGCGGAGCGCGGCACGGCGTCGCCCTGCTCGTGGAGCAGGCCGAGGTGCCACTGGGCCTCGGGATCGCCCGCCCGGGCCGCGGCCTCGAGCCAGCGGACGGCCCGCCGCTTGCTGGCCGGGGAGCCCGCCTGCAGGAGCCGATCCGCGAGCTCCACCTGGGCCAGGCTCAGGCCGCTCGCCGCCGCCCGCTCGAGCCAGCGCCGCGCGGCCTTCGGGTCGGCCGTCATGCCCAGCCCGTGCTCGAGCACGGCGAAGGCGTTCAGCTGCGCCAGCGGGTCGCCGAGCCGCGCCGCCCGCAGCGTGAGGGCCGCGGCCGCCTTGCGGTCTCGCCGGGCGCCCACCCCCTCGGCCAGGCACCAGGCGAGCTCCACCATGGCCGGCGCGTACCCGGCCTCCACGGCCGCCCGCAGCCAGGCCACCGCCCGCTTCGGGTTCTTCGGCATCTCCGCCTGGGCCAGCTCGAACAGCGCCGTCGCGTCTCCGGCCGCGGCCCGCGCGCGCCGATCGCCCTTGCCCGTCCGGGTCCCCTTCGCCTTTCCCTGCGTGGTCGCCATGCGCCCTCCTCAGTGGGTCAGCGGTCCGGTCTGCGCCCGCAGGCGCGCGGCCGCGGCGCGCCCGAGCGCGCGGCAGGCCTCGAGCACCTCTCCGGTCGGCTGGAAGCGCGCCTCGACCGGGGGCGCGATGAGCTCCCAGCCGCTCCGCCCGGCGAACTCCTCGAGCGCGCGCACCCCGCCGCCGCTCCAGCCATAGGAGCCGAACACGCCCAGCAGCCGGTTCTTCAGCCCCTTCCGCTCGAACAGATCCACCAGGTGCGCCATGAGCGGGTGCAGCAGGGTGTCGTAGGCCGGCGAGCCCAGCAGCACCACCTGGTAGCGCCAGGCGTCCCGCAGCATGAAAGACAGGTGCGCGCGGGACACGTCGTGGACCGCCAGGCGCCGCTCGCCGCCCGCCATGAGCCCCTCGGCCACGGCCTCCATCATCTTGCGGACGTTGCCGTACATCGAGGCGTAGCACAGCGCCACGCCGGGCTCGGCCTCCCAGTGGCTCCAGCGGCGGTAGCGCTCGATGACCTTGGCCGGGTCCCGGCGCCAGACCGGGCCGTGGGACGGAGCGATGATGCGCACCGGCAGGCCGGCCAGCTTCTGCAGCGCCTTCTGCACCATCACGCTGTAGCGGCCGACGATGTTCGCGTAGTAGCGCAGCATCTCGCCCTCGGCCGCGTCCACGTCGATCTCGTCGTCGAACAGCCCGCCGTCGAGCGCGCCGAAGGCCCCGAAGGCGTCGCAGGAGAACAGCACGCCGTGCTCGTGCTCGAAGGTGGCCATGGTCTCGGGCCAGTGCACCATGGGCACCAGGTGGAAGCCGAGCGTGTGCCCGCCGAGGTCGAGCGTCTCGCCGTCGGCCACCACCCGGAGCCCGTCCTTCACCTGGTGCAGGTGCAGCAGGAACTCGGCGGTCTTCTTGTTGCCGAGGATCTCGACCCCGGGGAACACCTCGCGCACCACGTTCAGGATGCCCGAGTGATCGGGCTCCACGTGGTTGACCACCAGGTAGTCGAGCTTCCGCCCGCCCAGGAGCTCGCGCACCTTCAGCAGAAACGGCGGGCCGGAGACGGTCTTGATGGTGTCGATGAGCGCGGTCTTCTGGCCCTGCACCAGGTAGGAGTTGTAGGCCACGCCCTTCGGCAGCGGCCACATGTTCTCGAACAGATCGGTCTCGCGATCGTTGGCCCCGACCCAGTGGATCCCGTCGACGATCTTCACGGCGCAGTCCATGGCTCCTCCGAGGCAGGCCCCACCCCTTTTCCCAGACCCGCCCCCCGGCGTCAAGCCGGACGGGCCTTGCTGCGCGCCACCAGGCGGTCGTAGAGCACCAGGCCGACCGCGGTCAGCAGGCCGATCCCGGCGAAGATGAGCCACAGGACGCGCGGCTGGCCGAGCTCGTCCACGTAGCGCACGTACAGCTCCGCGCCCACCACCCCGCCCACGCTCGAGCCCACCACCCCGTACAGGAACAGGTAGCCCATGTACATGGCCACCCGGCCGGGCGGGGCGATCTGGCCCACGTAGGCGATGAACTTGGGGTGCGCGGTCATCTCGCCGAGGGAGAAGATCACCGTGCCCGCCAGGAACACCCAGATGCCCGTGGACAGGGCCAGGAGCGCCATGCCCGCGGTGGCGATCAGGATGCCGGCCACCATGGTGGACAGCGGGCGGGTCTTCCTGACCAGCGCGCTCACCAGAAGCTGCAGGCACACGATGGTGAAGGCGTTGATGACGGTCACGAACTCCACGTCGAAGCGCCAGGCGCGCTCCAGGCCGAAGAAGCCGAACAGGCCGTTCATCACCGGCCTGAGGAGCGCGTCGAGGGCGGCAGGGTCCACGTAGGCCTGCACGTACCACAGCACCGTGCCGAACATCTGGAAGTACAGCACCCAGAAGCCCGAGTAGATGCCGATCATGGCCAGGAAGCGGCCGTGGTCGCGGAAGCGGGCGGGCTCCTGCCGCTCGAGCAGGAAGAGCGCGAGCAGCGTCGAGCCCAGCACCGAGGACACGATCCTCGCGTACAGGCTGAGGTCCGGCAGCGACCACACCGGCGCGTACAGCACGGCCAGCGCCCCCAGGGCCCTGAGCCAGTCGGTCAGGCCGCCGAGCCCGCCCGCGCGCGGCGCCAGGCGCAGCGCCAGGCAGGCGGCGAGCAGCATCAGCCCGAGGAACAGCACGAAGAAGGAGCGCTGCGAGGCCTTCTCGACCAGCTCGTCCAGGGCCGCCGGCGGGAGCCCGGCCAGGCGCGGCTCGGCCCGGAGCGCCCGGAGCAGGGCCTCGCGCTGGGCCTCGAGGACCTCGCGATCGGCCAGCCGCAGGACCGCCCGCGGGCCGCCCGCGGCGAGGTCGAGCTGGAAGCCGCCCTCGGGCGGCGCCTCCAGGCGCACCTCGAGCACCACCTTGGCGGCCGCCTGGTCGCGGAGCGCCGCGAGCGCCTCCGGGCCGACCGGCCCGAGGAACCCGGCCCGCTCGGCGAGCGCCCGGGCGATGGCCGGGTGGTCCTCCCCGAGCCGCGCGGGGTGGAACAACCTGAGGTGGGCGCGGTTCTCGACCGGCTCCACCTCCAGCGCGAAGGCCTCGGCCCGGCACAGGTTGGGCGTCACCTCGACCACCAGCGTGCCCACACCCATGGCCTGGGCGCGGGCCGCCACCACCCGGGTCGCGCCCGCGGGGTGCAGGAAGCGGTGGGCGCCCCAGCCGAGCAGCGCGGCGAGCACCACGAACACCACGACCAGGCCCAGGCGTGAGCGCCGCGCCCAACCCTCGAGCAGCACCACCGGGCTGTAGATGATCTCGAAGGCCCGGGCCAGGGTGGCGAGCAGACCGGGCTTCGCCTCGGGCGGCACCACGCCCGCCGTTGCGGGGGGCCTGGGTGGCTCGCGGTAGAAGAGCGCGGTCGGCAGGAGCAGGACGCCCGTCCCCAGCGAGGCCGCGACGAGCACCCAGGAGAAGCCCAGGCTGGCCTTCAACAGCGGCACCAGGACGAGCGGCACCAGCAGCGCGCCCAGGTTGATCGACCAGTAGAAGATGCCGAAGCCCAGCGTCCCGTTCGTCGAGTCGGTGCAGCGCGCGATGGTGCCCGAGATGATCGGCTTGAAGGTGCCCGCCCCGAGCCCCATGACGAACAGCGACCCGAACATGGCCGCGTAGGCGTGCGCCTGGGAGGCCAGCGCGTAGCCGCCGCCCAGGAGCGCGAAGGCGGCGAACAGCATGCGGCGGAAGCCGAAGCGATCGGCCAGCGCCCCTGCCACGATGGGCAGGAAGTACAGCAGCGGCGTGATCGTGCCGGTCAGCAGTCCGGTGTCCGTCTTGGAGTAGCCCAGCTCGTCGGTCAGGTAGACCGCGAGCGCGCTCATCACCCCGTAGTAGGCGCCGCGCTCGAAGAACTCGAACACGATCGCCAGCCAGAAGAGCGGCGGGAACCTGCTGCGCCCGGGGGTCGGGTCGCTCACGGCGCCCCCCCGCGCTCCGCCGCCAGGAGCTCGCCCAGGGTGGAGGCCAGGAGGGCGTAGTCCCCGGGCGCGTTGTAGGCCTGGGCCGAGATCCTGAGCACCCGGGCCGGCGGGGCGGGCCAGGGGAACACCGGCACCTCGAGGCCGCGCGCGGAGAGCACGGCCTGCAAGCCGTCGAGCCCCAGGGGGCCAGGCGCGGCCGAGGCCGGCCCCGCCGGCGGCAACGGCACCGCGGCCAGCGCGCCCAGCATCTCCTCCGGGCAGGGCGGCGGCGCGTCCAGCACCCCGAGCAGCAGGGCGCGGGCCTCGAGGGCCAGCGCGCGGTTGCGGGCCTGGAGCGCCGGCAGCCCGCCGGGCAGGAGCCCGGCGAGGAAGGCGACGCACTCGGGCAGGACCAGGTAGGGGCTGGGATCGTCCGTCCCCAGCCAGTCGAACTCCGCCAGGAAGCGGCTGCGGTCGGCGCGCCGGGCGGTGGCCCCGTGGCTGATGGCCAGCGGCCGGAGGCCGGCCTGGCGGTCCGCCCGGGCGTGCAGGATGGCCGCGCCCTTGGGGGCGCACAGCCACTTGTGGGCGTTGGCCGTGTAGTAGGACGCCCCGAGCCGGTCGAGCGCGAGCGGCAGCATGCCCAGCGCGTGGGCGCCGTCCACCAGGACCGCCACGCCGCGGCCCTCGAGCTCGGCCACCAGCCGCGCGATGGGCAGCACCAGGCCGGTCGGGCTGGTGACGTGGTCGAGGAGCGCGAGCCGGGTGCGCGGGGAGAGCGCCGCGCGCACGGCCGCGACCACCTCCTCAGGGGAGGAGAGCGGGAAGGGCACCC
>Ga0116143_10002945_pt1 | contig 17732 bp, 13 predicted proteins | sample AD_UKC034_MetaG_FD_89745 | JGI IMG/M metagenome (GOLD analysis project Ga0116143, IMG submission 89745) | Active sludge microbial communities of municipal wastewater-treating anaerobic digesters from USA - AD_UKC034_MetaG | ecosystem: Engineered > Bioreactor > Anaerobic > Digestate | place: USA...
AAGTGCTGCTTGACCTCGGCCCAGACCGCGTCCCGGATCGCGCCGCTGTCCTGCCCGGCCATCTGCATGATCAGGTGCGAGCCCAGGTTGCTGGTCATCACGATCACCGTGTTCTTGAAGTCCACGGTGCGGCCCTGGCCGTCGGTCAGGCGGCCGTCGTCCAGAACCTGCAGGAGCACGTTGAAGACGTCCGGGTGCGCCTTCTCGACCTCGTCCAGCAGCAGCACCGAGTACGGCTTGCGCCGCACCGCCTCGGTCAGGTAGCCGCCTTCGTCGTAGCCGACATAGCCCGGCGGCGCGCCGATGAGGCGGCTCACCGAGTGCTTCTCCATGAACTCGCTCATGTCGACGCGGATCATGTGATCCTCGCTGTCGAAGAGAAAGCCCGCCAGCGCCTTGCACAGCTCGGTCTTGCCGACACCCGTCGGGCCGAGGAAGAGGAAGCTGCCCAGCGGCCGGTTCGGATCGGAGAGACCCGCGCGGCTGCGCCGGATGGCGTCCGACACCGCGACGATGGCCTCGTCCTGACCGACCACGCGCTCGTGCAGCTTGTTCTCCATCTGCAGCAGCTTGTCGCGCTCGCCCTGCATCAGCTTGGAGACCGGGATGCCGGTCGAGCGCGAGACGACCTCGGCGATCTCCTCGGCGCCGACCATGGTGCGCAGCAGCTGCGGCGCGCCCTCGCCCTTGGCCTTGCCGGCCTCCTTGGCCTGCGCCTCCTTCAGCCGCTTCTCGAGTTCGGGCAGCTTGCCGTACTGCAGCTCGGCGACCTTGTTGAAGTCGCCCTTGCGCTTGAACTCCTCGACCTGGTGGCGAATGCGGTCGATCTCTTCCTTGACCTGCGCGCTGCCCTGCGCGGTGGCCTTCTCGGCCTGCCAGATCTCCTCGAGGTCGGCGTATTCGCGCTCGAGCTTGTCGATCTCCTCCTCGATCAGCGCCAGGCGCTTCTGCGAAGCCTCGTCATGCTCCTTCTTCACCGCTTCGCGCTCGATCTTGAGCTGGATGAGGCGGCGGTCGAGCTTGTCCATCGCCTCGGGCTTGGAGTCGATCTCGATCTTGATCTTGGCCGCGGCCTCGTCGATCAGGTCGATCGCCTTGTCGGGCAGGAAGCGGTCGGTGATGTAGCGGTGGCTGAGCTCGGCCGCGGCGACGATCGCCGGGTCGGTGATCTCGACGCCGTGGTGAACCTCGTACTTTTCCTGCAGCCCGCGCAGGATCGCGATCGTCGCCTCGACGCTGGGCTCGTCGACCAGCACCTTCTGGAAGCGGCGCTCGAGCGCGGCGTCCTTCTCGACGTACTTGCGGTACTCGTCGAGCGTGGTCGCACCGATGCAGTGCAGCTCGCCGCGCGCAAGCGCGGGCTTGAGCATGTTGCCCGCGTCGATCGCGCCCTCGGCCTTGCCGGCGCCGACCATCGTGTGCAGTTCGTCGATGAAGAGGATGATGCGCCCTTCGTCGGCGGCGACTTCCTTGAGAACGGCCTTCAGGCGCTCCTCGAACTCGCCGCGGTACTTGGCGCCGGCGAGCAGGCCCGCCATGTCGAGCACCAGCACGCGCTTGTCCTTGAGCGTCTCGGGCACCTCGCCGTTGACGATGCGCTGCGCCAGGCCCTCGACGATCGCCGTCTTGCCCACGCCGGGTTCGCCGATCAGCACCGGGTTGTTCTTGCTGCGCCGCTGCAGCACCTGGATCGCACGGCGGATCTCGTCGTCGCGGCCGATCACCGGGTCGAGCTTGCCCGCCCGCGCGCGCTCGGTCAGGTCCAGCGTGTACTTCTTCAGCGCCTCGCGCTGCCCCTCGGCCTCGGCCGAGTCGACCTTCTGCCCGCCGCGCACGGCCTCGATCGCCGCCTCCAGCGCCTTGTGCGTGAGCCCATGGCCGCGCACGATGCCGCCGATGTCGCTCTTGGAGTCGGCCAGCGCGAGCAGGAACATTTCGCTGGCGATGAACTGGTCGCCGCGCTGCATGGCCTCCTTGTCGGCCTGCTGCAGCAGTTGCACGAGGTCGCGCCCGGGCTGCACCGGCTGCCCGCCGCCCTGCACCTGCGGCAGGTTGCGGTTGGCCGTCTCCATCGCCGTGGCCAGCGCCGCCGTGTTGGCGCCGGCGCGGTCGAGCAGCGCCTTCGGCCCGTCGGGCTGCTGCAGCATCGCCGCCAGCAGGTGGCTGGGTTCGATGTAGGGGTTGTCACGCCCGACCGCCAGACTCTGGGCGTCGGCGAGCGCTTGCTGGAATGCGGTCGTCAGCTTGTCGAAACGCATGGAAAGTCCTCCGTTCAACAGCGGAAATGGGGCACGCCGCGGCCGTTTCAAGCCGCGGGCGATGCGTCAGACCAGCGCACCGAGCCGTCGGTAGCGGCCGCCGTAGAAGAGCAGCGGAGGAACGTGGCTCTCGCGCATCGCGAGCACGCGCCCGATGAAGAGCTCGTGATCACCGGCCTCCTGGTGCGCGTCGGTCGCGCAGACGAAGGTCGCCGCAGCGCCTTCGAGCAGAGGCAGTCCGTGCGCGCCGCGTTGCCACGAGGCACCGAACCGGTGTTCGCAGCGCGAGGCGAAGAGCTGCGACTGATCGACCTGCGACTCGGCGAGCACGTTGATCGCGAAGTGCGGCGCCGCGCAGAAGGCGTCGAAGCAGCCGCTGGCGCGCCGCAGCGACCACAGCACGAGCGGCGGGTCCAGCGACAAGGAGGCGAACGAGTTGATCGTGAGGCCAAGCGCCTGGCCACGCGCATCCAGCGTCGTCACGATCGCCACCCCGGTCGCGAAGCGCCCGAGCGCCTGACGCAGCCGGTGCGGATCGACCGCTGCGGCGGGCGTTGCCGCACCGAGCGCCTCCGCCGCGACCACAGACGCCGGCGGATTGGCCGGCGGAAAAGGCTTGCCTGCCGACATCGACCTCTTCAGGCCGTCGCCACCGCGTTGCCGGCGCGGATGCCCCAGCGCGCCAGCGCCTCGTCGTCCTCGATGCGGGCGTCGACCCAGCGCACACCGTCGGCGGTGGCCTCCTTCTTCCAGAATGGTGCCTGCGTCTTCAGGTAGTCCATCAGGAACTCGCAGGCCTGGAAGGCCTGGCCGCGATGTGCCGAGGAAACGGCGACGAGCACGATCTGGTCGTGCAGCTGCAGCGGACCGACGCGGTGGATGACCCGCACCGCGCGGATGTCGAAGCGCGCGAGCGCCTCGTCGATCATCGCCTCGATCGCCTTCTCGGTCATGCCGGGATAGTGCTCGAGCTCGAGCCCTTGCACCTCCCCGGGCCCGCCCGCGTTGCGGTCGCGCACGGTGCCGACGAAGCTCACGACGGCACCCACCGCCGCGTCTCTTGCGCGCAGCGCCGCGACCTCGGCCGCCAGGTCGAAGTCGGAGGTCTGGATGCGAACGCGCGCGACCGGTTCCATTTCGCGAATCATTGTGGCACCGGGGCCGGGGCCGCGCTGCGGGCGCGCCCCATGCCCCCGCCGCCGTCCTCAGCCGCCGGTGACCGGCGGGAAGAACGCGACTTCGGCGCCGTCGGCGATCACGCTAGCCTCCTCGGCCATGACCTGGTCGAGCGCGCAGCGCAGCGCGCGCTGCCGCGACAGCGCTTGCGCGTGCGCGCCGCCGCGCGCCACCAGCGCATCGCGCAGCCCGGCCAGCGTCGTGCCCTCGGGCAGTTCGACCGTCTCCGCCGCGCCGAGCGCCTCGCGCAGCGAGGCGAAGTAGCGTACCTGCACCTTCATCCGATCAGCTCCGCAAACGGCAGGAAGCGCACCGCGTCGCCGCGGGCAATCGTCCGGCCCGGCGGGTTGTCGACCAGGCCATCGCCCCAGACCGCCGAGGTCAGCACGCCCGAGCTCTGGTTGCCGAAGAGCTCCAGCCCTCCGCTCTCGTTCATGCGCGCGCGCATGAATTCGCGGCGGCGGTCGGCGCGCGGCCAGTCGAAGTCCGCGCGCGCCGACAGGCCTCGCGGCAGCGACACCGCCGCCCCCTGCATCGCCCGCAACACCGGCGCCACCGCGATCAGGAAGTTGACGAAGCTCGAGACCGGGTTGCCCGGCAGGCCCATGAAGATCGCCGCCCCATCGTCGTCGTTGCGACGTACGCCGCCGAAGGCCAGCGGCTTGCCCGGCTTGATCGCCACCTGCCAGTTCTCGATCCAGCCCTGGCTCTGCACCGCCGGACGGATGTGGTCCTCCTCGCCGGTGGACACGCCGCCCGAGGTCAGGATCAGGTCGTGCCCCATCGCCGCCTCGGCCAGCGCGGCGACCGTTGCGTCCAGCCGGTCGGGGACGATGCCGAAGTCGGTGACCTCGCAGCCCGCCGCCTGCAGCAGGCCGCGCAGCAGATAGCGGTTGGAGTTGTAGATCGCACCGGGCCGCAGCGGCTGTCCGGGCATCACGAGTTCGTCGCCGGTGGACATCAGCGCCACGCGCGGCCGGCGCACGACCTCGAGCCGGGCGGCGCCGACCGAGGCCGCCAGGCCCATCGCCTGCGCCGACAGCCGCGCGCCGCGCGCCAGCACGGTCGAGCCGAGCTGGATGTCCTCGCCACGGCGGCGGATCCACTGGCCCGCACGCGGCACGGTGTTCACTCGGACGGAACCGAGGCCTTCGCCGGCGATCGCCTCGCAGTCCTCCTGCATCACGATCGCGTCCGCGCCCGGCGGGACCTGCGCCCCGGTGAAGATGCGCGCCGCCGTGCCCGCTTGCAGCGGCTGGCCGACGACGCCCGCCGGTATGCGCTGCGCCACCGGCAGCACGCTGCCCGGCGCCGGCACGTCGGCCGCGCGCAGCGCATAGCCGTCCATCGAGGTGTTGTCCGCCGGCGGCACGTCCAGGCCGCTGGTTACCGGCGCGGCCAGGATGCGTCCCAGCGCCTCAAAGGTCGACACCGTCTCGGTGTCCTTGATCGGGTTGGCCTGCCCGCCGGCAATCAGGCGCTGCAGCACCTCGTCCAGCGGCATCAGGGGGCGTCGGTCGGCCATCGCTTCCTCATCCGGAGTGGCTTGCACAGTGCGTTTCGATGAAGCGCTTGACCGCGGCCGCATCGGCCGGCAGCACGGTGAAGCGCCGCGGAAGATCCTCGATCCGCGCAAGTGCCGCCGGCCGCTCCGGATCGCGACCCAGCGCCTCCTGGATCGTCGCGGCGAACTTGGCCGGCAGCGCGGTTTCCAGCACCAGCATCGGCACGCCCGGGCGCAGGTGCTCGCGAGCGACCTTGAGCCCGTCGGCGGTGTGCGTGTCGATCATCACGTGCAGGCGCTGCCAGGTGTCGCGGATCGTCGCGATGCGGTCGGCGTGCGTGCTCTTGCCCGAGACGAAACCGTAGCGCGCCGCGCGCGCGAATTCGTCCGGCGCGAGCGTGAAGCCGCCCTCGCGGGCCAGCATCGGCCCGAAGAGCTCGGCGGTGCGCGCGGCGTCGCGCTCGAGCAGGTCGAAGACGAAGCGCTCGAAGTTGCTCGCCTTGGAGATGTCCATCGACGGGCTCGAGGTTTCGTAGGTCTCGGCGCTGCCGCGCACGCGATAGCGGCCGGTGCGGAAGAACTCGTCGAGAACGTCGTTCTCGTTCGTCGCGAGCACGAGCTGCTCGATCGGCAGGCCCATCATGCGCGCGACGTGCCCGGCGCAGATGTTGCCGAAGTTGCCCGAAGGCACCGCGAAGCTCACGCGCTCGTCGTTGCCGCGCGTGGCCTGGAAGAAGCCGGCGAAGTAGTAGACGACCTGCGCCAGCAGCCGCGCCCAGTTGATCGAATTGACCGTGCCGATGCGGTAGCGGCGCTTGAATGCGAGGTCGTTGCCGATCGCCTTGACGATGTCCTGGCAGTCGTCGAACACGCCCTCGATCGCCAGGTTGTGGATGTTCGGGTCCTGCAGGCTGAACATCTGCGCCTGCTGGAAGGGGCTCATGCGGCCGTGCGGCGAGAGCATGAAGACGCGGATGCCCTTCTTGCCGCGCATCGCGTACTCGGCGGCGCTGCCGGTGTCGCCGCTGGTCGCGCCGAGGATGTTGAGCTCCTCGCCGCGGCGCCCGAGCTCGTACTCGAAGAGCCGCCCGAGCAGCTGCATCGCCATGTCCTTGAACGCCAGGGTCGGACCGTTGGACAGGCCCTGCAGGTACAGCCCGTCCTCGAGCCGCGTGAGCGGAGTGATCGCGTCGGTGCCGTAGGTCTCCTTGTTGTAGGTCGCGTGCACCAGGCGCTTGAGGTCCGCGGCCGGGATGTCGTCGATGTAGAGCGAGAGGATCTCGAAAGCCAGGTCGGCATACGAGAGTCCGCGCCAGCGCGAAAGCGTCGCTGCGTCGACGCGCGGGTAGTGCGTCGGCAGGTACAGGCCGCCGTCGGGCGCCAGGCCTTCGAGCAGGGTCTCCGAGAAGCCGCGGGGCGTGCGGTCGCCGCGGGTGCTGAGGTACTTCACGACAGTTCCTCTTTGCGGATGCGCACGATCGGCGCGAGCACCGTCGGCAGCGCCTGCATCTGCGCCAGCGCCTTGTTCATCTGCCCCTCGACGGTGTCGTGCGTCAGGATGATCAGATCGGTCTGGTCCTCGCCTTCGCCGCTCTCGCGTTGCAGCACGGCGTCGATGCTGATGTCGTGCTCGGCGAGGATCCCGGTGATGCGCGCGAGCACGCCGGCCTCGTCGGCAACGACCAGGCGCAGGTAGAAGGCGGTCACGACCTCGTCGATCGGCAGGATCGGCGTCGCCGCAAGCGCCCCGGGCTGGAACGCCAGGTGCGGCACCCGGTGGTGCGGGTCGGCGGTGTGCAGCCGCGTGATGTCGACGAGGTCGGCGATCACGGCGCTGGCCGTCGGCTCGCTGCCGGCGCCCTTGCCGTAGTAGAGCGTGGTGCCCACCGCGTCGCCCTGCACGACGACGGCGTTCATCGGGCCCTCGACGTTGGCCACCAAGCGCTGTGCCGGGATCAGCGTCGGGTGCACGCGCAGCTCGATGCCGCCGGCGGTGCCGGCCCCGGCGAGATCGTCGCGCCGCTTCGTGATGCCCAGCAGCTTGATGCGGTAGCCGAGCTGCTCGGCGTAGCGGATGTCGGCCGCCTGCAGCGCGGTGATGCCCTCGATGTGCGCCTTGTCGAACTGCACCGGGATGCCGAAGGCGATCGCGCTCATGATCGTCGCCTTGTGCGCGGCGTCGATGCCCTCGATGTCGAAGGTCGGGTCGGCCTCGGCGTAGCCCAGGCGCTGCGCCTCCTTCAGCACCTGCGCGAAGTCCAGGCCCTTGGCGCGCATCTCGCTCAGGATGAAGTTGGTCGTGCCGTTGATGATCCCGGCGACCCACTCGATGCGATTGGCCGTCAGGCCCTCGCGCAGCGCCTTGATGATCGGAATGCCGCCGGCCACCGCCGCCTCGAAGGCGACGATCACGCCCTTGGTGCGCGCCGCCTCGAAGATCTCGGTGCCGTGGACCGCCAGCAAGGCCTTGTTCGCTGTGACCACATGCTTGCCCGCGGCGATCGCCTCGAGCACCAGGGTCTTGGCGATGCCGTAGCCGCCGATCAGCTCGACGACGATGTCGATCGCCGGGTTGGCGATCAGCGCGCGCGCATCGGCGACGACCTCGGCGGCTTCGCCGACGATCGCCTTGGCGCGCGCGACGTCGAGGTCGGCGACCATCGTGATCGCGATCTCGCGCCCCGCGCGGCGGCGGATCTCCTGCTGGTTGCGCTGCAGCACCTTGAAGGTGCCGCTGCCGACGGTGCCGATGCCGAGCAGCCCGACCTGGATGGGTTTCATGATCTTCTTGTTCTCAGCTGGAGTGACGCTTGCGATAGTGCGCGAGGAAACGCTCGATGCGGCCGATGGCCTCGGTCAGGTCGTCGACCGTGGGCAGGAAGACGAGCCGGAAGTGGTCGGGGTCGGGCCAGTTGAAGCCCGTGCCCTGCACGATCAGCACCTTCTCGTCGGCGAGCAGGTCGTAGGCGAACTGCTGGTCGTCGGCGATCGGGTAGACCTTCGGGTCCAGGCGCGGGAACATGTAGAGTGAAGCCTTGGGCTTGACGACGCTCACCCCCGGGATCGCGCTCATCATCTCGTACGCGAGATCCCGCTGCCGGCACAGCCGCCCCGTCGGCGCGACCAGGTCCTTGATGCTCTGGTAGCCCCCGAGCGCCGTCTGGATCGCCAGCTGTCCGGGCGTGTTCGCGCACAAGCGCATCGAGGCCAGCATGTTCAGGCCCTCGATGTAGTCGCGCGCCGGGCGCTTGTTGCCCGAGACCACCATCCAGCCGGCGCGAAAACCGCAGCTGCGGTAGTTCTTCGACAGGCCGTTGAAGGTGACGAAGAGCACGTCGTCGGCCAGGCTCGCGATGCTCGTGTGCGTGTGGCCGTCGTAGAGCGTCTTGTCGTAGATCTCGTCGGCGAAGACGATCAGCTCGTTGCGGCGCGCGATCTCGACGATGTCCTTCAGCAGGCCCACCGGATAGAGCGCACCGGTCGGGTTGTTCGGGTTGATGACGACGATCGCCTTGGTGCGCGGCGTCAGCTTGGCGCGGATGTCGTCGAGATCGGGCAGCCAGCCGGCGCCCTCGTCGCAGCGGTAGTGCACCGGCGTGCCGCCCGACAGCGACACGACGGCGGTGTGCAGCGGGTAGTCGGGACTCGGAATCAGCACCTCGTCACCAGCATCGAGCAGCGCGTTCATGCTCATCGCGATGAGTTCCGAGGCACCGTTGCCGAGGTAGACATCGTCGACGCCGACGCCGGCGATGCCCTTCTCCTGCGTGTAGTGCACGACCGCCTTGCGCGGCGCGAACAGCCCCTTGCTGTCGGTGTAGCCGGCCGCCTCCTGGCTCGGCAGGTTGCGGATCATGTCCTGCACGATCTCGTCGGGCGGCAGCAGCCCGAACGCGGCGACGTTGCCGATGTTGAGCTTGATGATCTTGTGGCCTTCGTCCTCCATCTGCCGGGCCTTGTCGAGCACCGGCCCGCGGATGTCGTAGCCGACGTTGGCGAGCTTGGCGGATTTGTGGATGATCTTCAAACCGGGCCTGCCTGTTGCACTGCAAAACGTACAATTCTAGGCGCGGCCTCAAGCCTGCGCCGGGACCGGAAGCCCCGCGCCACCCCCGCACCATGCGGCAACAGTCCCCTTGAAGTTCCAGCCCGACACCGCCCTCGGCGTCAACACCATCAGCCGCCTCGATCCCGGCCGCATCGTGGTCGGGGCAACGCCGTTCGCGCACAGCATCATCGTGCCCTGGGCCGGCGAAGTGCTGCGCTGGGACGTCGAGCGCTTCGAGCAGCTCGCCGCTGCGCACATCGAGGCTCTGCTCGCGCTGCAGCCCGAACTCGTGATCCTCGGCAGCGGTCGCCGGCTGCGCTTTGCCGCGCCGGCGCTCGTGCGCGCGCTGATCGACCGTCGCATCGGCTACGAGGCCATGGACACCGCGGCCGCCGCCCGCACCTACAACGTGCTGGCCGGCGAGCGGCGTAAGGTGGTCGCGGCGCTGATCCTCGAACCGGCCGAGTGAGGCGCCCGCGCGCCGGCCGGGATGCTCCGTCGCCGCGCTCCAAGAGGCCAAAAGGCGCGCTTGACGCGCACTTTATAATGCGCCGTTGAGCCGCATGCGGCGCGACGCTTGCCGAGAACAGTCAACCCATGACGCCTGTAGTCAACAAAACCCTCCCGGAATTCGAAGCGCACGCCACCGGTGGCGTGAAGGTCACTCCCCAGTCGCACCTCGGCCAGGCCGTCGTCCTCTACTTCTACCCGAAGGACGGGACCCCGGGCTGCACCACCGAGGCGATGCAGTTCCGCGACCGCTACAAGGACTTCCAGAAGGCCGGCGCCGTGGTCTTCGGCGTCTCGCGCGACAACATGGCGTCGCACGACAAGTTCAAGCAGAACCTCGAACTGCCGTTCGAGCTCATCGCCGACACCGAGGAGAAGCTCTGCCACATGTTCGGCGTCGTCAAGAACAAGATCATGTACGGCAAGAAGGTCAAGGGCATCGAGCGCAGCACCTTCCTGATCGACGCCGAAGGCGTGATGCGCGCCGAATGGCGCGGCATCAAGGTCGCCGGGCATGTCGACGACGTGCTCAAGGCCGTCAAGGCCTTGAAAAAGGCCGCCTGAGCCTGATATCGACGCCCTGCCTCCGCCGGTCGTGTCCGCGGCCGATTCCCTGGCTCTTTTCGCCTTTGCCCCGCAAGCCGTGCAGTGCCCTGCACGGCTTTTTCGTTGCTGACACCGCACGAACATGCCCCTGCCCAAGCCCCCCAGCAAGAAGGGCGACCTCCTGCCCACCACCGAACTGGACATGCCGGCCCGCCCGCGAGCGGCCAAGCGCCAGCAGCCGGTTCCGGGCGCCGCGGCGTCGACCGCCGGCCTGGCCGTGATGATCGATCCTCCGGCGCCCGCACCCGCCTCGGCCGCGGCACGCGAGCCGCTCCCCGGCAAGCCAAGCCCACCGGAGGCAACGGCGCGCCCGGCGCCCGCCGCCGCCGCGCGGCCCGGCCCCTCGCCCCGGGGCCGCCACACGCGGGCCGACGGCCGTGCCCGGCTCTTCGTGCTCGACACCAATGTGCTGCTGCACGATCCGATGTCGCTCTTTCGCTTCGAGGAGCACGACATCTTCCTGCCGATGATCACGCTCGAGGAGCTCGACAACCATAAGAAGGGCCTGAGCGAGGTCGCGCGCAACGCGCGCCAGGTCAGCCGCGAGCTCGACGCGCTGGCACGGCTGCAGGACCGGCAGGGCCAGTCGACGCTGAAGGCCGACCTCAAGGCCGGGATCGACCTTGCGATGACCGGCCACCGCGAGGCGCGCGGACGGCTCTTCTTCCAGACCGACCCGCTGGACCTGCGGCTGCCTGCCGGGCTGCCGCAGGGCAAGGCCGACAACCAGATCCTCGCCGTGGTGCAGGGCCTGCGCGAGGCCTACGCCGAGCGCGACGTCGTGCTGGTGTCCAAGGACATCAACATGCGCATCAAGGCGCGTGCGCTGGGTCTGCCCGCGGAGGACTACTACAACGACCGCACGCTCGAGGACGACGACCTGCTCTACACGGGCGTCATGCCGCTTCCGGCCGACTTCTGGGAGCGCCACGGCAAGACGATGGAGAGCTGGGTCCAGGGCAGCCACACCTACTATCGCATCAGTGGTCCGCTGGTGCCGGCGCTGCTGGTCAACCAGTTCGTCTACCTGGAGTCGCCGGGTGCGGCGCCGCTTTACGCGCGCGTGATCGAGATCACCGGGCGCAGCGCGGTGCTCAAGACGCTGCGCGACTACACGCACGGGAAGAACGCCGTCTGGGGCGTGACCGCGCGCAACCGCGAGCAGAACTTCGCGCTCAACCTGCTGATGGACCCCGAGTGCGACTTCGTCACGCTGGCCGGCACCGCCGGCACCGGCAAGACGCTGATGACGCTGGCCGCGGGCCTGGCGCAGGTGCTCGACGAGCGGCGCTACAGCGAGATCATCGTCACCCGTGTCACCGTCCCGGTCGGCGAGGACATCGGCTTCCTGCCCGGCGACGAGCAGGAGAAGATGGGACCGTGGATGGGCGCACTCGACGACAACCTCGAGGTGCTCGCACGCACCGACACCAGTGCCGGCGAATGGGGCCGCGCGGCGACCAACGACCTGGTGCGCAGCAAGATCAAGATCAAGAGCCTGAACTTCATGCGCGGGCGCACCTTCCTCGCCAAGTACGTGATCATCGACGAGGCGCAGAACCTCACGCCCAAGCAGATGAAGACGCTCATCACGCGCGCGGGCCCCGGCACCAAGATCGTGTGCCTTGGCAACCTGGCGCAGATCGACACGCCCTACCTCACCGAGGGCTCGAGCGGCCTGACCTACGCGGTCGACCGCTTCAAGGGCTGGCCGCATGGCGGCCACGTGACACTTGCGCGCGGAGAGCGCTCGCGTCTGGCCGACTACGCCAGCGACGTGCTGTGACAGTGGCGCCGGTCGCGGGGCGTGTCCGCGACCGGCGCTGGACCACGCTCAGGCCTGCCCGGGCGTCACCAGCTTGATGATCTGCTGCAGCGCGGTCGGATCCTCAATCGTCGTCAGGTCGCCCGGATCGCGCTGCTCGCACACCGCCTGGATCGCGCGGCGCAGCAGCTTGCCCGAGCGCGTCTTGGGCAGCACGGTGACGAAGCGCACGCGCGAAGGCCGCGCGACCGCGCCCAGCTGCTCATCGACGAGCTTCATGATCTCGCCCTCGTGCTTGAGCGCGAGTTCGGGCGTAGCCGCCTTGGCGCCGTCCTTGAGCACCGCGAAGGCCATCGCGACCTGGCCCTTGAGCGTGTCGGCCACGCCGACCACCGCGACCTCGGCGACGTTCGGGTGGCTGGCGATGCTCTCCTCGATCTCGCGCGTGCCCAGGCGGTGCCCGGCGACGTTGATGACGTCGTCGGTGCGCCCGAGGATGAAGTAGTAGCCCTCGTCGTCGCGAATGCCCCAGTCGAAGGTGCTGTAGATCATCCGCCCCGGGATTGTCTTCCAGTAGGTCTCGATGAAGCGCGCGTCGTCGCGCCAGACCGTCTGCATGCAGCCCGGCGGCAGCGGACCCTCGATCGCGAGCACACCCTTCTGGTTCGCGCCGGTGAGCTCCTCGCCGGTGCTCTCGTCGATCAGCTTCACGTCGTAGCCGTACACGGCTTTGCCCGGCGAGCCGAACTTGGCCTCCTGCTTCTCGATGCCGTCGCACAGCGTGAGGATCGGCCAGCCGGTCTCGGTCTGCCAGTAGTTGTCGATGATCGGCTTCTTCAGCGCATCGGCGATCCAGCGCGCGGTCGGCTCGTCCAGCGGCTCGCCGGCCAGGAACAGCGTGCGCAGCGACGACAGGTCGTGCCGCGTCAGCGCCGCCGGATCCTGCTTCTTCAGCACGCGCACGGCTGTGGGCGCGCTGAACATCACCGTGACCTTGTACTTCTCGACCAGCTTCCACCAGATCGCCGCGTCCGGACGGATCGGCAGGCCCTCGTACATGATCGTCGCCATCCCGGCCAGGAGCGGCCCGTAGACGATGTAGCTGTGGCCCACCACCCAGCCGATGTCGCTGGTGCTGAAGTAGGTCTCGCCGGCGTTGCCGCAGAAGATGCGCTTCATGCTCGAAGCGAGCGCCACCGCGTAGCCGCCGGTGTCGCGCTGCACGCCCTTGGGCCTGCCGGTCGTCCCCGAGGTGTAGAGCGTGTAACTCGGGTGCGTGGATTCGACCCACTCGCAGGGCACCTGCGCGTCCATGTGCTGCTTGCGCAGGCTGGCCCAGTCCTCGTCGCGGCCGGCGACGCGCTCGAAGGCCACCAGGCCACGATCGACCATCAGGACCTTGGCCGGCTTGTGGCTGGAGAGCTGGATCGCCTCGTCGAGCAGCGGCTTGTAAGGCACGACCTTGCCGCCGCGGCTGCCGGCGTCGGCACTGACGATCACCACCGGATCGGCGTCGTCGATGCGGCTGGCCAGGCTCACGCTCGCGAAGCCGCCGAAGACCACCGAGTGCAGCGCGCCGATGCGCACGCAGGCAAGCATCGCGAACGTCGCCTCGGGAATCATCGGCATGTAGATGAGCACGCGGTCGCCCTTCTTCACGCCGAGCTCCTGCAGCGTCGCGGCCATGCGCTGGACCTCGGCGTGCAGCTCGCGGAAGCTGTAGACGCGCTCCCGGTCGGTTTCGGTGGAAACGAAGATCAGCGCGTTCTGGTCGGCGCGCGCAGCCAGGTGCCGGTCGATCGCGTTGTGACACAGGTTGGTCGTCCCGCCGACGAACCACTTCGCGAACGGCGGGTTCGAGTAGTCGCAGACCTGCGTGAAGGGGGTCTTCCAGTCGATCAGCGCGGCTTCGTCGCGCCAGAAGGCGTCGCGATCCTCGATCGAGCGGCGATGGAAGTCGGCGTAGCGCGTGTCGGGCTTGTTCATGCGGTTGTCTCCTCGGAATGCGGGCGCACGCCGCCGGCGTGCGCCATCGATCGAAGCTGGGTCGATTAGGTTGGCCGGCACTGACGCGCGCCTGACGCTGGCACAACACGCTGGCACCACCACTTCGCCCGCGTCCAGCTTAACGCGTTGACACGATGTGCAAGGCCGACCTATTCTTGCGCGATCGACATGGTCACGTCGGGGAGGGTGCGTGCGTGCCTTCGCAGACCCGCACGTCCGCCTCCTACCGATGCTCCAGCACAAGCCGCACCACAAGTCTCTGCCACGGTCCACCCGCCTGTTTGTCTCGGCTGTCCTCCTGACCTCACTCATGGCGACTGCGCAGGCGGCACCCGAGAGCGCAGCCGCCGGCAGTGAGACCCTCGACCCGATGGCACAGCTGCTGAACGAGAAGGGCTTGCTTCCCGCGGGCCTTGCAGCCACGCCGCAGGCCCTGGCCCGGCGCATGGGCGACGCCGCGTCGGATCTCGTGGTCTCGGCGCTCGGCTTCCTGGGGATCGCGTATCGGCGCGGGGGCAGCTCGGCCGACGAGGGTTTCGACTGCAGCGGCTTCACGCGCCACGTCTTCGAGCACAGCCTGGGGCTGATCCTGCCTCGGCGCGCCAACGAGCAGGCGCAGCTGCCCGGCTTGCTGTCGGTGCAGCGCGACGAACTCCAACCCGGCGACCTCGTGTTCTTCGACACCATGCGCCGCGCGTTCAGCCATGTCGGCATCTACGTCGGCGGCGGGCGCTTCATCCATGCACCACGCAGCGGCGCACGTATCCGCCTCGAGGACATGGGCGGCTCATACTGGGCCAGGCGCTTCAACGGCGCGCGGCGCGCCGACGTCTCGAGCGCCGCAGCCGGCGGGGCACAGCCGCGCACCGGATCGGGTGGGCAGCTTCAGCCCTGAAGCTACGAGGGCCGCGCATGGGCGGCACAATGCGGGCCATGGGTGAGCCCGTCATTCCCGTTGCCGACCTGCGCTACGCGGCGACCGTGCCGCAGATCCCTGCCGATGCCCCGGCACCGAGCTCCGAAGTGCGCGACCGCCGCGGCCGTCCGCTGCGCGACTTGCGCATCTCGGTCACCGACCGCTGCAACTTCCGCTGCACCTACTGCATGCCCAAGGAGTTGTTCGGCGCGAACTACAAGTTCCTGCCGCAGAGCTCGCTGCTGAGCTTCGAGGAGATCACGCGCGTGGCGCGCCTCTTCACCGCGCACGGAGTGCACAAGCTGCGCCTGACCGGCGGCGAGCCGCTCTTGCGCAAGAACGTCGAGAACCTGATCGCGATGCTGGCTGCGCTGCGCACACCCGCGGGCGAACCGCTCGACATCACGCTGACGACCAACGGTTCGCTGCTGGCGCGCAAGGCGCAGGCGCTGAAGGACGCCGGACTGCAGCGCGTGACGGTGAGCCTGGATTCGCTCGACGACGCGACCTTCCGCCGCATGAACGACGTCGACTTCCCGGTGGCCGACGTGCTGCACGGGATCCGCGTCGCGCAGCAGGTGGGCCTTGCGCCGATCAAGATCAACATGGTGGTGAAGAAGGGCACGAACGAGCACGAGATCGTGCCGCTGGCGCGCCACGTCCGCGACAGCTTCGGCCCCGGCGTCGTGCTGCGCTTCATCGAGTACATGGACGTGGGCGCGAGCAACGGCTGGCGCATGGACGAGGTGCTGCCGAGCGCCCAGGTGGTCGAGATGATCGATCGCGTCTTCCCGCTGCGGCCGCTTGAGCCCAACGCGCCCGGCGAGACCGCGCAGCGCTGGGCCTACCGCGACGGCGGCGGCGAGATCGGCGTCATCAGCAGCGTCACCCGCGCCTTCTGCCGCGACTGCAACCGGGCACGGCTGTCCACCGAAGGCAAGCTCTTCCTCTGCCTGTTCGCGAACCACGGGCACGACCTGCGCGCGCTGCTGCGCGGCCAGCACGCGGAAGGCCGGCCCTACACCGACGCCGAGATCGCCGCGGCGATCGGGCTCATCTGGTCGCAGCGCGAGGACCGCTACTCCGAACTGCGCGCGCTGCAGGCCCACGACACCGGAGCCAAGGCGCCGCGCATCGAGATGCACTACATCGGCGGCTGAGCGTCGCCCACCCGGTCTTATTCGGCGCCGTGCGCCGCGGGCAGCGCAGGCGACGACGCTGCCGCCTGGGTCTCCCCCGCCTCCGGCGTCGTGATCTCGCCCGGGATGCCCTTGCGGGCGAAGAGGGTGTAGACGGTCGGGACGACGAAGATCGTCAGCAGCGTCCCGAGCGACATGCCGCCGACGATCACCCAGCCGATCTGCTGCCGGCTCTCGGCACCGGCGCCGCGCGCCAGCGCCAGCGGCAGTGCGCCGAGCACCATCGCGCCGGTGGTCATCAGGATCGGCCGCAGGCGCAGGCTCGCCGCTCGCACCACCGCCTCGAGAGTCTCCATGCCCTGCTTGCGCAGCTGGTTGCTGAACTCGACGATCAGGATGCCGTGCTTGCTGATCAGGCCGACGAGCGTGATCAGCCCGATCTGCGAATAGACGTTGAGCGTCCCGCCGGTGAGCCGCATCGCGGTGAGCGCACCGACCATCGACAGCGGCACCGAGAGCAGGATCACGAAGGGGTCGACGAAGCTCTCGAACTGCGCCGAGAGCACGAGGAAGATGAACATCAGCGCGAGCACGAAGACCAGGCCGAGCGCGCCCGAGGAATCGCGGAACTCGCGGCTGACGCCGTTGAGCTCGGTCGCGTATCCCGGCGGCAGCGTGCGCGCGGCGACCTCGTCCATGTACTGCAGCGCCTCGCCGAGCGAGTAGCCCTGCGCCAGGTTGGCGGTGATGCTGACCGCGCGCCGCTGGTTGAAGTGGTTCAGTTCGCGCGGGCTCACCGCCTCGCGCACCCGCACGAGCGAGGACAGCGGCACCATCACGTCGCCGCGCCCGCGCACGAAGAGCTTCTCGATGTCGTCGGGCGTCGTGCGCCCGACCGCCGCCGTCTGGACGATGACGTCGTACTGGTCGGCGTCGCGCTTGTAGCGCGTGACGACGCGGCCGCCGAGCATGGTCTCGACGGTGCGCGCCACCGCCTCGACCGAAACCCCCATGTCCGCGGCCCGCGCACGGTCGACGTCCATGAAGATCTCGGGCTTGTTGAGCTGCAGGTCGACGTCGGGCTGCTGGATGCCCGGGTTCTTCGCGATCTCGGCCATCACCGCCTGCGTCACGCGCGCCATGTTCGCCCAGCTGTCGCTGCTGACGATGACGACGTTGAGCGGCCGCGAGCGGAAGCCCTGCCCGAGGCTCGGCGGCGTGATCGGGAAGACGCTCACGCCGGGCAGCGACGAGAGCTTGGGCACGAGGTCGCGCTGCAGCTCGATCGTCGAGCGCGTGCGCTGCTCCCAGTCGGTCGTCCGCAGCGAGCCGAACGCGCTCGAGACCTGACCGCCGCCGATGAAGAAGAAGCGCCGGTCGAACTCCGGGTACTGCGAGGTGATGCGCTCGATCTCGTCCAGATAGCGTGCCGTGTACTCGAGCGAGGCGCCGTCCGGCGCGCGGATCGGCATGCCGATCACGCCGCGGTCCTCGATCGGTGCGAGCTCGCTCTTGGCGGTGCTAAAGAGCCACCAGCTCGTTGCCGCCGCGGCGAGCATCACGAGCACGACGAGCCAGCGCACCTGCAGGCTCGCGCGCAGCACGCGCGCGTACTGCGTCGACAGCGCCACCAGCACGCGCTCCATGCCGCGGTCGAAGAGGTTGGGCTTCGGGTTGTGGCGCAGCAGCTTGCTGCACAGCATCGGCGTGAGCGTCAGCGCGACGAAGCCCGACACCAGCACCGCGCCGGCCAGCGTCAGCGCGAACTCGCCGAACAGCCGCCCGGTGCGCCCGGGCGTGAAC
>Ga0116143_10002948_pt1 | contig 17726 bp, 17 predicted proteins | sample AD_UKC034_MetaG_FD_89745 | JGI IMG/M metagenome (GOLD analysis project Ga0116143, IMG submission 89745) | Active sludge microbial communities of municipal wastewater-treating anaerobic digesters from USA - AD_UKC034_MetaG | ecosystem: Engineered > Bioreactor > Anaerobic > Digestate | place: USA...
ACTTGACCAATTACATCGCTGCATTTCATCAGGTTTTTTCTTCCGCTGGTGTAGTTATCTCCCGGAAAAGGAGAAACCGGACGAAATTGAGCTGACAAAACAAATTATATGAAAACATATTTGCTGATAGTGATTGCTTTTTGCAATTCATTGAATGCCTGCAGTCAAAATAAATCCGGGTCAGCCGCAGAAAGTAAAACAAAAGTGGGTGGAAACTGTGAAGGTTGTGAAGCTATTTACGAAAGCCCGGTACCTTTTGAAAAGTTAAACTGGATAGATACATTACCAGATTTCAATGATCCGGGATCAAAACTGGAGATCAGCGGTATTGTATATAAAAAAGATGGAAAGACCCCCGCTGCAGGTGTCGTCATTTATATTTATCATACGGATCAAAAGGGAGTGTACCCGGTAAAAGGGGATGAAAAAGGATGGGACAAACGACACGGCTACATCAGAGGGTGGGTAAAAACAAATGACAAAGGACAATACAGGTTCTATACTTTGGTGCCAGCTTCTTATCCCAATAGTAATAATCCAAAACATATTCACCCTGTTATAAAAGAGTCAGACAAGAATGAATACTGGATAGATGAATTTTTGTTCGCTGATGATCCGTTACTACCAATAAAGGAAAGAAATAAAATTACATTCAGGGGTGGTAGCGGTATACTCGTTACAGTTAACAATAATGGTCTGCTTAGAGCGCAAAGAAATATAATACTCGGGGAAAATATACCTGGCTACCCCAAACAATAAACTTATTTAATAAACAGAATTGCTTTGACCCTGTAGTGTGTTATAATTCTTTCTACCTGGTTAATGATCATTCCGTTGACGGTAAGTCTCCACAGATTCTTTTCTTTGTCAAATATAGATTCAATCGTACCCTTTAAGACAGGTACAAAGGAGGTTTGCTCACCGGATTTAAAGGTGTATGCAGCTTCCACCTCTCCCCTGCTTTTAGAACCTTGTTTGATTTTGTAGGTAGTATTTTTCAATCTTTTTTCATGAAAGTAGAGTGTAAAAAACTGGTCTCTTTGTTCCACCTTAATGGTAAGTTTCCCTTTCATCCGGTACACCTTCAGTACTACTGGCCTTCCTTCAATAAAAAAATTGTTTGAGCTGGCGGTATCTGTAATATAAACAGGGCAACGGCTAAGGGTAGTATCTCTTTCTTCCTGTGCTAATACAGGTAAAGAAATGAACATAACGGTTACGATAAAGAGATAACGCATTTTGAGGTGATTGAAACTAAAAAATACGAATAATTACGAACATAACGGCAACAAGATTGGCTCAGCCTTTCTTTTCTCTTTCTCCAAAGAGCAAGCTGCCGATTCTCACCATCGTAGTTCCTTCATCCAAAGCAATTTTATAATCGCTGCTCATACCCATTGAGAGAATTTCCATTGGATGCTGACTAACTGGTAACCGGGTCCTGGTATCTTCAAATATCTTTTTCAGCTGCTTAAACTCTGTTCTCACGACATTCATATCAGTTGTAAAGCTTGCCATACCCATCAATCCGCAAATGCGTACATGAGTCATGTTCAAACTATTTACCTGGTCCATTGCAAGAATAAGCTCTTCTTCATTGAAGCCGAACTTTGATTCTTCTTGTGCAATATGTACCTGTAGAAGGCAATCAATCCTTCTTCCAGCTTTTTCGCCCTGCTTGCTGATCTCTTTCAATAACTTAAAACTGTCAACCCCGTGTATCAAATGAACAAACGGAGCGATATATTTTACTTTATTACTTTGTAAATGACCAATAAAATGCCAGCGGATATCTGCAGGAAGAATGACGGATTTATCTACTAACTCCTGAACGTAGTTTTCTCCGAAATCACGATGGCCAAGATTGTATAGTTCAAAAATATCCTCAACCGGTTTTGTTTTGGATACGGCAACAAGTATGGCTTGCTTATCAGCTAACTCATTAATAATACTTTTATACTTCGCTGTATTGACCGGCATCTTGTAAAATTAAAATGTGCAAACGATTTTCTTTCATTTGCACATCAGATAAAGAAATTATCCAGTTTATTTTAAGATAGATCTGCTGATAACGATCCGCTGCACCTCACTGGTACCTTCGTATATCTGGGTGATCTTGGCATCCCGCATCAGCCTTTCTACATGATACTCTTTTACAAAACCATAGCCGCCATGTATCTGTACTGCCTCTGTAGTGGTCCACATGGCTGTTTCAGAAGCATATACTTTGGCCATCGAAGAGCTGAGTGTATAATCAATATCATTGTCTTTTTCCCAGGCAGCTTTCAGGCAAAGTAACCTGGCAGCTTCTATCCGGGTAGCCATATCAGCCAGCTTGAAAGCGATGATCTGGTGGTTCATAATTTCAGTACCAAAGGCTTTCCTGGTTTTCGAATATGCTTTTGCCAACTCATATGCTCCGCTGGCAATACCCAGTGCCTGGGAAGCTATCCCAATTCTGCCACCAGCTAATGTTTTCATAGCGAACTTAAATCCAAATCCATCCTCTCCGATCCTGTTTTCTTTGGGCACTTTTACATCATTGAACATTACTGTATGCGTATCACTTCCACGAATGCCCAATTTGTTTTCTTTTGCAGCCACTACTACTCCGGGCCAGTTCTTTTCTACGATCAGGCAATTGATTCCCTTCGAACCCTTTGTCGGATCTGTCTGAGCTATTACTAGGTAAACAGAAGCCGTTCCTCCATTAGTTATCCAGTTTTTGGTTCCGTTCAGCAAATAATGATCTCCCTTATCTTCTGCTGTCGTTCTTTGTGAAGTAGCATCACTGCCAGCTTCGGGTTCGCTGAGCATAAATGCTCCGATATACAATTCACCATCTTTTTGCCCCTGCGCTAACCGTGACAAATATTTCTGCTTTTGTTCTTCGTTGCCGTATTCCTGCAAGCCATAACATACCAGGCTGTTGTTAACACTCATACATACACTCACACTGGCATCTACTTTACTTATTTCTTCCATAGCCAGTACATAACTTACCGTATCCATCCCGGCACCACCATATTCTGGTTTCACCATCATACCCATAAAACCCAGTTCTGCCAGTTTAGTGATTTGTTCACGGGGAAACTGCTGCTTTTCATCCCGTTCTATTACTCCCGGCAGACATTCATTTTGTGCAAAATCCCGGGCTGCTTTTTGAATCATCAGTTGCTCTTCATTCAGTTGAAATAACATATAGTAAAAATTTACAAACCCAAACAAGTGTTAGCCGTGCAAATATAAGGTCAAATCAGGCTGCCCGCTTATTTGTATTTAAGATGATAATTGTCAGCTATTACCCGGTTTTTCTGATCGCATCCCTAACGGAATTTTGGCCTACCTTTGTACTGCAAAAAAAATTCATGAAGAAAATACATATTATCCTGCTTGTTTTAATTGCCGGTTCTATAGGCGTCTTACTTACTTTCCTAAAAACAGCCAGCACTTATGATACGATTGATACAGCTATTGCCAAACCCGGTAAATTCGTTCACCTGATGGCTAAATTGGACAAATCCCAACCTATTGAGTACGATGCCGTTAACAACCCGAATTATTTAAGCTTCACTGCTATTGATACCCTTGGAAAATCTGTGAAAGTGGTTTATCATAATGCCAAGCCGGATAACCTTGAAATCAGCGAAAAACTAGTATTAAAAGGAAAGTATAATAACGGGCAATTTGAATGCAAAGACATACAAACCAAATGCCCATCCAAATACAAAGAAGAACAGGCAAAAGGTGGTACACACCCCGGGAATGTTCCTGCAAAGAAATAATGACCCTTCGCAAACTATCGCTGCAGCAATTTTTATCGGTAAATAATTCTAAACTACAGTATGGACTATATCGGAGAAAATTTATTACCCGGACAATTAGGACATTTTTTTATTGTGCTTTCCCTGGTAGCTTCTCTTCTTGCCACAGTTACTTATCTTCTTGCCGCTCAATCAAAGAACGAAACAGATTCGATTGCATGGAAAAAATTGGCCCGTTATGCCTTCATTGTTGAAGTGATCTCCGTTTTCTCCATTTTCGGTATTTTATTCTATATCATTCATAACCATCTTTTCGAGTACCATTATGCATGGAAACATAGCAGCCGGTCATTAGAATTCAAATACCTGCTGGCCTGTTTCTGGGAAGGCCAGGAAGGAAGCTTTCTTCTTTGGAGTGCCTGTCATAGTATTCTGGGTGTTATTCTTATCAAACGCAGCGGCAAATGGGAGGCTCCGGTGATGACGATTGTAAGTTTTGCACAATTTGCATTGGCAACAATGGTTGCCGGTATCTACATTTTCGGGTGGAAAATGGGCTCTAACCCGTTTATTCTTTTAAGAGATTCTGGTGTCTTTGATAATGCCCCCGGCCTGCATATCAACTTTGATGTGAATCAACCTTTGCGTCCTGATTATATGCAATCAGTTAAAGATGGAAATGACCTGAATCCTTTATTGCAAAATTACTGGATGGTGATCCACCCACCGGTTTTGTTCATGGGATTTGCTTCTACTATCGTTCCCTTTGCCTTTGCCATGGCAGGCTTATGGAAAAAACAATTTGGTGAATGGACCAAGCCTGCTTTACCGTGGGCATTGTTTTCTGCAGCTGTATTAGGAGTAGGTATTATGATGGGCGGCATGTGGGCCTATGAGTCACTTACATTTGGCGGCTACTGGGCATGGGATCCCGTAGAGAACGCCTCATTGGTGCCATGGATGATATTGGTGTCCGGTATCCACACATTACTTATTTACAGGCATAGCGGTCATTCCCTGAGAGCTACCTACTTATTCTTCATCCTTGCTTTTGGTTTCATTCTTTATTCTACGTTCCTTACCCGTAGCGGAATACTGGGAGAATCATCAGTACATGCTTTTACCGACCTAGGGATGAACTTTCAGTTGCTTACATTCCTGCTGATCTTTGTATTGCCATCGTTAGCATTCTTTTTTTACAGGTACAACCAGATTCCTTCAGTTCAAAAAGAGGAAAATACTTCTTCCCGGGAATTCTGGATGTTTATCGGGGCATTGGTTTTCTTTCTTTCGGCCATTGTAATCATTGGAAAAACATCTTTACCGGTTTTCAATAAAATATTCGGAACTAAAATTGCCCCTCCGGAGGATGCGGAATTCGCTTATAATAGTATCCAGGTTTATGTTGCCATAATAGTTGCGGCATTAACTGCGATCTCTCAATATTTAAAATACAAGGACACTCCGGGACAATACTTCTGGAAAAAGATATTAATACCAACTATTATTACAGCTGTTCTTTCCTTGTTGTTCTTCCTTTTCGATGAGATCAATTACAATAAAAAAGGCCCCATCTTCCAGGGATCTATCTGGCTGGCAGTGGTTTGTAGCATTTATACCATAGTAGCGAATGCCGGTTATATCTGGCTTGGCTTAAAAGGCAGCCTGAAACTTTCGGGAGGTTCAATTGCTCATGTGGGATTTGGTATGGTACTGCTGGGCATCCTGATCTCTTCATCCAATAAAGAAGTATTATCTAACAATATTGGCGGCATTCCGGCACCACTGGCTGAAGGAGAGGATCCCAGGGAAAACCTGACCCTGGTTAAAGACATGACAGCAAATATGGGCCGCTACTCGTTGACCTATGAAGGAGATTCAGCACACCCTAAAAAGCAGTTATGGTTCTATAAGGTCCGGTTCAGGAGTAATGATGGAAAAGAAGAATTTGTACTGATGCCAAATGCTTTTGTCAATTATAAAGGCAATGAAGGCCTGATGGCAAACCCTGATGCCAAACATTACTGGGATCATGATGTATTTACCTATATCACTTCTATTCCTAATCCTGAAAATGCAAAGGATACCACTTCATTTAAACCATATACCCGCAAACAGGGAGATTCCCTCTTTTATAGCAAAGGATTTATCATTGTACAGGATATAAAACAAAAGGACAGCGTTCCACAGGAACTGTTTGGAGCCCAGGGAATGTTGTATGAAGTACCACTGAAAATCTATTCTAAAAGCGGCTCCGTATTTTCAGTTACTTCCCGGCTGGCTAATGCTAAAGGAGAATGGTTTGCTATACCGGATACCATCACCTCTGAAAGTCTTATTCTTCAGCTGCAAAAAGTAAATCCGGACAAAAGTATAGAGCTTGGTGTTAAGGAATCAAATGCAATAATGAAATATGTAACGCTAAAAGCCTACCGTTTCCCCCTCATCAAACTACTTTGGTATGGTGTATGGATAACAGCGATAGGCATCATAATCAGCATGGTCAGGCGCATCCGGTTAAACCGGACTGGCAGGACCGTGTCCTAATTTTGGCATTTTTGAAACAGCATCCTTCGTAGTTTTACTGTCAGTATAAGAAATTCGAATACTGTTTTCTAATTTTATCCTCTGTGGATTACGCTAAAAAAAATATACCACTCCTTTTCCTGCTACTTGTCTTGGCAACAATGACAAGCAGCCGGGCCTTTAGCCAAAATCCATCTCCTGCATCCGAACCTATAGTTGACTCAACCGAATGGGCCCTCCAATACATGAAAGAACAACGCAAAAAATGGGGACCGAACGATACGATTATTCTTCCCGCCATCTGGTATCACCATGAAATAGTTAACTATAAGGAAATGGAAATGGCATGGGTTTCTAACCTGTCTCCGGAAAAACTGAAAAAATATATTGAAGAATGGACCAGGCTTAGAAATGCTGTTTATGTTACTTATCCGTATGCCCGGATCGCCGGTTCCACTATCAACGATATCAATTCGAATCTGGCCAGTGTAAGTTCGAAAAAAGAACGAAAGGCGTATATCAAATCAAGAGAAAAAGAACTGAAAAAGCAATTCAGCGATCCTCTTTCCAACCTGTCTGTATACCAGGGAAAAATTCTGATGAAACTGATCAATCGTCAAACAGGAAATAACTGTTATGAAATTATCAAAGAATATAAAGGCGGATTCAATGCAAGGTTTTACCAAACGGTTGCCTTTTTTGTAGGTGGCAACCTGAAACAGGATTGGGACCTTGTAAAGAATAAACTGGATAAGGATATTGAGAATATTGTAAAAGAAATAGACGGCTCCTGGTACAACAATCCTTACAGGAAGTAATTATTATGTAGTCAATTTCCTGGTACGTTCTGATCCTCCCTACTCTCACTGTAATAAAATACATTTGCAATTATTTTTAATATTTCACACTAATATGAAAGCAGATATTCTTGCCATAGGCGTTCATCCTGATGATGTGGAACTGGGATGCTCGGGCACATTGATCAACGAAACCAAAAAAGGGAAAAAAGTAGTAATCGTTGACCTGACACAAGGCGAACTCGGGACCAGAGGGACCATTGAGACCCGCTACCAGGAGGCTGCCAATGCAGCGATGATATTGGGTGTACATGCAAGAGAGAACCTGAAAATGAGAGATGGTTTTTTTAAGAATGATGAAGAACATCAATTAAAACTGATTGCAGCTATACGTAAGTACCAGCCTGATATAGTTATTGGAAATGTGTTACATGACAGGCATCCTGACCATGGAAGAGCCGGAAAACTCATTGCCGACAGCTGTTTCCTGGCAGGTCTTTCTAAGATAGAAACTAAAGATGAGAAACAGGAAAAGCAGGAAAGGTGGCGTCCCTCGTATGTATTACATTATATACAGGATTGGTACCATGAGCCTGATCTGCTGATCGATATCAGTGATGTATTTGATCAGCGTATGAGAGCCATTGAGGCATATTCCACACAATTTCATACGGGTGCAGACAGCAATGAGGGCCCTCAAACCTATATTTCCACACCCGATTTTCTTGAAAGTGTTATCGCAAGAGCAAGAATGTTTGGCAAACGTATCGGTGTAAAGTATGCTGAAGGTTTTATCAGCGAGAAAAAAATTGGCATCCGGAACCTTGATGCACTGATACAAAATGAAACCTGAATCAATGTTTGATTGAACTATCCCAATAAAACGTTAAACAAACAGTCGTTGATTCATATCAAACGATTGACTTATTTTTGATACAATGTGGCAGTTTAAGACTACCTTTGCCAATCAGTAATTACAGTATTAAAATGACATTCCCAAAATTCTCCGGAACAGCACAATCCTTTCATGCTGAATTAAAGAAAAGAATCAGCGATTATTTTAAAGATGCCGGTAAAGCTCCTACAGGGAACTTTCAATTGTATTTTAAAGCGATCTTCCTTGTTGTGGCTTACGTGGCAGTATATACTCACCTGATATTTTTTACACCTGCCACCTGGCTTGCTTTGACTGAATGTGTAGTATTAGGCGGATTAACTGCGGCTATTGGCTTTAATGTCATGCATGATGGCATGCACGGAAGTTTCAGCAAATACAAATGGGTAAACACCATGGCCGGCCTGTCTCTTAATTTTTTAGGTGCTAATAATTTCATGTGGAAGACCAAACATAATATCATTCACCACACCTATACAAATATTGAAGGGCTGGATGATGATATTGAGGCTAAACCACTACTCCGTCTTTGCGACACACAGAAATATTATAAAATACACCGTTTTCAACACTGGTACTTCTGGGCCGCCTATTCTTTACTTTATATCTGGTGGGTCTTTGTAACTGACTATAAGAAATATTTTTTGAAAAGAATCGGATCTGTCCCCTTAAAACCAATGTCTGCAGGTGACCATATTTCTTTCTGGGGTTTTAAACTATTACATGCATTTCTTTTTATCGCCTTGCCAATTTATGTAGTGGGCTTTACTCCCTGGCTGATTGGCTTTCTGATATTCGGTCTGTTTGCAGGGTTTGTATTGAGTATTGTATTCCAACTGGCACATACTGTGGAACATACACATTTCCCTCATGCAGATGTTGAAAGTAACAAAATGGAAGATGAGTGGGCAATCCACCAATTGAAGACAACAGCCAATTTTGCTACCCGGAATAAAGTAATATCCTGGTTAGTCGGAGGGCTGAATTTCCAGGTAGAACACCATTTATTCCCTAAAGTATCGCATGTTCACTATCCTGCAATCAGCAAGATCATCAAAAAAGCATGTGAAGATTTTGGAGTTACCTATATCGAGTATCCCAAAATGAGGTTGGCGCTGGCTTCCCATGTTTCTCATTTAAGAAACCTCAGCCGCAAATAACCGCATTAAAAAAACTAGAAAAGGGAGTTGCAGGCAGCTCCCTTTTGTTTGCCTTCAATTCTTTTTGCCACAAGACAAAACCCCTGTAACTTGCACCGTTTTTCAATTACAGATATATGGTTGACCTTTCCTCTTATGACCCTAACAGTGTAAGCAATCCCAATAATAATATTTTTGGATTACCCACTTCAGAAGATAATGCCAAACTGGTAATCATTCCTGTTCCATGGGAAGTAACTGTAAGTTACGGTGCAGGCACAGCAAGAGCACCCGAGTCAATTCTTAAGGCCAGTTACCAGGTAGACCTTTTTGATCCTGAAATGCCGGATGCCTGGAAGCAAGGATTTTTTATGCGGCATACAGACAGGAAAATCCTGATGAAGAGTGACTATCTGAGAAAAGAAGCTGAACTCTATATAGATTATATTTCAAAAGGAGAAGATGTTAATGCCAACCAGTTCATGTGCAAAACGCTGAGAGAAGTAAATGAAGGTGGTGTTTTCCTGACAGAGTGGATGCATGAACAAACAAAAGCATTACTGGAAAAAGACAAACTGGTGGCTGTATTAGGCGGCGATCATAGTGCGCCATTAGGTTACATGAAAGCCGTTGGTGAAAAATACGGAGACTTTGGAATTCTTCAGATCGATGCTCATTGTGATCTTCGGGATACTTACGAGGGCTTTAAACATTCTCATGCCAGCATCATGTTTAATGCATTGAAAGAAATAACACAGTTACAAAGACTGGTACAGGTGGGGATAAGAGATTATAGCCAGATAGAATGGGATTATATTAAAAACAGCAATTATAAGGTCATCGCTTATTTTGACAGGGAGATAAAGAAAAGACAATTTGAAGGGGAATCATGGAAAACGCTGGCAGAGGAAATAGTAAGCAAACTTCCGCAACAGGTATATATCAGTTTTGATATTGATGGACTGGACAGGAAACTTTGCCCTCATACAGGTACTCCGGTTCCCGGAGGATTCGAGTTGGAAGAAGTGTTTTTCATTTTCAGAAAAGTGCTGGAAAGTGGCCGTAAAATCGTTGGCTTTGACCTCAGTGAAGTTGGAGTGAGTGATTCTGACTGGAATGCCAATGTAGGAGCAAGAGTACTTTTTAAATTGTGCAATTTATTGGTGACAAGCAATAGCTGAAATGCCCAGATTCCGATTTCTCCTAAAGAATGAAAAATTAAAGCAATACCATCAGATTGCTTTTTATATTATTTTTATCAACCTGCTGGCTTTTGTATATATAGCAATAGCAACTACTCAAAAAGATATACGGATTAGTTCAATTATTACAGCTGTAATACTTACAGGTGCACTTGCTATCGATTATTTCCTTGAAAAATTAAAAAATAATGAAGACACTCCGTATAAACTTTTAGCCGAGTATATTATCGCACTGGCCTGGTTTAAAGCAGGTTTCTGGTGGCTGGCATTAATTTTTTTCATTCTGGGAATGTTGTATCTCGGCGCAAAAAGAAAACTTCTGGTCAGCATTTTTACTGATAAAATACTTTATCCATCTCTTCCTCAAAAGCATATATCATGGCCTGAATTAAATGCAATTATTTTAAAAGACGGACTATTGACCATTGACTTCAAAAACAACAAGCTCATTCAGCAAGCCATAGATGAAAACAGTCCTGTAAATGAGCAGGAATTTAACGAGTTTTGCAGGCAGCAATTAAATAAATGAGTTTATCACAATCCCCATACATACTTTACTCCGACGGTAAAGGAAATATTTTTGAAGACACTTCATTATATGTAACCGGCCGCACAGGCTGGGACGCAGTACCGGTACCCGAAGATGAATGGATTGAATTACCCGATGGGGGTTCATTGTATGAATTACCCGGAAGACGAGGCATTGGTATCGATGTTGAGACCGGTGATATGCGGCTTTGTGAAAAAGGCTGGGCTGTTGCCGCATTTATTCCTCCGGCACATACTGGTTTCTATTTGGCTGCCTATGAAACAGCATCCGATGCTCCTATCCTTCCCTTATTTTGTTATACTGCAGCAGGCTGGTTTAATGATAAATTCTATGTACCTGCCATCCGAATTGAACCGGATATCAGGCAGGAATGTGCCGGGTATGATGCAAAAAAAGTAGAAGCCGGTGCCAAAGAATTACTCAAACATTATCCGCAAAACAGGTTAGTGGCACACCTGATGAATAATTGTGCATTGACTTACAGTTGCCCCGCAGCCAGAAACTTTGCATTGGGCAGATGGGAATGCCCCGTACCTGCATCACCGGCTTGTAATGCCAATTGTGTAGGGTGCATCTCACTGCAGCCCGATGAGGAGCCTATCGTTTCTACACAAGACAGATTGACCTTTAAACCTACCCCGGAAGAGATTGTTGAGTTCACTGTTCCTCACCTGGAAACAGCACCCTACCCTATCATCAGTTTCGGGCAAGGTTGCGAAGGTGAACCTTTGCTGATGTGGGAAACCATTCGTGATGCGATTATTGAGATCAGGAAACACACAAAAAAAGGGAGTATCAATATTAATACAAATGGATCCAGTCCGGATGCCGTGAAAGTCCTTTGCGAAGCCGGACTTGATTCTATCCGTGTAAGTACCAACTCAGCCAGGAGAGAAATTTACACTCCTTATTATCGTCCTAACAATTACGACTTTGACGATATTGTTGAAAGCCTGAAAGTCGTTAACTCATTTGGTGGCTGGACATCCATCAACTATTTCGTTTTCCCGGGAATGACCGATTCAGTTGCAGAATATGAAGCATTGAGAAAGCTGATAAAGGAAACCGGGTTAAAGATGATCCAGTGGCGCAATTTCAACATTGATCCCGACTGGTATCTTGGCAAGATTGGCGTGACAGATACAGGTGAATGCATAGGAGTCAAACAACTACAGGAACTGATCCGGGAAGAATTTCCCGATCTGAAATACGGCTACTTTAACCCTCCCATGGAACGCATCAGAGGAAAGTTTGAACTGGATTTTGCACACTACTAAGAGTTAATGAATCAGCCGATCAAAAAAAATATTTACATAGGTATCAGCCTTGCTGTACTGGCAACATTTATCTGGTCGTGGAATTTTATCATCGCAAAAGGGATATACAAAGAAATCCCTCCGGTGAGTCTTGCCTTTTTACGCTGGCTGACTGCCACAATCATCATTTTCCCGTTTGCTTATCAATCTTTCAAGAAAGAATGGTCCTCAGTACGGAAATCCTGGCTTTACTTTTTGATAGCGGCTGCTACCGGTGTAGCTATGTTCAACACATTTGTGTATATCGGTGCACAATATACTACTGCCATAAACCTGGCCCTGATAGGAACTACTTCTTCTCCAATTCTTTCTGTAATCTTTGCCCGGATATTTCTGAAAGAAAAAATCAGTGGCGCAAAGGTGATTGGAATAACCACTTGTATAGCCGGTATTTTGTTTCTGTTGTCAAAAGGGAATTTTCAAAACCTGTTACACCTGAAATTTACCCGGGGTGATACCTGGGTTTTGCTGGCAGGTCTTTCTTTCGCTGTTTACAATACAATGGTTAAGAAAAAGCCAGTTACTGTTTCCCCGGTCAACTTTCTTTTTATTGTTTTTGCGGTAGGAACAATCCTTCTTTTTCCTTTCTACCTGGAAGAAGCAGCGAATACAGCTCCTGTTTCGTATACTGCAAATAACATTCTTATCATCTTGTATCTTGGTTTAGGAGCTTCTGTTATCTGTTTCTGGATCTGGAATATTGCTATCCGCAATCTTGGCGCAGGAAGGGCTGCATTGTTTGGTAATCTTATACCTGTTTTCAGCACTTTGGAAGCCGTATTGGTGTTGGGCGAAAAAATAACCTGGGTACATGTAGTGAGTTTTACCCTTGTGCTGGCTGGCTTATTTGCAGCCAATATCCAAAAAAGAAGTTAATCATTATTTACAGGCTCCTCTTAATGTAAGCTCTAATGCAGCTTCGAATTCTTTTTCTGCAGCTGGTGAGTCAAACGTTATCCAGCAGTCAAGGGTAAGTTGCCTAACAGAATGCCAACCTAAATCATCGGTTCCATGCCTAACATACATACCACCGGTTGATTGCCATTTGCCATTTACACATTTGTATTCAATATCATAATCCACCCATTTGCGGATGACATGTATGGAATAAGAGAACATTTTTGAAGTTGAAAATGCTTTGGCCATTTTCTCTCCAATATCAGTTGCCTTATCCAGTTCCAGTTCTTCCAGTAATTCTTTTATCTTTTCATACACATCATTCCCCTCTTTACTGTGCCCGCAGGGAAGCACTTTGCGATCATCAATCTCACAGGCAAATGTCTTGTGCCATCTCCATCTGACAGTTGCACCCTCCGGGTCACATGGCTGATCTCCGATGTATCCGTATGAACCCGGGTAACCACTTTCATTCTTTAAATCACTTAAATCAATCTGGTTTGCTGTACTGCTATTATCCGGCAGATCAAGATTCACATTCACTGAAAAAGTGCCTGATTTTATACTTTGTATATCAAACTTCCGTGTAAATATTCCTGAGCCTTCAGTTGCAGGTGATAAAGGAATAACAATAGTATTTGCCGGCATCATTGTAACGGTTGCAGGCGAAATATTATTCAAAGACAGAATTGCAGTATCCGGTAAACCTTGCAGACCCGAAATCTTTATATCAATATAAGTCCTTTCCCCTTTTGATAAATTCAGTTTGCCGGCAGAAACATCCATGCTGACACCTGAAATTCTTTGATTGCATGCCTGACTGTTCTTTTCATTATTATCTGTTATGTTTAATGTTTGTAAACCAACAGCGTCAGCCGGGTATTTAAAAATACATTGACGTGGTGATTCTGCAAGCACTTCAGCAGGTGTACTTCCTAATGAACATTTTGTATTGGAAGCGTCCCCATCAAAAGGACCAGTAATATTAACCGGGGTACCCACCAGCACATGAGATGGGTGGCTGCAGTTTTGTAATGATGCGGAAATAGTTTTGTCCAAATTATTTAGCGTAAAAGAAAGTTGGCCAACTTTAGCACCACTACCGTTTATCAGTTCTATCGGTGAAACCTGCTTTCCACCGGAATGTAAAAGCCATTTCATCAACCCGGGTTTTGAAGGAACAGAAGTTCTGTTCCCATCAATGCTTACAGTGTACTTAATAAGTTCTGAAAGGTTTTTTTCAACCTGTTTTGCATTTTTACCAATTGGTTCAGCTAACACTGTTCCTGAAATAACTTCTCCCGGCCTTATATCATCAGGCAGGTAAACTTTTATAGTACCGGCCGGAGTATTGAAAACTGCGGTTGTTAGCCCTTTTTGGGTTGAGATAGTTTGAGCCCAGATTATTGATGCAGGTACAAGCAGGAATAAAGAGAGCACAGAAGAGAAAAATATTGACTTTCTCATAGCAGTGCTTTTACTAAATTTAATACAGTTTGCCGAATTTGAAGAAAACATTAAAAACACGGCAAAACCCAGCAGATTGAGTTGAAACAAGCCTGGACTGTTCTTCCCAAAATCTTAACATTTTATAAATCAACATTCATGCAAGTTGCACAGCGTTTGCATCGTTAATAACACCTGTGTATAAACAGGGCTGTCTTTCATTGATAATCAAAGCTTAAATTTGTATGAACAACGCCTACGCTATGTCTGCATCCCTTGAAGCCCAATACCGTTCAAAAGCCACTATGATAACGGCTGGTTTTGCCGGTGTGGCTATATTGCTGATGTTCCTGCTGAAATGGAAGCTTCCCGTTTTTGAAAAGGTAGTAGAAATGCCCGGCATTGAAGTGGAGCTGAACCTGCCTCCTGACCCTCCTATACCTCTTGAAGAAGGCGGTGGCGGCGGTGGTAATCCCGTTCAGGCAGCAGGAAATCCCGGTATAGCACAGGCTGCCCCAATGCCTCCGGGAACGAATGAAGATTCCAAAAACATTGAAGAAGACAATGAAAGTTCCAGCCCGGCAATCACCAAACCAGTTGTAACGAAACCAAAGGCTACAGCCATCACAAATACTTCTATAACTAAAGCTGAGCCTAAGGAGATAAAAACACCAGCTCCTCCAAGGCCTAAAGCTGTAATGGACGGGAAAAATATTACGGGAACTCAAAAGGGCGGTAATAATGCTGATAACTACGACCAGGCTGGTGGCAGGGGTAATGGTAATGGTGTTGGGACCGGTAATGGTGTAGGTGGAGGTAATGGCAACGGTGTTGGCGGAGGAAACGGTTCCGGAACAGGGGGTGGCAGTGGCCCAAGAGTAACAAGAGGCGACAGAAAGATCGTACGCAGCTATTCTTTTGAAGGAGACCTGGATAAAGCTACCATTTATGCCAACGTAAACGTATCACCTGACGGCATCGGAAAATTCGTAAGTATCGCCAAGGGATCCTCCAATAGCAGCAATGCGTATAAAGAAGCCATCATCCGTTACCTGCAGAACATTAAGTTTGATAAAGCTGATCATGAATCCATGATCACTGTTCAGTTTAATTTCAGGGTTAACTAACACAAGATTATTGAAGAGAAAAAACCATTTCGCCCAAAACGAAATGGTTTTTTATTTAATGCAACCACTATTTTTGTCCCGATGAATTACGAGCAGACCATTGATTATTTATTTACCCGGCTACCCATGTTTAGTCGTATTGGTGCTGCTGCATTCAAAAAAGATCTTACCAACACCATCGAACTTTGCCTAACGCTGGGCAACCCTCATCAGCAATTCAAATCGGTTCATATCGCCGGAACCAATGGTAAAGGTTCAGTCAGTCATATACTGGCCGCTATTTTACAAACAGCTGGTTACAAAACAGGTCTTTACACTTCCCCGCACCTGAAAGATTTCCGTGAGAGAATAAAAGTGGACGGCGAAATGATACCCGAACAATACGTCGTTGATTTTACTGAGAGGATACAACCACTTATTGAAAAAATGGAGCCCAGTTTTTTTGAAATTACTGTAGCAATGGCATTCGATTATTTTGCACAGCAAAAGGTTGATATCGCTATTATTGAAACCGGCCTCGGTGGAAGATTGGACAGTACCAATGTCATTACACCTGAACTTTCTGTGATCACCAATATTGGTTGGGATCATATGAATATGCTCGGAGACACATTGGAAAAAATCGCTTTTGAAAAAGCTGGAATAATAAAACCCGGAATTCCGGTAGTAATCGGGGAAGTGTTACCTGAAACTGAACCAGTGTTTGAAAAAGTAGCAATAGAAAAAAATGCCCAGCTGCATATTTCGTCTCACAAAAGACAGGTTACAGACTGGTATTGGAAGAAGCATCAACTGATCGTGGAGGTAGCAGAAAAGCAATATACAGATCATAAGACTTATCATCTTGACCTGCCTGGAATATACCAGGCAAAAAACCTGCTGACAGTTCTTGAAGCCTGCTCTCAACTACAACAAAAAGGCTTTAGGATCACTGATGAAATAATTCATACGGCTCTTGCACAATCGAAAAAGCTGACAGGCCTGCATGGACGGTGGGAGGTCATTCATAATTCTCCTCTCGTAGTATTGGATGTGGCGCATAATATAGATGGCATAAAACAACTGGTGCAGCAAATAGAACTAACAGAACATCAGCAATTGCATATCATCATTGGTATGGTAAAAGACAAGGAAACAGAAAAGGTACTTGAGCTTCTGCCGAAGAATGCAACTTATTATTTCACCAGGGCACAAATACCAAGAGCACTGCCCGAAGAAGAATTGGCTGCAAAAGCAACCCGGTACGGGTTAAAAGGAAAAACATTTTCAAATGTAAATTTCTCTCTTTACAGCGCTTCTCATAAAGCAACGAAAAAAGATATGATCATTGTTTGCGGAAGTATTTTCCTGGTGGGTGAAGTAAGCCTGAACAGCGTAAAGGAAATATGGGGGAAGGAGGAATATTCTACAGGTGTATTTGATGCAATTGAAATGGCAGCATGGACATTCTTTCGTTAATAGTGTAATTCACCCAGCTTCTCCAGTGCATACAAAATACAGGAAACATGCATACCCTGGATGATCTTATTCTCCCTGAGTAACTGCTTTAACTCATCTATGCTCATCTCCAGTACTTCTATCTCTTCATTCTCATCCAGTTTTTGCTCCGCTACTTTCTTTCCTCCCTTTGCCAGGAACATGTGTAACAAATTGGAATTAGTTGAAGGATTAGGTGATATTTTCCCGAGATAATCAAAAGATGAAAAGGTATAGCCTGTTTCTTCCAGTAATTCCCTGGCAATAGCATACTCAACATTGGTATCTGTATCATCAACACAACCACCGGGAATTTCAATACAGGTTTCACCCAGTGCATGCCGGTATTGCTTTACCATTATAATTTTTCCCTCCTCGGTAACAGGTAAGGCCCCTACCCAGGTAGAGAATTCATAGACATAATAAGGATCGACGATCTTTCCGCCGGGAGTTTCACATTTATCACGGCGTACCTTAAACCACTTATCATTAAACAGGTATTCTGAAGAGAGGGTTTTCCATTTCATTTTACCATCCTTTTCTTTCTCTCAAAGAAGTAATATGCGCTACATGATGTTTGCCATGCCAGGC
>Ga0116143_10002950_pt1 | contig 17722 bp, 12 predicted proteins | sample AD_UKC034_MetaG_FD_89745 | JGI IMG/M metagenome (GOLD analysis project Ga0116143, IMG submission 89745) | Active sludge microbial communities of municipal wastewater-treating anaerobic digesters from USA - AD_UKC034_MetaG | ecosystem: Engineered > Bioreactor > Anaerobic > Digestate | place: USA...
ACCGCGAGCGCCGCCACCAGCACCTCGACCAGCGTGAACCCGTCATTGCAGTACACCGACATCTCGCCCGGCGCATGCTTCAGACGCTGGCCTGCCAGCGTCTGAAGCACCTGCTCCGCATAGCCCGCGACCGGCCGGGTGGTGAACAGCCCACGCGAATCGGTACCGGGAAAGCCCGCCGAGTGCGCCAGCAGCATCCGCAGCGTCACCCGCTCATGGCCAGGCGAGGCCATCCGGAAGCCACGCACGTGGCGTACCAGCGGGTCATCCAGCCTCACCCGCCCGCGATCCACCAGGCGCATCACCGCGAGCGCCGCCACCACCTTGCTGATCGAGCCGACCGCAAACAAGGTACGCGGTCCCGGCACAGTTCCGGCGCGGTCGATGCGACCGAACCCCTCCTGCCACACGATCCGCCCGCCATCCACCAGGGCCACCGACAAGGCCGACATCCGATGCTGCTCCATCGCGCTGCGGATGCGCCTGCGCGCCTCCTCCACCGTCGCCGGCAAGCCGCCGGCACGCGACGCAGCGCCCGCCACGCCTGCAGGCGGCAGCAATGCGGCCAACCCCGCACACCCGGACAGCAACAGCAACCGGCGCCGCACGGAGTTGCGTGGCAGCCCTCGTTGCTCCCTCATCGCGCCTGCCCCCCGTTGCGCGCCGCCAGCGCACGTCCGAACTCCCGCGCCGGCTCCTCGAAGTAACGGTGCATTGCCCACGCCAGACAAAGCGTCGCCGCCACGCAGCACAGCGCGAACACCGGGCCCGGCACGCCATCGCGCCACGGCGCAAGGACCGATGGCATGAGGTTATGAAAGAGATACACCCCAAAGCTCAGGTTCCCCAGGCCGATCGCGAACCAACGCAGCCACGCCGGCGGCTCGGCCACCCAGCCCACCACTGCGGTCAGCATCGCCGCATAGGCCGTCGCCGCCCACACCCCGAGATTGCCATCCAGCCACCAGGTGGCATCAATGGCTGCATCCCCGCCGTCGCGGTAGATCCGCGCCAAACCCCACCACAAGGCCACCCCAGCCACCGCCAGCAGCAACCGCGGCACGGCGCCCGGCCGCGCCGCCACCGCCCGCCAGGCCACGATTCCCAGCGCGAACTCGACCAGCAGCCCCGGCAGATGAAGAAGCACGATCTCGAGCACCGCGCGGCTGCGCCCCCCCGCCTCGCCCATTCCCCACACCAGCACGAGATGCGCCGCAAGAGCGAGCACCCACAGCCGCGCCACCCCTCGCACCCCGGAGAACAAGGCGCACAGCAGCGGCAAGGCCAGGTAGAACTCCACCTCCGGCGGCAGGCTCCAGAACGCCGGATTGAAATGGAAGGCGATCTCGCGCGTCTGCGTGGTATGCAGAAAGAACAGATGGGTCAGGAAATGATCGACCTCCTGCCCGGACGTCCAGCGCTGCAGGGCGTACAGGCACAGGGCCGCGACGTAGAGCGGATAGATCCGGAACACCCGCCGGATCAGGAAGGCCCGCCGCGCCAGCCCCTTGCCGAAGAAGTAGGGCGCGAACACGAAACCGCTGATCACGAAGAAGAGGTCGACCCCGGTGAAGAAGAAGGCGAACAGGTTCCGGTCGAGCCCAGCCAGCGCGTAGTAATGGGCATACATCACCATCAAGGCAGCAAGGCCGCGCAGGAGCTCGACCGACCATTCGTTGCCTGACACACGCGCCGCAACGGCCATCCCGCCCATCGGCCTCACGGACAAGAACTGCATTTTCTCGGACGTCATCAACCAGCACCCTGGACTATTCGTTAATCTCGCGCCCCGTGCGGCCCGCCCTTGCGCCCGCGAGAAGTGCCGCATCCTATCACGCACACCAGGCCCCCTCCCCCGGTCCGCGCCAGCACTCGTACATGCAAGCAGCACAGTCGGGTAGCCGCGGCTTTGTTAGACTCGCGACCTCGAGAAAACACGGCTCGCCTCATCGGGATCACGGCTGCCCGCAGCTCGGCAGCCCGCCTCCTCATCCCACGACTGCTCCAACGCCCAGCCCGCCCATGCCGACCATGTCGCAAACCTCCCCACTCGTTTCGATCCTCATCCGCAGCACTGACCGCCCTGAGCTCGACGAAGCCCTGAGTTCGGTCGCCTCGCAGACCTGGCCCGCGATCGAAGTCCTCGTCATCGACGCGCTCGGCGCCGGCCACCGCCCCCTCGAATCCACATGCGGCCGCTTCCCGCTTCGGCTCGAGAGCGCAGGCCGGCCCCTAGCGCGCAGCGCCGCCGCCAATCTCGGCCTGGAGCGCGCCCAAGGCGACCTACTTCTCTTCCTCGACGACGACGACTGGCTGGAGCCGGAGCACATCGGCCAGCTCGTCGAGCGCCTCCAGGCCGAACCCGAGGCCATCGCCGCGTATGCCGGCGTGGATTGCGTGCGCGTTCACGAGGATGGCAGCACCGAAACGGTGCGCACCTATAACGAGCCCTACGACCCCGCGCGCCTGATGGTCGAAAACACCATCCCCATCCACGCACTGCTCTTCCGCAAGCGGGCGGTAGAGGTCGGCTGCCGCTTCGACGAGGCCTTCGACCTTTACGAAGACTGGGACTTCTGGCTGCAGCTCGCCACCCTCGGCACCTTCAGCCATGTCGACGCGATCGGCGCGCGCTACCGCATCCATGGCGAATCCGGCCTCGGCGTCGTCGCCGACGAGACCCGTTCGATCGAGGCCCTGCGCCAGCTGCTGGCGAAGTGGGGGCCGCGCTGGAGCCCCGCCCAACTGCAGCAACTCGTCGCGCGCAGCCGCCTGCTCGCCCGGCTGCTCACCGAGGCCACCCACGACAACGAGGCTCTGCAGCAGCAGCTCCTCGGTAGCACACGGCACATTGAAACGCTGCAGCAGCAGCTCCTCGGTAGCACACGGCACATTGAAACGCTGCAGCAGCAGCTCCTCGCCCATGCCCAACGCATCGAGGCCCTGCAGCGCGACGCCGACGACTGGCGCCAGCGCTTCGAATGGGTCACCGGCTCACTGTCGTGGCGCCTCACAGCCCCGCTGCGCAACGGCAAGTCCGCCGCTCGCGCCGCCGTGCGCCGTGCGCGCGCCGCAGCCTGGCGGGCCGCCCTGTGGACCTACCGCCAGGACGCCCTGCGCCCCCTCATCGCCGCCGTGCCCTTCGGGGTCAAGCAGCGCCTGCGCGGCTTTCTGCGCCATGAGGAGCCCATGCCCGCCGAGCCGCTCCCCGCCACACCGGGCGAACTTCTCGTCAGCATCGTCATCCCGGTCTACAACCACGCCGACTACATCGAGGGCTGCATCGCCAGCGCCCTCGCGCAGACCTACCCCCACGTCGAGGTCGTGGTGGTGGATGACGCCTCGCCCGACGGTCGCGTGCGAGAGATCCTCCACCGCATGGAAGGCCACCCGCGCCTCAAGGTGCTGTACAACGACACCAACCTCGGCATCTCCCGCACCCAGAACCGCGCGCTGGCGGCCAGCCGCGGCCAGTTGATCGGCTTTCTCGACTGCGACGACCACCTGACCCCGGATGCCGTCGAGCGCTGTGTCGCGGCGTGGAACCCCGGCATCGTCTACCTGCACACCGGTCGCATCAACATGGACGCCGAAGGCAAGGAGATCAACCGCATCTCCTTCGAACACCTGCCGCGCCAGGACTACTTCGCGGAGAACCTCGAGCGGATGTACGCCACCCACTTCAAGGTCATCCGTCGCGACGCCTTCACCAAGGTCGGCCTCTTCGATCCGCGCTTCGACTCCGCACAGGACTACGACATGCTGATGCGGATCGCCTTCCACTACCCCAGCAGCGCCTTCCTGCACCTGCCCGCCTTCGTCTATCACCACCGCATCCACGAGCGCCAAGCCACCGAGCGGATGAATACCCACCAACAGTGGTCCACCGAGACCATCCAGAACGAGGCACGCACCCGGCAGGACATCCGCAACGGCCGCTTCGACAAGTTCCTGTCGATCATCATGCTGTCCTTCGGCAAGCAGCGTCAGACCCTGGAGGCACTGCAAAGCCTGCAGGAAACCGTGCGCGTGCCGCACGAGATCATCCTGTTCGACAACGGCTCCGACCCCGAGACGGTCAACTTCATCAAGACCCGCATCGAAGGTCACTTCCCCAGCCTGCGGGTGTTCTACAACGACACCAACCTGGGGCCGGCCGCCGGTCGGCGCGAAGCGCTCAAGCTCGCCAAGGGTGACTGGTTCATCGTCTTCGACAACGACGAGATCGCCGAACCCGGCTGGCTCGAGGAGCTCCTCGTCCGCGCCCGCGCCCTGCCCGACGTCGGCGCGGTGTGCTGTCGCGTCGTTTTCCCCAACCGTAGGCTGCAGTTCTCCGGTGGCTACATCGCCCCGATCGACGACGAGCTCATCGACCTCAAGTTGCACGACCAGGAAGCCAGCATCGACGACCTCGCCACCGCCGAATTCCGCGAGATCGACTGGTCGCCGATCGGCGCCACACTCTTCCTCGACAACCCGGTCCGGCACCTGCACGGCGGCTACCCCAACGTCTTCGAGGACGCCGGCGTCTCCATGGCCCTGCGCCGCGAAGGCAAGCGCCTGCTCAACAGTCCGGGCTCCTGGGTGTGGCACGAGCACTACATGTTCCGCAAGGAAGTCGACATGAAAGAGCGCTACCTGCAGAGCCGCTACGACCCCAAGAAGATGCTGATCAGCGTCGCATCCTTCTACCGCGAGAACGGCATGATCATCCGCGACGAGTACATCTGGCGCGAAAACGGCCTCGACGCCCTCAGCCGCGAACAGCTGAAGTCCCTCCTCGAAAAGCAACCGCTCTCCGCATGAAGCTCGCCGCCGCGCTCCAACGCGACAACAACAACCTCGACCTCTTCCGCCTGATCGCGGCCTGCATGGTGATCTACGGGCACGCCTTCGCCCTGGCGCCGGGCGGAAGCACGCAGGATTTCGTCGGCAGCACGCTCGGCTTCGACTATTCGGGCTCGCTCGCGGTCAAGATCTTCTTCTTTCTCAGCGGCCTGGTCGTCACCAACAGCCTGATCGAAAAGGGCGATCCCCTGCGCTTCGTCATCGCGCGCGTCTTCCGCATCTGGCCGGCCTTCCTGGTGGTGGTCACCGCGAGCGCGCTGATCCTCGGCCCATTGATGTCGAACCTGCCGCCGAGCGATTACTTCGGCCATCCCGACACCTTCAGGTACATCCGCCGCAATGCGCTCATGAACATCCAGTTCATGCTGCCCGGCGTGTTCGAGGACAACCCCTACAAAGGGGCGGTCAACGGGTCCCTGTGGAGCATTCCGCTCGAGGTCGGCGCCTACATCGTGCTCCTCGGCCTCTTCATGCTCGGCGTGCTGAAGTCGCGCCTCCTCGCGCTGGGCATCTTCCTGCTCATCGCGCTCGACCCGCTGGTGGGCAACAGACTGCTATTCACCTGGCTCGGAGAACCCGAGCTGAAGCTGCTCCCCCCCTGCTTCGCCTTCGGCGCGATCCTGGCCTTGTACAAGGACCACATCCGGGTCGACGCCCGGGCCATCCTCGGCGCCTGGCTGCTGTACTACCTGTTCCGCCACTCCGCCCACAACTTCTACTTCTTCTACGCCGCGCTCTTCCTCAGCATCGTCCACCTTGCGACCACGACCACCGCCCTGCGGCTACGCCCGAAGGCCGACATCTCCTACGGCGTCTACCTATGGGGCTTCCCGGTCCAGCAGGTCATGGCCCACCATTTTGCCGCCCATGGCGTGGTCGCCAACCAATTGCTGTCGCTGGGGGTCACGCTGCTGCTCGGCCTCGCCTCGTGGCACCTCGTCGAAAAGCGCTGCATCGCCCTGGGCGGCACGCTGACCCGACGCTGGGCGAACTGAGCGGTCTCAGTCGCCCGCCGCCAGCTCCTCGAGCGACTCTGGCCTGAGGATCAGCAGCTGGCTGCCGTCGCGCCGCAGGATCTCCTGGTTCTGCAGTTGCTGGAAGGCGCGCGTGACGGTTTCGCGGCTCGAATTGATCATGATCGCGATCTCCTGGTGCGTGGGCGCCGCAGGAATGCACCGCACCCCCGCCGCGCCGCGCGCGGGCCCCTCCTCGGCCAGGCGCAGCAATTGCGCGCACACCCGCTGCATCGGGTTGGCGAGCGCCAGCAACAGCCGCTGCCCGCCTACCTCGCGCAGGCGGCCGGCCAGGCGCAGCGCCACCTTCTCGGCCACCTGCGGGGTGGCGAACATCAGCGCGCGCGCCTGCTCCTTGGGAAACAGCAGCAAGCTCGACGGCGACAGCGCGATCACCGTCTCCGCCATCGGCAGGCGGTCGATCACTGCCATCTCGGCGAAGAACTCCCCCGGCCCGACGAAATAGAGTCCGACCTCTCGGCCGTCCAGGGTGAAATCGACCCCTTGCAGCCGGCCGTCGAGCAAGAAGGGGAAGAACTGCAAGGCATCGCCGCGCTTGACCACCACCTCGCGCCGCACCACCTTGCGCTCCAGCGCGCCCGAGGCCAGCCCGACGAGGGCCTCCTCGGAAAAATCGCGCAGCAGGGGAATCTGTTTCAGCAGACCGGCATCGACAGGCATCGATCGGGACAACCTCGCCCGGAGGGCACAAGGGACGCGAAAAGGCAGAACGCCAACAGGCAGTACGCCGCGGCATGCGGCGAGCGCGGCGCCGGGCTTCATGTGATCACGCTCACACACCGCCGGCGGACACCCCGATATTATCAAACACCCTACCGAGCGCCGTACCCGCCACCATGAAGCCGATCACACAGCCCGCCCTCGCGCATTCGCGGCCCCCGGTCCCCGGCCGTCTTGCCCGCATGCTGCTACTCCTGTGTGTCGTGGCCCCCGCCACCGCCTTTGCCGGCGGCGCGGGCGAGATCAGCTTCGTCATCGGCCAGGTCCGCATCATCGATGCCGCCGGCGCCGTGCGTACGGCCGCAGCCGGGGGCAGCGTGGGCGCGGGCGAGCGGATCGAGACCGGCAGCTCGGGCCACGTCCACCTGCGCATGGTCGATGGGGGCTACCTCAGCGTGCGACCGGGCTCGCGCTTCGCCATCGAGCAGTACGAAACCGCCCCCGGCGCCACCGCCATCCGCCTCCACCTCGACGAAGGCGTGGTGCGCTCCATCACCGGCGCCGCCGCCCGCGAGCAGAAAGACCGCTTTCGCCTCAACACCCCGCTCGCCGCCATCGGTGTGCGCGGCACCGACTTCGTCGTGCAGGCCGGGGGCGAAGGCGTGCGCGCCCTGGTCAACGAAGGCACCATCGTGGTCGCCCCGCTTGGCGCAGATTGCGCCGCAAACACGCTGGGACCGTGCAGTGGCGTCAGCGCGCGCGAATTGTCCGACAGCATGGGCCGCGTGCTGCTCGAGCTCAAGGGCCTGCAGGCGCCCGCACTCGTACCCATCGACGGCAAGTCGCCCGACGACACCGCGCCTCCGGCCCCGCAGGAGCCCGGCGCGCGCAAATCCCCGCCCGTCGCCGCCGAGGCCGCTACCGCGGCGCCCGCCGCATCCGACGAGCTGAATAAACCCTCTCGCCCCCCAATTAACCCCTCTGTGCCTGCGCAGCCTGCACCCGCTGCTCCCGGCGTCCAGCCCGCTGTTCCGGGCACCCAGCCTGCCGACATCACCCAATTGCGCTGGGGACGCTGGGCCGACGCGCGCGAGGGCGACCAGCTCAGCACCGCGGCCGCCGAAGCGCGGGAGGGGCGACGCATCACCATCGGCAACAACTACGTCAACCTCTACCGCCGTCCCGACGACACCCGACCCCTCCCCACCCACCTAGGCCAGGTCGGCTTCGGGCTGGCCGCCGGGCAGGTGGCGCTGGTTCAGGGCAACGGCGTCACCTCGGCTGGAACGGTGCACGGCGGCCGCCTCGACGTCGACTTCTCCCAGCGCAGCTTCTCCACCCAACTCAATGTCTCGCATGCTCTCACCGGCGCAGTGCAAGTCGAATCCGCCGGCGGCATCACCAGCAACGGCACCTTCTTCGTGAGCCAGCCCGACGGTCTGGTCGCCGGGGCGGTCACCATGGATGGCGCGGAGGCCGGCTACCTCTTCGACAAGGTCGTGCCACAGGGGGTCATCTCCGGCACCACCCTCTGGAAGCGCTGAACCCATGCGCACTACTACTCTTCCCGAGTCCCTGCTCCACCCCCACCGCCTTCGCCTGTTCGCCGTGGCCTTGGCTGCCGCCGTCGCCCTCGCTGCAGGCGCGACGGGTCTTTTCTCCGCACTCGAGGAGCGCAGCGCCGATCCGCTCTGGCAATCGGCCAGCACCCTCGCCGACACAGCCGAACGCCGCGTTGTCATCGCCGAAATCGACGAAAAGAGCCTGGCCGAGCTCGGCCCGTGGCCGTGGCCGCGCGAGCGCATGGCCGCGCTCGCCGACGCGCTCGCCGGCTATGGTGCGCGCACCCAGTTGTTCGACGTCGTCTTCCCCGAAGCGCGCCCCGGCGACGAGGCACTGGCCGCAGCGCAGAGGCGCCACCCCGTCCATGTTGGCCAGTTGTTCTCACCCGGAGCAGACGCCAGCAGGGTGGCCAGCCTCTCCGGCGCCATCGACGGCCAGATCTGCGACGGACGCTTCCCGGTAGCCGGCGGCTACATCGGCAACACGCCCGCGCTCGCCCACCAAGCAGGGCACATCACCCCCACGCTCGACACCGACGGCACCGTTCGCCGTATCGCCCCTGTCCTCTGCCACCAACAGCACGCCTACCCCGCCCTCGCCCTCGCCGGCCTCGCCAGCCTCGTCCCCGGGCAGGCGCTCGCGCTCGACTACCAGGAAGGTTACGGGCTGCTCGCACCCCACGCCTGGCTCGCGCTGCCCGGGCAAGGCCTGCGCCTGCCGCTCGACCGCGACGGCAACACCCGCCTCGCCTTCACGCTGCCGCGCGCCGCGCTCAGCGCCACGCCGGTCGCCGACATCCTCGCCGGCCGCAGCCCGCGCGAGCTGCTCGACGGTGCCATCGTGCTGGTCGGCGCCACCGCTTTCGGGCTCAGCGACACCGTCTCCACGCCGCTCGACGGCAATACCGCCGGCGTCGAGGTGCACGCCCGCCTGCTCGCCGGCCTGCTCGACCAGCGCCTACCCTACGCGCCGCGCGGCGGCGCGCTGTTCCAGGCGCTGTTCTGCGCCCTCGGGGCGCTGGCGCTGCTGTGGCTGGCGTCGCGGCAGCAGCGCCTGCACGTCGCGACCTTGCCGGCCGCCGGTCTCGCCCTCGCCGTGCTGGCCTACGCACTGCACGCCACGCTGCTGCTCGAAGCTGGCCTATGGGTCGGCTGGATGACACCCGCGGTATTTTCGGCACTCGCCGGCCTGGGCCTCGGCAGCGCCGAATTCGCCCGCACCCGGCTTGAGCGCCAGCGCCTGTACCAGAATCTCGCCAGCTACCTGCCCCGCCAGGTGGCCGCACAAATCGCCCTGCACGAACCGGTCGGCACCATCGAAGTTGAGCGACGCGAGATCAGCGTTCTGTTTGCCGACCTTCGTAACTTCTCGGCCTACTGCGAAGCCCGCCCTCCCGAGGAGGCTGCGGCCGTACTGCACACCTTCTTCACCACAGCGCAGCGTGTCGTGAGCCGCCACGGCGGCATCATCGAGGAATTTACCGGCGACGCCATCATGGCCATCTGGAACGCCCCGACCACCTGCCCTGACCACCCCCGGCACGCGCTGGCCGCTGCATACGAGCTCGACGCCGAGATCGCCGCCCTGCTGCCGCCCGAAGCACCCCCCGGGCTCGAGCCCCTCGCGCTCGGCATGGGGCTGGAGAGCGGCAAGGCCCTGGTCGGCTCGGTCGGCGCCGCAGATCGCCGCACCCACACCGCGCTCGGCGAAACCGTCAGCATCGCGTCGCGCCTGCAGGCGATGAGCGCCGAGCTCGCCGCCGCGGTGGTCGTCGGCCCGGGTGCTGCCGCGCGCCTGCCCGATGCGCGCCTCACCTGCGTGGGCGATTTCCTCCTCGAAGGCCTGCAGATCCCCCGGACCCTGTATATTCCGGCTCCGGCGGCGCGCGCCGAGGACGCGCCCAAGACGGCTCGCATCCGCCTGGTCGCCTGACCGCCAACGTCCGGAGGCCCCGCCTCCGCCCCAGCCACGCTGTGCCGCTCTCCCACACAGGAGGGCGGCCGATGTTTACTTGCGGATGAGATTTCTCTGCGCTCTCGCCCTGCGGGCCGCCACCTTCGTCCTGTGGGCGGTCCTCCTGGCCGCCCCGCCGGCCCGGGCAGCCTGCCCCCCGCTTCCGGCCACCCTGCTCCACGAGCTCGATGACCGCGCCGCAGCCCTCCACCGCCTCGACGCCCACGCCCAGGCCTGCGCCGGCGATGCCGCCTGGCACGCCCAGCGCGGCGCGCTACTACTCGAGCTGGGCCGCGCAGCGGAAGCCGCCGAGCACCTCGAACGCGCGCTGCTCCTCGACCCCCTTCTGGCGGGTGCGCGCATCGACTACGCCGACGCCCTCGCCGCACTCGGCGACCTCGAGGCCGCCAGCGAACTCGCCATCGGCCTGCTGCGCCTGCCCGACCTGCCCGCCACCGCCCGCCGCCACCTCGAAGCACGCCTGAGGCACTGGCGCGAAGCCGATCCGCACGCAACCGCGCCCTGGCAGCGCCGCATCGAGATTGCCGCGCAGCTCGGCTGGGAACGCAACCTCAACGGCGGCCCCGCTGCCGACACAATCCTGCTCACCCCGCCAGAGGGCAACATCGAACTCCCTGTCGCAGCCGCCCAGCGCCCACGCGCGGGCGCAGCCGTGCAGACCAGCGCCGAAGTGCAGGCCCTGCGTCCGCTCAGCGACGACTGGAGCCTGTTTCTGCGCGGTCACCTGCGCCTGCGCGACGCCGCGCGCGGCGACAGCGACTACCTGATCAGCAGTTTCGACGCCTACCTGTTGCATCGGCGCAACAGTCAGGAAACCAGCCTGCAGCTTACCCGCCTCGACCAGCGCTTCGGCGACCGCCACCTGCTCGCCGAGACCCGGCTCGCCACCCAGCACCAGTGGCTGGACTACGCCTGTCGGCCCCGCCTTGGGATCGACGTCGCGCGGCGCGACTACCCCGCCACACCGCAACTCGGGGGTGCGCAGTTTGGCCTGCGCGTCGGGGTGATGTGCGTGCAGGGGGCCTGGCGCACCGACCTGGACCTGCGCGCAGCAGCCGATCGCCCGCTACGTGCGGGCCGCCCCGGCGGCGGGCAGCGCTGGCTGGAACTGCAATGGAGCGCCACTTGGCAAGGCTCGGGCTACCGTGCCGACGCCAGCGCCAGCCTGGGCCAGGTGCATGACCGAGAGGGCTACAGCCCGCTGCTCGAGAACGGCCAGGCACGCGAAATCCTTCGCCAAGGCGTGCGCATTGAGCTCGCGCGTCTACTCGCCCCGCAATGGGAGGCCGTCCTCTCTGGCGAGCACTTCCGCCAGCGAGCCAACCTGGGGATCTTCGAGCTGGATAACCATGGGCTATACTTCGGCGTCCGTCATCGCTACTGACTTGGCGTACGCGCGAACGTGACTTTTTCACGCTTCGCGGCCGTTCATGTGATTGCGGTCACACCCCAACCGCGCGATCCGGCTAAACTTCGTTCCGAATCTTCGGGGCCGTGCCAGGCGCGAAGTTCATAAACCACTAGTGGAGATTCATATGACTATTACCCTGCTCGAGCGCGAACAGATCCAGAAAGTTTTCATCGCGATGCTGAACGCTGCCCCCAGCATCACCTACTTGGACCAACTCGTCGGCTACGCGGGCCGCGTTGACGTCCTCGCTCGCGACTTGGGCGAAACCAGCGCGTTCAAGTCGATCTACCCGGTTGCGCTGACCAACGAAGAGTTCGCGAAAAAGTTCGTTGCTAATTTCGTCGGCAAAACCGCGAGCGACAAAGCCCAAGCCTACGTCGCTGAAGAGGTGGTCAAGTCCCTTGAAGCCGGTGTCTCCCGCGCCGACACCCTGTTCAACGTGGTCGTGGCCCTGCAGTCCGTTCCGGACGGCGACGCCACCTTTGGCAACACCAAGCTGGCCTTCGAGAACAAGGTCAAGGTGGCCAACTACTACGCCATCACCCTGGGTGGCACCGCGACCGACCTCGCCCTCCTTCAGGGCCTGATCGCCAACGTGACCCCGAAAACCGACGTTTCGACTCCGGAAGCCCTCCAGGCCGCGATCGAAGCGACCCCGGCTGGCACCACCGGCCAGACCTTCATGCTCACTAAGGGTCTGGATAACATCGCCGGCACCTCGGGCAACGACACAATCATTGGTTCTGTCGCCACTGGTAACGCTGAACTGCTGACCCTGAGCTCACTCGACATCATCAACGGCGGTGCAGGTGTCGACACCCTGAAGGTCGCTACCGATGGCACGGCAGTTTCCCTGGCGAACATGACCGCTGTGGAAATCGTCGAGATTGAAAGCGCGGGCGCTGTGAACACGGACGTTTCCGCTAACGCCGACGTGACCAACCTGAACGTGACCAAGGCTGCTGGTGCTGTGACCGTCACCGCCGGTGCCGCCGCTGATGTCGCTGTCACCATCAAGGACAACACGGCTGGTGTTAGCGCGCACACAGTTGATGGCGGCAAGAATGTCAACTTCACGCTGACGGACGCCGGTGCTGGTCCCGACACCATCGCCATCGGCGGCACTACCGCTGCCAAGGGCGACGTGGTGGTCAACGTCACGGGCAAGGCCTACGACGCAACTGCTGGCAATGTCACGCTTGGCGGCGTCACCGTCACCGGCGGCAAGACCGTTTCCGTGACCCAGAAGGCCACCAGCGACGCAAGCAAGGTTGCTACTGATACGACGGCTTCCAAGGTTGTTCAAGGTGCCGTCGTCGTCAATGCCAACACCGAAACCACCACCATCACCGTCAAGCAAGACGCGGCTGTGGCTGCCAAGAACGCGGCCAACACCACCGGCGGCGTGACTGAGACCGCGACGTTCAAGTTCGGCGTGCTCAAGGGTGGCGATGCGCTGACCATCAACGGTCTGACCTTCACCGCCAAGACGGGTGTTGACCTCACCGCTGCCGAAGTGGCTGCTGCCTTCTCCAACATGGTGAGCGGTCTGGCCAATGCCAACACCGACACCCAAGGCTCGCAAGTCACGGCCAAGGGCACCTTCACCGGTCAATTCCAGACTGGTGCCAACAACGCTGCTGGCTACACCGCTGCTGCCGCTTCTGGCGACACCGTGGTCTTCACCGCTGCGCGTGCCAACCAAGACGCTACCGACCTGACCGCCACCCTGACCAACACCTCGGGCAACTCTGTTGCACCGACCGTGACCATCGTCCAGGGCCAAGCCCACAACGCCACCCCGACCGGCGGCGTGATGGGTGTTGACGCGGGTGCTGTGACCGTCGGTGGTGGTGCTAACGCCACCGCCGTCAAGACCATCACCGTCGATGGTTATGCTGCGACCGGCTCCTCGATCACCGGCACGACTTCCGCGCTGGAAACCCTGAACCTGTCCAACGGTGGCAACTTCGCCGTGACCCAGGCCGCTGCCACCCTGGCACTGAACCTGACCAACGTCGGTACCGCTGCCAAGGCCGAAACGCTGACCAGCGCCGCTGTTGTCGCTGTGCCGGCTGTGCTCGACCTGAACAACACCGCCACCAAGACCCTGAACGTCAAGAGCGTTGGCACCAACACCGTTGATCTGCAGCTCGATGGCGCCACCGGTACCACCACGCTGAACGTCAGCGGCACAGGCCTGCTCGACGCCGGTACCAACAGCAAGGCTTCCGCCCTTACCACCATCAAGGTTACCGAGACGGCGGGCCTGACCCTGAACGCCTTGGCAACCACCGGTATCACCTCGGTTGACACCACCGGCACCACCGGTACTGTCACCCTGACGCTGGACGGCAGCAAGGCGGTTTATACCGGCGGTGCCGGTGTGGACAAGGTCACCATCAGCAACGCCAACACCGCGATTGCCAAGGCTGTGGATCTGGGCGTCGGTGACGACACCCTGACCCTGAACGTCATCGCTGGCAGCGTCGCTGTCCCGACGGTTGACCTCAAGGGCGGTGACGGCGTTGACACCATCGCCCTGTCCGCTGCGGACGCTGTGGCCCTCTCGGCCAGCAGCACCTTTGCGGGCAAGATCGACGGCTTCGAGAAGCTGAGCGTGGGCAATGCAACGACTGCCGGCACGGTCAACCTGGCCAACCTCGACAACATCAACTACGTGATCAGCGCCAACTCGGCTTCAGTTGTGGGTGTCGCCACGAAGGAAGTCATCACGGTTGATTTCGCCACTTCTGGCACGATTACTGGTGCCGACACCATCCTCTTTGATGGCACGACGCTGACGCTGACTGGTGGAGAAACTCCTGCTCAGATTGCGACTGCTTTCTACGGCAAGACCTTTGCTAACTGGGATGTCACCAGCGTTGGGGGCACAGTGGTGACGCTGACCAAGAAACTCGGCGGTGACCTTACACCTGATGTGTCCACTACTGACTTCACGATCAGCGACGTGGGTAGTGATGGCACGACTGCTGCAGTTGTGGTAACGACAACTACCCAAGGTGCTGCTGCTCCCGCGACCGCCGCAGCCCTGACCATCGACAAGATGGCCAGCGGCGGTACGCTGGAACTGACGGCTGCTGGTGCGGGTGCCATCGTCAAGGTGACCGATGCTGCCAAGGGCACCGCCGACGTGCTGAACGTGGTGACCAACGTCAACGGCAACGTGGGCACGGTGACCGCCGCCGATGTCGAGACCATCAACCTCAACATCAAGGATGCACTGAGCACCATCACTACGCAGGCTTGGACTGACGCCAACGGCAATGCAGTGAAGACCGAAGACGTCTCTGCGACCACGCTGGCTGTGGCAGGCAACACCGCCACCAAGGCCATCACCGTGGAAGGCGCAGGCAACCTGACGCTGACCGTGGCCGCCAACACCAAGCTCGCCACCGTGGATGCCAGCAAGGCGACCGGCGCGCTGACCCTGGACCTGTCGGCTCACAATGGCGATGCCATCACCGTGACCGGCGGCAAGGGCAACGACGTGCTGACCGCTTCGCAAGGTGTCAACTCCAAGGCCGACGTGCTGGTGGGTGGTGAAGGTAACGACACCCTGAACGCTGGCTCCAACGGTGCCAAGCTGACCGGTGGTGCTGGTAATGACCTGTTCGTGCTGACCGCTGGCACCAAGGAAGTCAACACCTACACCAGCATCCAGGACTTCCAGGCTGGTGATGTGCTGGCACTGAATGTGGTTGCAGGCACCAACGTTACCGCGTTCAACAAGCTGACCGCCGTGCTGAACGAAAACACCTCGGTGTTCTCGAACTTTGTGGATGCTGCCATCGCCCAAGCGAACACTAGCCAGGCAGTCTGGTTCCAGTTCAAGGGCAATGCCTACGTGGTGGTGGACAACGTTGAGGTGGGTGGTGCTGCAACGGGTACTGCTTTCGAGAATGGTCAGGACGCCGTGATCGAACTGGTCGGCATCGACCTGAACAACGCTTCGTTCAACAGCACCCACGCGACTGTTGCGCTGATCTAATCACTCCAAAGGTGACAAGCCCCGGAACATCGGGGCTTGCGATCAAAGCCTTCCCAACCCCATCCTTCGCAAGAGGGGTGGGGTTTTTTACAGGAGTTACGGATGAAAGTGTTACAAAGCCTCGGTCAGCACGGCGGGACACAGCAAGTTGCTGTCTTTCAGTATCGGCGTAACCCGGAGGGCGTCGAGGTTCAATCTGTGCCTGCTGGCGATTCTTTTTGCATTTCTGCGCAGGAATGGCAATCGATGCTGGGCAAGTTAGCTCAGTCATCGCGTGCGACATTTCCATTGTCGGGCGAAGACTCCCTGCACAGCCGAATCCTGGAAGCCTTGCCAGGCAAGGGTTTTAATCCCTCACATGCGGCCAAGATTGCCGCGATACTCGAGCATGAAGGTTCGATCGACCACTACGGTGGAGTTATGGGACAAGGACAGTCTGCGTCAATCTATTTGCGCCGTGACTTTTGAGACTGCTGTCTTCCGATGACAAATGAGACTGAAATCGAAAATAGGGGACAGACCACGGTTTCTCTGAAATCAGGGCCTGTTCCCTTGCCCTGAAGTCCCGGTAGTATGCTGTAATTAACACTCTGCCCTTCTCACGAGGGGCAGGGTTTTTTCCATAAGGGCCTTGGTGCAGGGTCTTTACGGAAGATGCGACGCTGCGTGCCGGAGGTGGGGATGGCAGGGATGAATGTGCTGCTGGCGGGGTGAGTCGCAGGCTGATTTGTTTAAGTGCTGGCATTTCTATACCCATGTGGGCATAATCTCCGAATGCCGACTTCAACCAAATCGCTTCGCTGGGTCGCGTCCAGCAAGAAAGACCTCATGGCCATGCCCGAGGAGGTGCAGGACACCTTCGGGTACGCGTTGCATTTGGCCCAAGTTGGGCAGAAGCATCCTGACGCCAAACCACTCAAGGGCTTTGGTGGCACCGGTGTTTTGGAGGTGGTCGAGGATTTTCAGGGCGATGCCTACCGTGCCGTTTACACCGTGCGCTATGCCGAGGCCGTGTATGTCGTGCATTGCTTCCAGAAGAAATCCACGCATGGCATTGCCACACCCAAGCCGGATGTGGAGTTGATCAAGTCACGCTTGAAGGCCATTGAGGTCAGTTTAGGAGTTCAGAAATGATCGAGATCGAAGAAAGCAGCGGCAACGTCTATGCCGATTTGCAAACCCCGGATGCCGAAGCGATGTACGTCAAGGCGCAGTTGGCCAGCAAGATTGGCGACATTGTTCGCCATCGTCACCTGACACAACAACAGGCTGCCGAGATTTTGGGCATTACGCAGCCGAAGCTTTCGGGACTCCTGCGCGGCCAGTTCCGTGGAATTAGCGAAGCAAAGATGATCGAGTGCCTGAATCGCCTTGGGCGGGATGTAGAGATTGTGGTTCGCAAGGCACCACGCAGTCATCCGCAGGGGCATACGCAAGTCGTGTTTGCCTGACCTGTGCTGTGATTGTCAGCGACCGCCGTATTGGAGCCACCTAATGATCGGCATATAGGATCCAGGCTGTGACCCGAATAATACGAATAATAGGGGACACGAATAACGAATACGAATAACGAATAACGAATAACGAATAACGAATAACGAATAACGAATAACGAATAACGAATAATAGGGGACAGACCACGGTTTCCCATTTCAAACGAACCCTGTCCTTCTCACGAGGGGCAGGGTTTTTTTACTTGAAGGCAGGAGCGCAAATGAGTTACGGATCAAACATCGCAGTAGAAGACGCAGAGGATGAGTGCCGAGAAGAAACGGCTCGGGCAATCGCTATGCACGCCGCTGAGCTTGTTGCGGCTAGGGATATGACCAGAGAGGCAGCGATTACGGCTGCTGTCGAGCATCAGCGCTATTGCCAGGAAGCTGAGCGTGATCCGACGGGTACTGTGGCTACGCTGGATGAAGCACAGAGACCTCAGCCAAGCCGCAGTGTTTCGGAAAAGCAGATCCTAGCCATCGCGGATGAGCTGATGGAACAAGCCCGCGATGCTGTTGATAGCCTTTGAATTGGCCGGTACCACCAGCCGCTATGCCCACTTGGATAAAACCGAAGGACACCCACTTGATAAAACAGAAGGATAAAACCGAAGGACACCCACTTTGTTTGACGTTGGCATGTTGATGGTCTAGTCTTACGTCATGACTCGCCCACGCTCCACCCTCGTTTCCGTCTCCGATACCCCGTGGTATCACGTGGTCTCGC
>Ga0116143_10002953_pt1 | contig 17703 bp, 17 predicted proteins | sample AD_UKC034_MetaG_FD_89745 | JGI IMG/M metagenome (GOLD analysis project Ga0116143, IMG submission 89745) | Active sludge microbial communities of municipal wastewater-treating anaerobic digesters from USA - AD_UKC034_MetaG | ecosystem: Engineered > Bioreactor > Anaerobic > Digestate | place: USA...
ATCACCACACCCCCAGGGCACATGCAGAACGTGTATGCGCTATGTCCGTTTGAACAGTGATGAACCATTTTATAGTCCGCTGCTCCGAGCTGCGGATGGCCCGCGTAGCGACCATACTGAGCCCGATCGATCAGCTGGCGCGGGTGTTCGATCCGGACGCCGATCGAAAACGGCTTGGGAGTCATCATCACTCCCGCGGCATGCAGCATGTCAAAAGTGTCCCGACTGCTGTTACCGATCGCAAAGATTACCACATCACTTTCAATAGTGGAGATACCATTCACCGTCACTGCGGTTATCCGCCCTTGTTCAATCACTAAACCGGTGACTTTGTGCTGAAAGCGAAATTCACCACCATGCTGCTCAATAGTATGGCGCAGACTTCGCACTACCTGCCGGATACGATCCGTGCCTACATGAGGCTTGTTCTTGTACAGGATCTCCTTAGGAGCGCCGGCAGAAACCATTTCCTCGAGCACCTTCCGGCAGCGGCTGTCACGAATCAGCGTCGTCAGCTTGCCGTCCGAATACGTTCCCGCGCCCCCTTCGCCGAACTGAACGTTGGAGTCGGAATCAAGCACACCCTCGCTGAAAAAGCGGCCAACATCCCGATGCCGCTCTTCAAGAGGTTTGCCGCGTTCGAGCATGATCGGGCGCTGTCCGCTCCGTGCCAGAAGCAACCCGGCGAAGAGCCCGGCCGGACCGGCTCCCACGATAACTGGCCGAGAGGATAAGGGTGCACGCTGAGATGGATACTGATACGCAAAAGGAACAGCCTTGGATACGGCGGCATTTTGCCGCGAGGCAAGCACCTGCTCTTCGTTCAACACCTCGGCATCGACCATATAGACGAAGCACAACCGATCCTTGTGCCGAGCGTCAAGTGATTGTCTCAGCACGGAATACGACACCAGATGGGTGTCGTTGATTCCTAGAGCGTCGCACACGGCAGCCCGGAGTTCATCGGCAGAATGGCCGAGTGGAAGTTTCACATGGTTAATGCGAAGCACGATGCTATTTATCCCTGATAGTAACAGTATCGCAAGGAAGTAACCCAAGCAACCATCGCCTCTTGCCTCAGCGAAGCAGCGTCTCAGTGCAACGCACGCTACCGCCGTGCTGCATGCAGCCCCGCTGCATAGCCGGACGACCACGCCCACTGTAGATTATATCCGCCGCTGTCGCCATCGATGTCGATGATTTCCCCGGCGAAGTGCAGCCCGGGAACAAGTATGGACTCCATGGCTTCGGGATTAATCTCAGCTGTGTCAATCCCGCCTGCGGTTACCTGAGCTCGCATCCATGACTGAGTCCCGATCACCGGCACTCGCCAGCGATGCAGGATCAGGGCGAGGCGATTGAGCTCTTCCACAGTCAGCTCTTTGCAGAGCTTTCGGGGCGGTCTGATTTCTGCAGCATGCAGGATCGGAATAATCAACCGCTTATGGAAAAAACCGATCAGACCTGCGTCAAGAGCCAAATCTGGTCGATCCAGCATTCTTTTCTCTATGATGGAAACGATCTTTTCAAAGCTCAGGCCTTGGAAAAGCTGGATATCGAGAAACGTCGGCTCTCCAACTGACAATCGCTCGCTCGCTATCCTGCTCACCTGCAGCACCGGTATTCCTGAAATACCGTAGCTCGTGAAAAGCAGCTCGCCCTGTTCAGTGCGCAAGTCGCGTTCGCCATCGTTTAAGCTAACCGACCCATTTACCTTTACGCCATCCATCTGCTTCAGAAACGGCAGCGGCAGGTTGAGCTGTACCAGGCTGGGCACCGGTTCGACACAGTGATGTCCGAGTTCTTCGGCCAAGTGATATCCTGAACCATTTGATCCCAGATTGGGTGCTGCTTTTCCGCCGGTAGCAATAATCACCCGGTTTCCGCTCAGTGTAGTACCATCCTGCGTCTGAACGGAAAAGCCGTTCCGGTCTGGCTCGATCCGCTTAACCCTGCTGCCGCAAACCATCCGTACCCGGCATCGATCCAGTTCGAATCTCAGCACATCCAGGACTGCCGATGCCTGCCCGGAAATTGGAAATACCCTTCGGCCATCTTCTTCTCTGCAGAGCAAGCCGAGATCGTCAAAGAACGCCAGAGTATCTGTAGGCTTGAAGTGGTCCAGAGCGCTTGCGGCAAAAGCAGGGGATCGGCCATGATAGTGGCTCACGTCGCAGTGCATGTTGGTGAGATTACAGCGGCCGTTGCCAGTGGCCAAGATCTTTCTTCCTGCCCGATCCAGACGTTCAAGAACCGTCACTTCGGCATTATGCCGTGCTGCCACGATTGCAGCTATCATTCCGGAAGCCCCGCCGCCAATGATCAGTACACTCGTAGTACCCATAAGGGTTACCCTATGTTGGTGGAATGATGGATACATGGAAGAATGGTTAAATGGACAAACGGTTCTTGGTTTAAGGATAGAGAAGGAGATGCGTCAGCATTCCATTTCTCCAATTCCCCAATTCTCCATTTAACCATTTTTCCATTCACCAATCCACAGCCAACTAAAATGAAATGAGGCCCGCCGCACAGAGCTGACGAGCCTCACATAAAACGCTGCAACAACAAGGAGGATATCTCTGTCGGTACTATGCTTGCTCCTCCAGGCTGCCGGCCAAATGTGCCAGACGGTTCAGGGCATGAATATAGGCTTTGGCGCTGGCAATGATAACATCCGTATGTGCGCCCTGACCGGTGACAATGTGATCGTTTTCTTCAAGCCTCACCGTTACCTCGCCCTGGGCATCAGTACCGCCAGTGATTGCGTTAACCGCATACTTGAGCAGTCGGCTCTTGGTTCCGGTGATCTTGGCAATAGTCTTGAACGCTGCATCCACCGGACCGTCGCCGAAACCGGCCTCCTTGATCACCTCGCCGTTCACTTCCATTTCCACCGTCGCGGTAGGTATAGCTACTGTACCGCTGGCAACTGTCATATGAAGAAGCCGGTATTTCTCGTTTACGCGCAGCGTCTCCTCGGCAATAATGGCCAGCAGGTCTTCGTCAAAGACTTCCTTCTTCTTATCGGCCAGGTCCTTGAAGCGCTTGAACACTGCATTGAGCTCGGCTTCGTCAAGTTCGTATCCCAGCTTCTTCAAGCGGTCGCGAAACGCGTGCCGTCCGGAATGCTTCCCGAGCACCAGCCGGGACTGGGGAATTCCGATCGACTCGGGCGTCATAATCTCATATGTGATCTTTTCCTTCAGCAGGCCATCCTGGTGAATGCCTGACTCGTGAGAGAATGCATTGGCGCCCACTACCGCTTTGTTGGGCTGCACGTTGACCCCGGTTATCTGACTGAGCAGCCTGCTGGTGGCATAGATCTGTTCCGTAACCATCCGGGTAGTCAGGTTGAAGAAATCTTTGCGAGTACGAATCGACATAACAATCTCTTCCATCGACGCATTGCCAGCTCGTTCGCCGATGCCGTTGATGGTGCACTCCACCTGACGGGCTCCATTCAGCACTGCCGCCAGTGAATTTGCCACTGCGAGTCCAAGATCGTTATGGCAGTGCACACTGATAACCGCTTTGTCGATGTTGTTTACCTTCTCAAACAAGTATCGGATCAGAGCCCCGAATTCCTGCGGGATGGCATATCCCACCGTATCGGGAATATTAACCGTCACCGCCCCAGCCTCGATTGCTGCCTGCACCACCTGGCACAGGTAGTCCCGATCGGTCCGGGTGGCATCCATAGCGGAGAACTCCACAAAGGGAGTGCGCGATTTCGCCCGCTTCACCGCGTCGACAGCTTTCTCCAGAACCTGCTCTCGGGAAAGATGGAGCTGATACTTGAGATGAAAATCAGAGGTTGAGATAAAGGTATGGATAATCGGGCTGGCAGCTTCTCTTATCGCTTCCCAGGCTCGGTCGATGTCTTCACGGTTGGCGCGGGCAAGCGCGGCGACATTGCAGCTCTTGATAGTCCGGGCGATCTGCCGTACAGCCTCAAAATCACCGTCGGAGGCAACCGGAAATCCGGCCTCAATACTGTCAACGTTGAGTCGCTCCAACTGCCTGGCCACCTGCAGCTTCTCCTGGATATTCATGCTGAATCCAGGCGATTGTTCGCCATCACGCAAGCTGGTATCAAATACGGCTACATTTTCCATGACACAATCCTGTTACTATTGGGCGGTAAGGTCTTCTTCCTTGTCCGGGGTTGGCTGCTGCACACTTTTGGCACTACCGAGCTTTTCCTTAAGAAGTCCTAACGGTCCGGAAAGGGTATACAGAAGACCAATCACAAAAAGACTCAGTTGAGGCTCCGCAGCAATAATAATAATGATACACAGCAACGCCACCAATGTATAGAATCCGGACATTCCTTTCAGCTTGAGAAGCTTCAAGCTAAAAAAGTGAATCTTGCTGATCATCATGAACGAAAGGTAAAACGTCATGAGAAGAACCGGAATGTGCTTATGCTCGGGATTCCAGCCAAGATGATTAGCCAACAGTATGGTGGCGGCAATCATCCCGCCGGCACCTGGGCTGGGCAGTCCTTCAAAGTACTTGAGACCCACCCGGGTGGAATTTACATTAAAGCGTGCCAGCCGCAGCGCTGCACAGGCGACAAACAGAAAAGCTGCCAGCCAGCCTACTCTGCCGAACGGAATCAGGGTCCAGGTATAAACCATGACTCCGGGAGCAACACCGAAGGAGACAAAGTCGGTCAGCGAGTCATACTCAACGCCAAACTGGCTCATGGCATTGCTCATCCGCGCCACCCGGCCATCCAGGTAGTCAAACACACCAGCCAGAACAATAGCCCACGCCGCCCTGGTGAATTCGCCATTAAAGGACGCGATAACCGAGTAAAAGCCGCAGAAAAGGTTGCAGGTCGTTAACAGGTTCGGCAGGACATAAATTCCTGTGCGATCCCATTTCGTCCGGCGTTTCTGCCGATTCATAAAGTAATCCTTTTTCATCGCGGTTCTCCTACGACTGTACCGTGTGAATCAACACCTCGGCAGGGCCGATATCACCTGTCCGACGGCTTCAGCACTTTGAGAGGATTCATCACCGGCGGACATGTCTGTGCCCGTAAGCGGTGAACCGACAATGGTTGATCAATTTTCTTGGCCAGCAGTCTCATCAACAGTCGTCCTTGCCTAAAAACCAGCCTTAGTATTTGTTGGCAGCATTCAGAAATCTGGATTCCCGCCTACGCGGGAATGACGACTTATTTCTAATACCTATAGCAAGTTCAGACGAGGCCATCAGCAACGCTACGCATGTATAGAGTCGTACGAATTCGGAAATAATCGAAGCACGTCATTCCCGCGTAGGCGGGAATCCAGGAGAATCTCGTCAACCGTATGACTCCTAATCCTAATCGCCATTGGTTACGCGCCTCGTTACTTTTTTATCAGAGCTAGACTTCTTTGTTCTTAATCCACGGCATCATTGCCCGCAAGCTTTTGCCTACCTTCTCAATGAGATGTTCACGATCACGGCTTCGTAAGGCATTGAACTGCGGACGACCAGCCTGATTCTCCAGGATCCATTCTTTGGCAAATTGACCGTTCTGGATCTCCTGAAGAATCTTCTTCATCTCTTTCCGAGTCTCTTCTGTGATGATACGCCGACCCCGAGTAAGATCACCATACTCCGCCGTATCGCTCACCGAATAGCGCATGTAGCTGATGCCGCCTTCGTAAAAAAGATCAACAATGAGCTTCAGCTCATGGAGACACTCAAAGTATGCGATCTCCGGCTGATAGCCTGCTTCCACGAGAGTATCGAATCCTGCCCGAACCAGTTCTGACGCACCGCCGCACAGAACCGCCTGCTCGCCGAATAGATCGGTTTCCGTCTCTTCTTTAAACGTGGTCTCAAGAACGCCGGCTCGAGTAGCGCCGATGCCTTTGGCATATGCCAGAGCAGTCTGCCGAGCCGTTCCACTGGCATCCTGAAAAACAGCGATAAGAGACGGCACACCAGCACCAGTCTCGTATTCCCGTCGCACCAGATGCCCCGGACCTTTGGGAGCAACCATGATTACATCGACATCCTTAGGAGGTACTATCTGGCTGAAGTGAATGTTAAACCCGTGCGAGAAGAGCAAGGTCTTGCCTTTGGTCATGTGAGCGGCAAGAACAGTATTATAGAGTCTCGCCTGTACATCGTCCTGTACCAGGATCTGGATGATATCCCCTTCCCGCGCTGCTGTTGCGGCATCGACCGGTTTGAAGCCATGAGAAATCGCCAGTTCGTAGTTGGGCGTCCCTTCCAGTTCTGAAATGATAACCTTCAAACCGCTGTCGCGGAGGTTCAGCGCTTGAGCGTGTCCCTGGCTCCCGTAACCGATAACTGCAATAGTTTTGTTTTTGAGCACGTTCAGGTCTGCATCCTTATCGTAGTACATCTTTGCCATGAAATCCTCCTTGTCGTAGTGCCGAGAATCAGTGTTAAATCATTGAGAATATCGAATTGAATGCCGCCGGTCCGAAGAATCAACCACCTTTCACAATGCCGTTTTCCGGTGCGCCCGGGATAGCGAGCTTTGTCTTTTCACCACGGGTCATTGCCACCTTGCCGGTACGCGAAAGCTCAAGAATCCCAAGCGGCTTGAACAAATTGACAAGTGCATTGATCTTATCGTCGTCTCCTGTTATCTCAACAACGTAAGAGCTATGAGACACATCAACCACTCTGCCTCGAAATATATCTACGGTGCTCAGTATCTGAGAGCGAGTTTCCTCGCTCACCTTTACTTTGATCAACGCGGTCTCGCGATTGACAAAATCGCCATTGACAAAATCAACGACCTTGATAATGTTAATAAGCTTGTTCAGTTGCTTGATGATCTGCTCTAAGATCTCGTCGTTTCCCCGGGTCACGATGGTCATGTGGGAAACACTCGGATCAAGCGTCTCGGCTACGGAGAGACTTTCGATATTGAATCCTCGTCCGCTGAAGAGACCGGCCACCCGGGAAAGCACTCCGGGCTTATTTTCCACCAGCACGGAAAGGGTATGTTTCATAGGTCCTGACTCTTTTCCTTCTGACGGCAGAATAACACCGGTTGATCCACCATCAGCGACTGCACGTACATACTTTTATACCAGTAACATTCTATTGATTGGTGCTCCGGCAGGGACCATTGGATACACACATTCTTCCCGTTCTACGAGAAACTCGATGATCACCGGTCCCTTGGTAGCAATCGCCTTTTCAATAGCGGGCACAACCTCTCTCGGTTTAGAAGCCCGGATGCCGGTAGCTCCATAAGCTGCAGCAAGTTTGATGAAGTCGGGAGCATAATCCATGCATGTCTGCGAGTAGCACTCTTCATAAAACAACTCCTGCCACTGTCGTACCATTCCCAGGAAGCCGTTGTTAAGGATGGCAATTTTCACCGGAAGACTGTACTGCATGATCGTGGCCAGCTCCTGGATGTTCATCTGAATACTCCCGTCGCCAGCAATATCAATGACCAAGCGATCAGGAAATGCTAGCTGAGCACCTACAGCTGCAGGCAAACCGTAGCCCATTGTTCCCAGCCCACCTGAGGTGAGCAATGTACGGGGATTAATGAACTTGTAAAACTGGGCCGCCCACATCTGATTCTGCCCGACTTCGGTAGCAATAATGGCTTCACCCTGGGTAATTTCCCAGATTTTCTCCACAACGTACTGCGGCTTGATTACATTCTTCTGCGTATAGGTAAGCGGGTAGGTGGCCTTCCATTCGACTATATCACGATGCCATTCCTCTCTCTTCTCTATTCCATGAGTATTCGGATCTTCTTTCTCAATGACATCCCACATCTGTTCGAGAACCGCCTTCACATCGCCCACAATTGGAATGTCCACCCGTACATTCTTGCTGATTGAAGTAGGATCGATATCGACATGAATAATCGTAGCCGCATGAGCAAACTCATCGGTCTTTCCGGTAACCCGATCGTCAAAACGGGCACCAACTGCAATCAACAGGTCACAGTTGGTCACTGCCATATTCGCAGCGTATGTCCCATGCATTCCCAGCATCCCCAGAGAAAGCTCATCAGTTTCCGGAAACGAGCCCAAGCCCATGAGCGTTGTTGTCACCGGCAAATGAAGTTTGCGGGCAATACGGGTAAAGACTTCCGAAGCATCTGCGGAGATAACGCCGCCGCCGCCGAAGAGGACCGGCCGTTCGGATGCAAACAGCTCGGTTACCGCTCGCTTTATCTGCCCGGAGTGACCACGGATGGTCGGATTATAGCCGCGCAAGTGCACTTTTTTGGGATAATGATACTCCATCGATGCATTCATGACATCCTTCGGAAGATCGACTAGTACTGGTCCCGGTCGACCGGTCTTGGCAATCCAAAAAGCCTCCTTTATAGTATTAGTCAGGTCCTTGATATCTTTCACCAGATAATTGTGCTTGGTGCATGGCCGTGTAATGCCGACGATGTCGGCTTCCTGAAATGCATCATTTCCGATCAGTGGCGTTGGAACCTGACCGGTAAAGATCACCACTGGAATAGAATCCATATACGCAGTCGCAATACCGGTTACGGTGTTGGTCGCTCCCGGTCCTGACGTCACCAGGCAGACTCCCACCTTGCCAGACGCGCGGGCATATCCATCAGCAGCATGCACAGCAGCCTGTTCATGTCGGACCAGAATGTGCTTCAGCGGATAGTTGGGCAGCTGATGATAAATGTCGATCACTGCGCCACCAGGGTAGCCGAAGATAGTGTCGACGCCCTCGCGCACAAGAGTTTCCAGCAGTATTTGAGATCCTTTCAACTGCAATTACATCCTCGCTTCATTCTGTGCGTTGTTTTCGATAATGAGTCAAAATAGCCTCGATCCTGTCTTTACTTCGAAGTTTGAGCTTCTTGATTTGTTTGACTTCAGTTTCCTCCTCGGTAGTGAGATACGGCTTCTGTTCATATGCTTCCAACTGACGTTCAAACGCCTGATGCTCTTCCACGCACTTCCTCAGTTCCGGATCTTTGGTTATCCACTGGGAGATGAGTTCTTGTTCATGTTTTTCCATAGTGGTTCTCCCTTGCATGCATATGGAGCAGAGAAAGAACTCTCCGCTGCCTTCATTATCCTGCTATATTATCATTGTTTTCAACAATGTCAACGGCACTCTGGCAGGAGAAAGACGTTTTAAGAGTCACGGTTCAAGATTGACAATCGACTGTAACGTCCCATACCAATACGAGCACCTGAAAGTCAGGAAGATATCAGGAGTGACCTTCTCTTGAGCATCTCGGCACTATTCTCTCGGGTCATTTCGGCATCGGAAGGTCGTACATAGAGAGGTGTTAAGGAGCTCGCGGAGAGAAAATTTCCTTTTTTTGCCTGGCTAAGACCTAATAATGCTATCGCTGCGGCCCGGGGTTGGTTGAGATGAGCTGGTGCAAAAACAGCACGAGAACCAAGCGCTTGCTCAATAAGTGCTCGATACAAGACGCTGCCTTCACCGAGAAACAGTACGGAATCTTCATTCAGGCTCTTCAAAAAGCGTTCTGGGGCGACTGCTCGCGGAGGCTGTAAAACTTGAAGTTCCCCAATGCGGCTGGTGCGATAAGCAGCTGTATAAACTTCTTTCTTCCGTGCATCTAACATCGGGCAGACGATTGCATCAGTACCACGGTAGACATCAACAAGCGCGTCCAATGTATAGATGCCGGTGATCGGCTTGCCTGCTGCCAGCGCTAATCCTTTGGCCGTACAGATCCCAATTCTCAATCCAGTAAAAGATCCTGGTCCCAGAGATACTGCCAGCACATCGATCTCATGCAATGAAAGACCGGAGTTCTTCAGAACATAATCCAGCGCAGGGAGAAGACGACCCGAATGGGTAGCACCAACGCAAAGAGAATACTCGCTGAGCAGACCTTTCTCATTCGCAATTGCGATGCCGCCAGTCTGTGTAGCAGTCTCGATACCGAGCACATTCATGGATGTTACTCACTCAAAAAAGGATGGGTCGACGTCATTTCCACGGAAGAAATCGCATGAGGTCTTCGGGAAGCAGTCGCTGAATATCATTATAGGTCACGATAACCATCAGGAGAAGGAGTGCAGCCATACCGACCTGCTGAGCAATTTCCATTTTTTTTACCTCAATCGGCTTACCACGAATCGCCTCAATGGACAGAAACAAAAGGTGTCCGCCATCCAGAATAGGAATAGGAATGATGTTGATGATAGCCAGATTGATTGATAGAAAGGCTATAAAAAACAACAGATTGGCTGCTCCAGACGCGGCCGCCTGGCTGGTTGCCTGAGCGATCATGATCGGACCTCCAAGAGTTTTTACCGAAAGTTGAGCGCTCACCAGCTTCTTCAGCACGTACAGCGTTAAGCCAGTAACTTCAAATACTTTTTTCGTCCCTTTCACCAGAGCCTGAATCGGCCCGTACTGTTCGGTGATCGTCTTTGTTATCAGGCTGATGCCGATGACCGGGCGCCTCTGGCCATTCGTCTCCTCCACTCTTGGCTCCAGGGGAACCGAGAGTGTTTGGTTTCTCCTTAGAACAACAACCGTAACGGTTTTGTCTCCGTGCTGCTCAAGGAGCTGTGAAACCTGATTCCAGTGATAAACCGGCACTCCGGCAATTTCCACAATCCGGTCGCCGACCTGAAGCCCAGCCTTTTCAGCCGGATACCCCGGGCTGAGATATCCAACTACCGGATCGATTTGGCGCAGCAAGCCAGCGTACCCGATGCCGTACTTCTCGTCCTGTTCCGGAGCCAGCTGCTTTTCCAAGCGCTGAGATCCCCGAACTAAACCTATCTCCATCGTACTCTTAGGATTAGTAGCCACCAGGTTTTCTAATTCTCCCCAGTTGTTTACAGGCCGTCCGTTCACTTCAGCGATGCGATCACCCCGCTGTATCCCGGCCGTTTCGGCTGCCGAATGAGGTTCTATCCAGCCGACAATCGGTGCCTCTTTCAAATATGCGGGCACTTCGGTCCCCAGCATGAATACCAGAGGGAAAAGCAGGAATGGCAGAATCATGTTCATCAATGGACCAGCGAGTACGATCTTTGCACGATCCCTGACGCTGCGAGAAGAAAATTCGGTTCGATCGTGCCTCAACGCCTCACCCGGTTCTTCGCCGGCAAGCTTCACGTATCCTCCCAGAGGGAGGAGAGAGATTCGATACTCTGTATCTCCCCTGGTTATGCCCAGCAGCCGCGGGCCGAACCCGAGAGAAAACTTCTCCACTCTCACTCCGAGCAGCTTGGCAACGATGAAGTGGCCGAACTCGTGGACGAAGATCAAGACACCAAGAACAATCAAGAAAGGAATAATGAATGTCACAAGAAAAGTCATTGCCGGTTACCTCAATACAGATCACAGTACTTTGCTCCTGGCAGACAGAACAGCAGGAGTACTTTCATGAGATGTAACAAAAGTATAGTCGGCCCCTGCCTGTCACTCAAGAGCCGAGAGGCTTTTTGCCGTTGTATATCCCCAGAGGTTCACCGCGTAAGCATCGTCGATATCCGCAAATCTTCGAGCGGTGTGGCATGCCATGGTCTTTTCGATAATCACCGGAATAGAGGAAAATGGTATAGCCTCCTGCAGGAATGCTTCTACTGCAGCTTCGTTGGCGCCATTCAGCACTGCAGTCATGGATTCCTCTTCCTGCAAGGCTTGGAAGGCGAGTCGTAATGCAGGGAAACGGCTCTGGTCCGGTGCGCAAAATGTGAGTTTTCCCACCTCTGACAAGGAAAGACGTGGAAGTGCTATGGGCATTCGTTCTGGATAGGCGAGCGCATAGGCAATAGGAATGCGCATATCCGGCACGGATAGCTGGGCGATGATCGATCCGTCGCAATATTCCACCATGGAGTGGATCACACTCTGAGGATGAATAATCACCTCGACTTTTTCTACCGGCACATCAAAGAGCCACCGGGCTTCGATGACCTCCAGCCCTTTGTTCATGAGTGTAGCCGAATCGATCGTTATCTTGCGGCCCATCTCCCATACCGGATGGTTGAGCGCTTCTTCACGGGTTACCTCGGCTTGATTGGCTGGATCACGATGCAGCAGAGGCCCTCCGGATGCGGTAAGGATGATGCGCTGGACATCTTGTTTCTCGTGGCCGTGGAGCGCCTGGAAAATAGCACTGTGTTCACTGTCCACCGGAACGATGGCTGTCCTGCATCGCTTCGATTCCTCCATAATCAGGCGGCCAGCTACAACCAGTGTCTCTTTATTGGCCAACGCGACTGTCTTAGCTGCCCGAATCGCTGCCATAGTAGGAAGGAGTCCGCTCGCTCCTACTATGGCCGACACAACCAGATCTGCTTCCTCTACAGTGGCGACCTCAATGATTCCAGCCTGATTGGAGACAATTCTGGTTTTCGTAGCCGGCGGAAGCATGCGCCGCAATCGGTCAGCAAGCAGGTCATCAGCTACCGCTGCCACTGACGGGTTGAATATCCGAATCTGCTCAGCCAGCTTCGTCAGGTTCGCTCCAGCGGCCAATCCCACTACTGAGAACCGATCCGGAAAACGAGCTACCACATCCAGGGTATGTGAACCAACAAACCCGGTAGAACCCAGAACCGCAATATTTTTCATAACGATCTTTAATCAGTATCACAAAAGACTTCATTACGCCGCTTCGCGGCAGTCAACGATAAACAAACTGGACCAGGAGTTCGCTGGAAGCCTTTCCATCGTTGAGGTTTCGGGTTCTACCCGAAACCCAAAATTCCGCGTTTCGCGGGATTCGCGGCGAGGGCGCCGCGCCCATAAGACAGTGAAAAGTAAGAAGTGAAAAGTGAGCAGTACAAAGACGAGAGGTGCCTCGTGTCTATTAGCTCTTACTCCTAACTCTTTACTCCTTACTGTTCTACCTTGAACCCCACCCTTGTGGGAGCGGCGTCCTCGCCGCGAATGTCTCTCTGCAACGATTGCTTTGTACAAACATGTCAGTTTCTAGTATGGACTCGTAAACGAATTTCTGTGCTGTTGTACGACAGTTTCCCACCGGGTCTTGTCACGCACCGATAGCCATCCGACTGTCCATTCTCATCGTTCCAGCAGCTGAATCGCATAGTACAAGAGCGGACCGCTGAAGAGAAGACTGTCAATCCGGTCCAAAAAGCCCCCATGGCCAGGCAGAAGGCAACTCGAATCCTTCACTCCTGCCACTCGCTTGAGTGCCGATTCCCAGAGGTCGCCGACTTGTCCGGCAATCCCCAGCGCAAGTGACAAAGCAATGGAAAGGCCGACGCTTGAGTATGGCAGACAATAAGTCATCACCATAACACCGGCCAGGCAGCTGCCCATAAGACCAGCAAGAGCTCCTTCAACAGTTTTCTTGGGGCTAACAATCGGTGCCAGGGGATGGCGGCCAAGCAGCTTTCCCCCATACAACGCACAGGTATCGCCGGCCACGATAACGGTGAGCAGGTAGAACGTGAGACACCTTCCATAATCCAGGTCCCGCAACCAGATCACATGTGCCAGTAAAAAGGCGATTCCAAATAATCCCAGGAGATAGTTGCCCACCAGTACGTGAGGATCTTCTCCGTGAACGAATGCCCTGAGAAAAAACAATCCCAACGTCACTATCAGCGCAGCCGGCACAGCCAGAAATGCGGCGCCGTGAACAAAGCAGAATCCGCTGACAAGCACAGCACCAAAGACAATGCCAGCGTTCTTGTGCCGCTTTCGGAAAGCAACGAGGGAAAAGTATTCATTCAGAGCAAACAGGATCACTGCTCCGGAAAAAAGAAAAAAAGCCGGCTTTGATCCATAGCCGACTACCAGTACAACAAGCGTGAGCGCAACCACTCCGGTTATCCATCGCTTCAGGTGATCATGGTGGATGAGCATAATGCCTGCCGATCCTACTTCACGATCTGGAGAAGCTGTTCGCTGGTTTGACCGAAGCGCCGCTCGCGCGTCTGATAATTGAGAAGAATACGTGTCATTTCCTCAGGACTGAAATCTGGCCAGAGTGTATCGGTCACGTAAATCTCGGTATAAGCCATCTGCCAAAGCAAGAAATTGCTCAGCCGCATTTCTCCACTCGTACGAATGAGCAGGTCAGGATCGGGCAGGCCACGCGTGTACAAATACTGGGAGAAGGTAGTCTCGTTCACATTCTCCAGGCGCAGCCTACCTTCGCTCACATCGGCAACAATGGATCGAACCGCCTGAACAATTTCGCCTCGGCCTCCATAACTCAGGGCCAGATTGAGGATCATGCCGTCACAGGCTCTGCTTTTTTCGATAGCATCATTCAGTTCATGAGCCACCGACGGCGGCAGATCGCTCATATTGCCGATAACCACGAGACGAATATTGTGCTTGAGCAGATCATCCGATTCTGTTCTCAGATAATGCTCAAGTAGATTCATGAGTGTCTGGATTTCGCTCTTCGGCCGTTTCCAGTTTTCGACAGAAAAAGCATAAAGAGTTACCACGGGGATTCCCACAGTGCGGCAAAATTCAACAATCTTGCGCGCCGTAGCAATCCCCCTTTCATGGCCTAGGATTCTCTTCAGATTCCTCCGGCTTGCCCACCGGCCGTTGCCATCCATGATAATGGCAATGTGTTGTGGTAACTTATCTTTTCTGAGTTCTTCCATAGTATCACTATGAAATGCAAATCCGTCCTAAACATAACGTACAGTAACGGATGGCTTCCGCTTATTCCTGTACTATTGCATCACTGGGACATACGTCCGCACAGGATCCGCACTCGGTGCATGCATCCTGGTCGATCACGTAAATGTCGTCACCTTCCTTAATAGCCTCAACCGGACATTCATCAGTGCACGTTCCACAGGCAATGCAATCGTCGGTAATTCTGTATGCCATTGTGTTCCTCCAAATTGATAATAAATGTGTTGACTAAATTTCCATAAGCTCCTGTTCTTTTTTCGACAGGATCGCGTCCACGCGTCCGATGTATTCATCGGTAATCTGCTGGACCTCATCATGGAATGCAAAATATTCATCTTCAGAAATTGTTTTGTCTTTTTTTAAAGCCTTGAGTTCTTCATTGGCGTCCCGCCGAATATTCCGCAATGCGATCTTGGCCTTTTCGGCAGCCTTTCCGATAAGTTTAACCAAGTCTCTTCGCCGTTCTTCGGTCAGCGCCGGAATCGGTATTCTGATGATTTTCCCGTCGCTCGCCGGTGTCAGGCCGAGATCGGACTTGAGAATTGCTTTTTCGATGTCTCCGATCCCCTTCGTATCCCATGGCTGGATCGTAATCAGCCGGCTCTCAGGAACCGAAAGCGTTGCCACCTGGTTAATGGGGACCACCGAACCATAGTAATTCACCTTGATCCCGTCAAGAAGACTGAGTGACGCACGACCCGTTCGAACCCGGCTAAATTCTTGCTCGGTGGCCCTGATAGACTGCTCCATCTTTTCCCGTAAGTCCTGCTCCATTTCCTTATTCATACCGTTAACCCTCTATAATTGTCCCCACCTGCTCCCCCAATACTACCCGCTTCATGTTATTAGGAACGGTGAGATTAAAGATAACGACAGGCATATGATTATCCATGCACAAAGAAATCGCTGTGGAGTCCATTACTTGATAATGGTTGTTGAGAAAATTCAGATAGGTGAGCCGATCGATTTTCGTTGCTGTCTCATCTTTCAGAGGATCTGCGTCGTACACGCCATCCACTTTGGTTGCTTTCAATACAGCATCGGCACTGATCTCCATCGCTCGCAGCGCTGCCGCCGTGTCACTGGAAAAAAAAGGGTTTCCGGTACCAGCGGCAAAAATCACGACTCGACCCTTTTCCAGGTGTCGAATGGCTCGACGCCTGATATAGGGCTCGGCCACCTGATGCATCTCGATCGCGGTAAGCACCCGGGTTGGTGTTCCCATGCGTTCGAGAGAAGCCTGAAAAGCAAGGCTGTTAATCACGGTCGCAAGCATTCCCATGTAGTCGCCGGTCGCACGGTCCATTTGTCCGGCGGCTGCGTAACGGGCTCCGCGAAAGATGTTTCCGCCGCCGATTACAAGAGCGAGTTCAATTCCGAGGGAATGAATTTCTTTTACTTCCTCAGCAATCTTGGTAACCGCCTCGGCATTGATACCGAACCGATCCTTGCCTGCCAGAACTTCTCCGCTCAGCTTCAACAATACCCGCCGGTAAGAGCTGTTTCCCATTGCACGTTCTTTCTGTGTTTTCATTCACATACTAGCGCATTCGAATAAAACTCTCAACACGTATTCAGGTGCGGAAATACATGAAGGTGCTTCCTACGGCAAGATACGATCGCACTGCGCATCCTGGTCGGGCCTCGTCTGCCATCAACATGCAGCTGAAGTGCCGTAGGGCCGATCAGCCCCTCTCACTCTCCGGCTTCGCCGAGTTGGAACCGGCAGAATCTCCTGAGCACGATATTTTCACCGATTTTCCCGATCTGGGCATCGATCAGACTCTTGATGGTAAGCTCCGGTTCGCGCACATAACTCTGTTCCAGAAGGCAAATTTCTCCATAGAACTTATCCACCTTGCCATCTACGATCTTCTCGATCACTTTCTCCGGTTTCCCGGTCTGGAGAGCTTGAGTACGGTACAAGTCACGTTCTTTGGATAACACATCTTGGGGTACATCGTCGCGACTCAAGTAGAGCGGACTGGCTGCAGCAATATGCATCGCCAGGTTTTTCACCAGTTCTTGAAAATCAGCGGTACGGGCAACAAAGTCTGTTTCGCAATTCACCTCAACAAGGACTCCGATCTTGCTGCCAGGGTGTATATAGGAGCCAATCAGCCCTTCCTTGGCGGTTCGACTTGCCTTTTTTACCGATGCCTTTAATCCTTTCTCCCGCAGCCGGTCGATAGCCTTTTCCAGATCACCGCCAGACTCCTGGAGGGCTTTCTTGCAGTCCATAACCGCTGCACCCGTTCGCTCGCGAAGCTCCTTGACCAAATTAGCATTGATTTCCATGCTTATTCTCCCTCAGGTTACATACATCCGTATACTCTTGTTGTAATATGCGTGGATGGAACAGGGCCTGAGAAAGCGAAATACAACTTCTCGCCTGCCCTGCTTTCTATCCATACTAGACAACGTGCAGATTAGCTTGATGCGCCGATATCAATCCACCCACGTCAGCACCACGTCGCTGCTGGCTTACTGCTGTTCGTTGTATGCCGGCGAATCGACACCGACAGATTCCTCTGTCGGGTTATAGTCTGTCCCGCCGACAGAAACTGGCGCTTCCTGCTGCTGGATTCTTTCTCCCCGCCGTTTCTTCCCTTCCAGACAGGCAGTGGCAACCCGTGAGGAGAAAAGTCGTATTGCGCGAATGGCATCATCATTGCTGGGGATTACATAATCGACTTCTTCAGGATCGGCATTGGTGTCGACCAGCCCGATAGTGGGTATACCCATTTTCCTGGCTTCGGAGACAGCAATTTTTTCCTTTTTGGTATCGATAATAAAAATGGCTCCCGGCAGCCGATCCATGTCCTTCACCCCGCCTAATTTTTTCTCAATCTTCTCGCGTTCTTTCTTAAGCTTGATAATTTCTTTCTTGGAAAGCGGGGAACCTTCGGCTTCAGACTCGGCGAGGAGGACATTGATGTGCTTAAGTCGATCAACGCTTTTCCGAATGGTTTTGAAGTTGGTAAGCATCCCACCGAGCCAGCGGTAGTTTACATAGAACATGTTGCAGCGGGTTGCCTCATCGCGGACGGTATCCTGAGCCTGTTTCTTCGTACCGACGAACAG
>Ga0116143_10002954_pt1 | contig 17689 bp, 18 predicted proteins | sample AD_UKC034_MetaG_FD_89745 | JGI IMG/M metagenome (GOLD analysis project Ga0116143, IMG submission 89745) | Active sludge microbial communities of municipal wastewater-treating anaerobic digesters from USA - AD_UKC034_MetaG | ecosystem: Engineered > Bioreactor > Anaerobic > Digestate | place: USA...
AGTATAAGGGGAACTACGCTTGTAGCCTCGGCGTAAACCATCTGTTCATGGGTGGTACTTACCTTGCCCCACGATGCAGCCTCTTTAAGCGTTGATCCGGAGCACCCGCCATCGCGAGGATCGGCAACGGTGATTTGCACTGCATACTTATGCATGGGCACATCGTGGCCTAGAATTTCGGCACAAACCACGGTGTCCTGAGCAAAGTTTTTGGGTACTCCCCCGCCCACCATAAACAGCCCTGTTACGTTGGCAGCAATCTTTATATCGGTGAGCTCCTTAAAATCCTTTACAGAATCGATAGAAACATGTGCATTGGGATTCTCAATCTGATGCTTAACCAGGCCAAATCCAGCACTACAATCGCTGAATGCAGGGACAAAAATGGGCACATTGTGCTCGTAGCACACTTGTACCAGGTTATCCTTCTTAATCGAGTGTCTAATCAGGTATTTACCCATCTCTTTTATAAACTCGCGCGAGCTGTATGCCCCGGGTTTCATGCCATCGGCAATTGCTTTGATGGTAGTATCGCATACCTGTAGCTCTTCCTCGTCAATATAGGTATCATAAATTCTGTCTATGTAGTTATCCCTAAGGAAGTTATCATCAATATATTGAGAGCCTTTATAGTGCTTGAATCCCAGCGCTTCAAAAAAATCCATATCCACAATCGATGCTCCGGTGGCAACCACAACGTCAATCATGTTGTTTTTAACCATTTCCACGTAGGCTTGCATGCACCCCCCGGCACTGGTACTTCCGGCAAGGATTAGCCAGTTGCTGCACTCCTTGTCGTTGAGCATCATCTCCAGAATGTCGGCAGCTGAAGCCGTATCGCGCGAGGTAAACGACATATCGCGCATGGCATTGATAATAGGAGTGGAGTCGAACGATTTGATATCGATGTGCTTAATCACACCCTTAAGAAGATCTTTTTTTTCCATTTCTATTTCTGTATTGTGTTGATTGTTAGGGTATATGGAATTCTATTCCGCTTTTGCAAACTTATATGAAAGAATCTTATAAAGCAACTTGGCAGCCAAAAAGTCCGAAGATTTTTCGTATGGATTGGGGCATAGCTCTACTATATCAAAGCCGACAAGATTTCTCCTTCCAATCACCTTTTTGAGAAACGATAGCACTTGATACCATTGTAGTCCTCCGGGTTCGGGTGTTCCAGTGGAAGGCAGTATGGAAGGATCGAATCCATCCAAATCAACCGTTAGGTAAACATTTTCGGTTAGAAGATCAATGGCCTTGTCCATCCATTCGTTACCTTGGGCAATGCGATGAGCCCAAAAAACCCTGCTGCCATCGAGCCTTTCCATTTCGCCCGAGTCCATGCTCCTGATTCCTACCTGCACTATGGGGCACAGTTCCTGTGTGCGAGCCATCACGCATGCGTGATTATTTTTCGACCCCTGATAGCTGTCGCGTAGGTCAGTGTGCGCATCGATCTGTAATACACTAAGGTTTTTATACCGCTTTGCATGAGCCTGAATGGGACCAATGCTCACCGAATGTTCTCCTCCAATGGTAACTAAAAATTTATCGGAATCGATGTACTTCAAAGCCTCTTTTTCCGCAGCCTTTACCATATCTTCGGGGCTTTTATTTTCAGTAACTGCCGGTGCGGTGTGAATACCATGCAGGTAAACTTCGCTGTCGGTTTCAATGTCATAGAGCTCCATATTGGCCGAAGCTTCGAGAAGGGCTTCCGGCCCTTTGTCAGAACCCTTAACCCAAGTACTGGTTCCATCGTAGGGAATGGGAAGAACGACAATTTCTGAACTCTTTTCCAGGGCATATTCACTGGGAAGATCTCCAAAGCATACCATGATTAAAATGGTTTAAAAATTTTTGCAATGATAGGTAAAAAAAAGAACAGAAAAATAATTGGGAGTATGCAACGAAAAAAATCCTTCCCAACGGAATATCGGGAAGGATTCTATGAAAAAACCTGAACCTAGAGTTTACTGCATGTATGGGCAATTCCCCATTCTACCACGGTTACCCATTCCTCTTTTTCCCATTCGTACGCCCCTGCGTGAGTTAAACACTGCACGCTGATCGTCGGTAAGTAGCGATGAGACTTCGGCTCGGTGTGCAGCACCCTTTTTCATGATATTGGCCCTAAGCTGTGCAATCTCATCAATGGTCTTGTTAATTGCGTTAATATCAATTTTTTCAGCCGACTCAAGGGTTTGTAAACGTGCCCTTTTTTCGTTCAGCTCGTTGCGCAGCGGGGTAACCTCTTTAAGATGCTTTGTTCTTAGCTCGTCCATCTTTGCTTGCTGCTCTTCGCTAAGGTTGGGGATGAATTGGCCCATGTAAGGCCTTTCATTCTGGTTGTCCATTCTCTGCATAGGGCGACCTGTTCCCATGCCCATACCCATACCTCTTTGGGCAAAAGCGTCATGCCCCATTGTCAAGGCCATAGTTCCGATAGCTACCGAGAGAATGGCCGTTTTAAAGATTTTTGTTTTCATGTCAAATTCAATATAAAGGTTATTATTACTTTTTACTGTTTGTATTTGTTTTACGATTTATTTGCCTCTGTTCGTTCCTCATCATTCTTGGCTGATCCTTTTGGTTTCTGTTCATCATTCTTGGCCGATCAGCTTGATTTCTATCCATCATTCTGAAGAACATCCTTCTGAAGTGCTCCTGCTGTTCGGGCGAGGTGGCAATTCCCTTAACCTTTCGAAAATGTTCAACGGTCATTTGATGATGTTTACAATGTAGCCGTCCAATTTCATTGGCAAGGCTATCGAGGGTCTTGCTATTTAAGGAGTCTTTTGACAATTCCTGCATGGTACGTCTGTAGTTCTCCAGTATTTCGTTCTTAACCGATTGCTCATCAATGCGGAATTGATGGCGTATATTTTGGAATTTTTCTTTCTGCTCCAGCGATAGGTTAAGCTCCTTGGCAATGAAATGCGTTCGTTGAACTTCGTTGGGTAAAGGAGGTTGTTGTATTTTGGAAAACCTCGCAAAATGGAATCCCACGGTTCCGAGAACGGCCAGATTAATTGCCGTAAGCAGAATGACTGCTCCTATAAGAAACCTTGTTTTGTTGAAAAAGTTCATAGCGTTTTTATTACAATTTCATTGTTATTCAAAAGGGGTGAAAATTTCGGTAGGAAAATATTCCTCACTTACCATTGCCCAGGGTTGATTATTTACGTCATTTGACGAAGTCAGTATGCTGTTGTTGAACAGAGTGCCTATAAGGACTCCGATGAATATACCTGCTGCTGCAAGCGAGGATATAACTATTCGTCGGATTGCCAATGTTGAAGGATATTCGACTTTTCCTTTGGTATTTATCCTATGCCAAATTTTTTGAGCAAGGAAGGGGTTGTCGGTATATTCACTCTTTTCAACCTCGAGGATACCATTTAACTTTACCCACGCATCAACTGCCTTTTTGCAATAGGCACACGTGGCAATGTGCTCCTCAAATTGCCGTGTTCGAGTCTCATCCAACTCTCTATCAAGATATTGGATAATTTGATCGTTGATGGTTCTGCAATCCATGATGTTCTTTTTCTGTTTGACACTTATTCATGTAAAAACTTGTGCAATCATTCCATATTTCTTTTACCAAGTATTTTCTTTTGTAGGTTTGTCTTGGCTCTAAACAACAGGGATTCTACGGCTGGCAATGTAATATTCATTACTTCAGCTACCTCTTTGTAGGTTAAATCCATGTACTTGTTGAGTATAAATGCAATCCGTTGATTGTCAGGTAAACTATTAATGGCTTGCTTAAGGGCTTTCCTATCCTCTGCAATCTGAATCTGTCCGTCGGGCGTTCCATTTGAGGCGTTTTGTAAGCCGTAATGGTTGCTACCATTTGCATTATCGGAAAAAAGCCTGTCAAGGCTTTCAAATATTTTGCTGCGTTTTTGCCTTCGCACAAAATTCAGCGACTTATTCACGGCAATCCTGTAAAGCCAGGTTGACAGTTTCGATTCGTTCCTAAAGCGGTGAAGCGATTGGAATACTTCCATAAATACTTCCTGCGCCAGGTCTTCGGCATCGGCGTAGTTTGGTAGGAAGCCTCTACAGGTCATCACCACAAGCCGTTGGTATTTCTCGACCAATAGTTTAAAAGCCTTTTGGCTATTGCCATACAATATTTCGTGAACTAATTGCTGGTCGGTCATATTCAAGAAAACAGATATAGTTTTACTTTTTTGACACCTGCAAGTTATAAAACTTGCGGAGTGTAGGAAAAGATTATTTTTTGAACAGCGGTTTTTAAAATGCATTACATTTGCATAACTAAATAGCAAGACAATGGGAATACGCGTAAAAATTCTGTTAGGTTTTTTTATTCTGGCCTTCATGCTTTTCATCTCCGGTGCCATTTCCATATTTGAACTCACCAAGTTGAGTAAAGCTGTGAAGATGATGATCAATGACAGCTACCGTAGCATTGACTATTCGAAACAAATGCTTGATGCCTTTGAGGAACAGGAAAGGTTAATCCTTTTTCATTTGGGAGCTGGACAGGCAGGGAGCAAATCGAATTTCGATGTTATCGCTGGGGAATTTAAAATGAACCTTGATAGCGCAAGGGCAAACCTTACGTTTAAGGACGAATTGGTTTTGATAGACTCTATCTCAATAAACTATACCTTGTTTGAAATTTCGGCTCGGAATTACCTTGAAGAAGGGCATAAGCAGTTGGGCGATTACCTTAAGGAGGTTTACCCTCTTATGCTGGTTACATCCGATCAGATTAAAAAACTAATGGTTCTGAATCAAAGGGAATTATACGAATCGGCAGCATTTCACGAGTCCAGCGCCCAAAGGGCCATTATGCCCGGATTGATTGTGATATTAACTTCCCTGCTATTCACCTTTGTCTTCACGTACCTTATCCATCACTATTTTGTATCGCCCATAATCAGCCTTACAAAAGGGATAAACGATTATGTTAAGTATCGGAAACCGTTCAAGGTAACACTGGAGACCAAGGATGAGCTATGGAGTTTGAAAGAATCCATTTTTAATTTGATTGATGCTTCAAAACAAGAATAAGGGAAAAAGCACTACTACCCCATGCGACTATATATTGTATTACGGTATATTGGACTTGTCCTTTTGCTAAATGCAGCATTTATGTTCGTTGCCTTTTTAATATCGGCGTACAATGCCGATTCGGCAATGATCCCATTGTTGCTTAGCAGTATCCTAACATCTTTGGTTGGCTTTTTTCCAATGATTTTTGTTGCACCAACTGATACACTATCGAATAAAGAGGCATATGTAATTCTGGTTTTTAGCTGGTTGGTAGTCTGTCTTTTCGGCATGTTGCCCTACCTGCTATGGGGAGGGGAGTTTACTGTTGTCAATTCATGGTTTGAAATCGTATCCGGTTTCACCACTACAGGTTCCACAATCCTGACAAATGTTGAATCTCTTCCCAAAGGCCTGCTGTTTTGGCGATCGGCAACACACTGGATAGGAGGAATAGGCATTATTCTTTTCGTACTGGTTATTATTCCTACGCTGGGCAAAACGCGAATGTATCTTTCGCGACTGGAAATGTCGTCACTGGCTAAAGCCAATTTCCATTACAAATCCAATAAATTGTTAAGGGTAGTAATCATTGTCTATTTGGGATTAACCTTAGTGGAAACAGTACTGCTCTACTCGTTCGGGATGAGCCTATTTGATGCTGTAACTCACACCTTTGGAACTGTGGCTACAGGAGGTTTTTCAACCAAAAATTCCAGCATAGGTCACTTCAATAGCATTGCCATAGAGATAGTTATCATTATTTTCATGTTCTTATCGGGCATGCATTTCGGGGTATTATACAATATTTTCACATTCAAAAATGTGAAATGGTACAAATCATCTGTCCTCAAATTCTATTTTTTTTCCATGCTTTTAGGAGTGGTACTGATTGCCCTTAGCGTTAAGGGTAATAACTACCAAACCTGGGGAGAGGCCTTAAGATTTTCAGCATTTCAACTGGTGTCGCTGGCCTCCACTACGGGTTATGCCACTGCAGATACAACTCTGTGGCCACCATTTTCTATCATGGTATTATTTTACTTTCTATTCCAGTGCGCCTGTGCCGGTTCAACGGCGGGAGGGATAAAAGTGGACAGGATGGTCATATTCTTTAAAAGCATTCGGCGACAGGTTATGAAACTTCAGCATCCTCAGGCTGTTATCCCCATAAGGATCGATGGAAACCCAATTGATGATGATACAGTTTATTCAGTCCTGCTTTTTATTGTATTATACATTCTTATCCTGTTTGTCAATGGTTTGCTTTTAACAACCATGGGGGTTGATATGATGACTGCTTTTTCTGCATCGGCTGCCACTATCAGTACTGCCGGCCCGGGTTTCGGAGAGGTGGGAACGGTATCGAATTTCGCTTCAATTCCCGATCTGGGAAAAGTTCTACTCTCTTTCAATATGTTGCTTGGCCGTTTGGAGATATTTGGACTTATGTTGATCTTCTTCGTTCGGTCGTGGCGTTAATGTGTAAGTATAGTTATTCTGGTGAGTAGTTACAGGAATTAGTATTTCTTTATGTAGCGCTGGTAATTATGCCCATCGTGTTCAAATAAATCGAGATTTTCAATATGGCGTAATTATTTTTCTAAAAGGCATTGCATATTTTATTTGAAAGTGTATCTTTGCAGCGTTAAAATTTTTGCGTTCATTTTTGTGTTGGTCCGGTAGTTCAGCCTGGTTAGAATACATGCCTGTCACGCATGGGGTCGCGGGTTCGAGTCCCGTCCGGACCGCAAGAAGCCTCCCTTTGGGAGGCTTCTTTGTTAATACCATTTCCCATTGCTTTGATGAGGTTTTTGGCAGCTCAAAATTTTAAATTTGCTCACCGAAGAAGCTAAAACATACGCTGCCGTATTTCCTTATGAATATAAAAAAGGGAGAATCTGAAAAATCAATACTCTTAGGATGTTCAACAATCAGTAAGCCGTTGGGATTAAGTAAATTTTTACTAAGAATCAGCTCGGGTATTTTTTCTATATCTTTTAGGGTGTATGGCGGGTCAGCAAAAATAACGTCGAACCTCTTGGTACACTTTTCAATAAATTTGAACACATCGTATCGCAAGGGCTTGATGCCGTTAAGATGCAGATTTTCAATTATTTTGTAAATAAAAAGCAGGTGTTGCTGATTGTTTTCCACAAGGGTAATATTTGCGCAACCCCTCGAGGCGAATTCAAAGCTGATGCTTCCCGTTCCGGCGAAAAGGTCGAGAACCGAAATTTCTTCAAAATCAACACGATTATTTAGGATATTGAACAATCCTTCCTTGGCAATATCGGTGGTGGGGCGTGCAGAAAAACTTTTGGGAGGAGAGAAAAACCTTCCTTTATGTTTACCGCTAACTATTCGCATAGGGTTAGGTTAAACAGATTGGCGTATTTTCCCCTGTGTTTCTGTAATAGGTAGCTAAAATGATTTTGGTTTAAAGTTGATGCCTGTTTACCCGAAAGGAAAAAACGTCCAATGAGCAATTCAAGGTGTTCCCATGGGCTAATGTCGCCTAAAAGTTTGATGTCAGTACTATTAGTAGGAATTTTTAAAGCCTGAGCAATATTCATTAAATGGTAAACTATATCCTCTGATGTTTGAGCCTCAAAACTACCACAATGCAGTAACTTAGAGGGCTCCGACGCTATCACCACGGAAAACTTAGGGGTTAGCGTTAGGGTTATTGTGGCGTTGCCGCGTGATTCGGAAGAGAATTGGTGAAAGCATAGTGCAGGATGGGCAAATGCGTATGCCTTTGTTCGCTTCTGTATTTTTAACCAGCCGGTTATTAGGGTTGATGGAATGTTAAAGATGCTAACCAATTCATTTTGAAAATCATTATACCAAATCTCATCCAGCGGATCGATCGGATGAATGGTTTTCAGCAGTAGTTGAGCCTTGTCAGGCTCAAAATATTCTTTGGGAACTATGGTATTCGTGGGAGATTCGTAGCAGAAAAGGACTTTTTTAAAATCGCCTGAAAGCCAAGGATATGAGCTAACTACTCCTTGCAATTTCGATGGCCATTCGTCGGTATTGTTTACCGGAAAATCGAATGGGATGGCTACTAAGGCAATATATTGATTCCTTACAACATCCATTACACAGAAAGAAAAACCGTTCAGGGAAACCTGAACGGATAGCTGGTATGATTCAATGCGGTAGGGATCGAATGTTTCGTCGAACAGCTCAAGTTTCTGCATGGTTATTAACCTTTCATCCTATTCCCAGTTTCCGGCGTGGTTGGTGAATTCGGTGAGTGAACCAACCTGAAGACCCGGATAGCGCTCAAGTTTCTTTCTTAAATCATTCTCATTCACAACCAGTTGCCGATCTAACCCCTTGAGTATAATATCGTTATGTGCTTTTGCCTCAAAAACTTGTACTTTAATACCCGATCCGGTTTCAAGATGTCCGGCTTTAAGTTCAAATTCGGCATTGCCTGCATAGGGAACGTGTCGAAGCGAGTCAACGGCATAACCCTTTTTGAAAAGGCTATCCAGAACGCTAATCTTTATGGTTTCACGATATACAAGACCTTTTGCCACTGCAATGGAGTCGTCCATTGAACCGACTTGCTTTACAACGTTGAAGGAATCGAACTTGACAAAGTGAATGAGTGTGTCAAAACTTCCGGTAAACTTGTTGTTCTCAAGGCGATAGGCTAATTCAGCCGTGCGAATTTCTTTTAATCGCTCTATGGTTTTATTATACCTTTTGTTTTTTTCCTTTTCAAACCTTATAGGATTCATTATACCTTCATAAATAAAGTATGAAAGAACAACGATAACAGCAAAAAACAGAATTTGATAAACGGTTTTCATTTTACTCAATTTAGTTTATGTTTGTGTGCAAATTTATAAACATATAATTAACTTTAATAGTAACCCTGAAATTTAATTTATCATTTCGATGCAAAAAAACAGTTTAAGGAGTCAAATAGTGAGAAATTTGGGTTTTGATTTGACCAAAAGTCAGGAAGTTGCCGCTGATCTCCTTGCTGATTTTTTTGCAAGTAAAAATTATTCCCAAACCTTTGTTTTGAAGGGGTACGCAGGTACCGGTAAAACTACGCTGATTTCATCGTGTGTGCGAAGCCTTGTTGTTTCAAAGGTAAAAGTAGTACTGCTGGCACCAACAGGGAGGGCTGCAAAAGTTCTCTCGGCCTATTCGGGCTATCCGGCATACACAATCCATAGGTGGATTTACCGTAAACAATCGGAAAAGGATGGATTTGGCAAATTTGTGTTGAATAGGAATACACTCAAAAATGCGGTTATCATTGTTGACGAGGCGTCAATGATTAATAATAATTCCTTCGACGATTCGGCCTTTGGCTCGGGGCGCTTGCTCGACGATTTAGTTCAATACGTTACAAGCGGGCATGAATGTAAATTGATGCTTGCCGGCGATGTGGCACAGCTTCCGCCCGTTAGGTTAGATGTTAGCCCTGCGCTCGATAAGCGTGTGTTGGAAAGCATGGGGTTGGATGTATCAGAGATTACTCTTGGAGAGGTGGTTCGACAGGCTCAGGACTCGGGCATACTATACAATGCTACCAGGATTCGCAATATTTTGGAGTCGGGTAATGTTGAAATCCCTAAGTTTAGCCTTACGGGCTACAACGATATAGCCAGAATATCAGGAGCCGATATCATTGAGAGCATTGAATCGAGCTACTCAAGGGCTGGCACACAGGATGCCGTGGTAATAAACTATTCAAACAAGAGGGCCAATAAGTACAATCAGGGGATTAGAAGTAGAATCCTGTGGCGAGAGGAAGAGTTGTCATCCGGCGACTTTCTCATGGTAGTCAAGAATAGCTATTTCTGGGTGGAGGATATCCCCGAGATAGGCTTCATTGCCAATGGCGATATTGTTGAGGTTATCCGACTATACAAAGTGAGGGAAATGTATGGTTTCCGTTTTGCCGATGTGCTGGTTAGGCTCGTTGACTATCAACAGCAGGAGTTGAATGTTACCATTATTCTCGATACTTTGGACATTGAAGGCCCTTCGCTTTCGGTTGAAAAGTCAAAAGAATTGTATGCCAATATTGCGGAAGAGTACGCTCAAATCAAGAGTAAAAAGGCCAAATTTAAAGCCATCAGTCAGGATATCCATTTCAATGCGCTGCAGGTAAAATTTGCCTATGCGGTTACATGCCATAAGGCACAGGGTGGTCAATGGAAGGAAGTTTATATCGATCAGGGTTTTTTTAAAGAGGATATGATAAGCCGAGAGTATTTGCGATGGCTTTACACCGCATTAACCCGTGCAACGGACAAGGTTTATTTCGTAAATTTTAACCCGTTGTTCTTTGAGTAATTATCCATTTCATAAAATGCTCCAAAAAAGTGCCCGTTGAACAAACCAGAGCACGTAAAAAATAGTTAATTTAGCCAAAAATATTGCCTACCTCATCATGAAAGTAAAGCTGAAGATCCGTCAGAAAATACTTATTTACATATTATCCCTATTCACCGTATTGTACCTTTTCTCGCTGGGATATATTGTTTATAAATCGCGCGAAACCATTATTAAAGAAACTAAACAGAATTCTGTACTGGTAGCGCAGAATGCTGCAGGAGATATTAGGCATTTTTTTGAGAAAAATTTTACCATTACCCGGACACTATCAAAGGCGTTTACGGTTTATCAGGAGCTCCCTCCCAAGCAATGGCAGGATCTTTTCATAAAAATGTATTTGCCTGTTATTAAGGACAATCCAACCGTTTATATTATCTGGGATAGTTGGGAGTATTATGGTTTTGTGCCCGGGTATGCCAAAGAGTACGGCCGGCTGTTACAATCGGTTGTTCGCGAGGGAAGTAGTTTTAACATAAGTATTGAGGAAAGGAGCATGAGTGGCGACCCAGAGCGCTACGGAAAATTTAAACAACAGAATGTGGATGATATTTGGGAGCCGTACTTAGATGAGGTTCAAAGCGAAATTAGAGAAGCTCGTCTCATGACCACAATTGCTTCACCAATACAAATTAATGGGAAATACATGGGATTAATTGGCGTGGATGTGGAATTAACGCTGATGCAAGATTTGGTAAAATCTGTTAATCTTCCTGAAGGTGGCTATGCCTTCCTGCTTTCAAATGACGGTATTATAGCCGGACATCCCGACAAGTCATTGATATTCAAAAATATTACTGACGTTTTCCCCGATGGTATTGATTCTCACAATATACTACAGCGTATTAAAAAGGGCGAAAATTTCGAGTTCAATCGTTTTGATGGGAAAGATGAACACCTGATGCTGTTCACTCCTATCAGCATGGATGGTGTAAATACAGTATGGTCCTTAGTCATAAGTATTCCCAAGGGCATGCTAATGGCTGAGGCCAATCGCACTCTGCTAATTTCATTGGGAGTAGGCTTACTGGGGTTAATCCTTATTTACATTGTACTTGTTTTCATTTCGGATGGTTTAACTCGCCCCATTGTTAAAATAACAGGTTCATTAAAGAGAATGGCTGCCGGTGAGATTTCCGGCAATTTAACTCTCGATATTAACTCCGGAGACGAGATTGAGGAAATGTCTAAGGCACTGAATACCACCATTGAAGGGCTGAACTAAAAGGCTGCATTCTCTCTGGATATAGGGCAAGGGAAATTGGCTAGCCAATTGGAGATGTTAGGTGAGAATGATATCCTTGGTAAGTCCTTGCTGGAAATGCGCGATAGCCTTCAGCATGCCAATGCAGAGGAGGAAAAAAGGAAGGTTGAAGATTCTAAGAGAGCCTGGGCAAACGAAGGTTTTGCCCTTTTCTCGGATATTCTTCGGCAGAATAGCAATAGCATTGACAATCTTGCCGATGAGGTGGTTCGCAACCTGGTAAAGTATTTCAAAGTCAATCAGGCTGGTATGTTCATTATTAATGATGATGATAAGAACGACATTTTCTTCCAGTATATGGCAGCTTACGCATGGGATCGCAAAAAGTATGTAACCAAAAGGATTGAGTTGGGAGAGGGGTTGGTGGGGGCCTGTGCCATGGAGAAAGAGACCATTCAATTAACCGAAATACCCGAGGACTACGTATTCATCACTTCGGGGCTGGGTAAAGCAACCCCGCGTTACGTGATACTAGTCCCTTTAAAGCATGAGGATACCGTTGTGGGGGTTCTTGAGCTGGCCTCATTTAGTGTAATGGAAACCCACGAGGTGGAACTACTGGAGAAAGTAGGGGAGAGCATTGCTTCATCCATTCTTTCAGTGAAAATAAATACCAAAACCCGAATGCTTTTGGAGCAATCGCAACAGCAGGCAGAGGAGATGAAAGCACAGGAGGAGGAAATGAGGCAGAATATGGAGGAGTTGCTCGCTACGCAGGAGGAAATGGGAAGGAAAGCAGAGGAGCAAAAGCGAAAAGAGGATGATTTGATAAAAACCTACGAAACTAAAATAGAGGATCTTAACAATCAGATTATACAGTTGAAATCCAAAGGTATTTAGATCATTATACCCACGTTTGATACCACAGCATAGGCAGCGGGTGAAGGGGTGCTCCGTCTTGATTGTCAAAGTATTTGATAGTTTCTAATCGATAAATAGAACAAAAATTGACCACTGGTTGTTATCCTTTGGATGAAAGCAATTTACGGTTTTCTTCTCATAACTATTTCAGTATTTGTAATCATGGGTAGCACTACGGGTGAACGTGACAAGATGAGCAATACTCATGAAGTGGCTACTCTTGGGGGCGGATGTTTCTGGTGTGTTGAAGCCGTTTTCCTGAGGTTGAAAGGCGTTGAACGGGTTCAATCGGGGTACTCGGGTGGTACCACACCCAATCCAACCTACAACGATGTAACATCGGGCGAGACAGGCCATGCCGAAGTGGTGCAGGTGCACTTCAACCCACAGTTTATCAGCTTCAGCAAACTACTCGAGGTTTTTTTCAAAACCCATAATCCCACCACGCTCAATCGGCAGGGTGCCGATGTGGGAACGCAATACCGTTCGGTTATTTTTTATCACTCCGAAGAGCAGCGTTTAACGGCAACTGAAATTGTAGCAATGCTGGATAAGGAAGCCATTTGGGATGATCCCATCGTTACTGAAATTTTACCTTTCCGCTCTTTCTACCCTGCAGAGGATTACCACGGAAATTATTTTGCCAGGAATCGGAATCAACCATACTGCCAATTGGTGATTGCACCAAAAATCGAGAAATTGGAAAAACTCTTCAAGGCGTATTTAAAGTGAAGATCGGGATAATGACCATGTTGGTTGACCCTGTTCACCCTTTAAAAGCAAAACTTTTCTACTTTTGCATGATTTCTTATTTCCGTTAACCATGAAAATTTGCAGGTACACTTTTTTTATCACACTCTCACTCCTCACCATATCGTGTGGCGTTAACAAAAAAATAAGGCAGCTTGGTGAAGATGCCAATGCAGCCTTTCAATCGAAGGACTATGCCAACGCTTTGCGAACATACGAGCGGATTATCAGTATGCAAACTGATGAGGGCAAAAAGGTAGAGGGTAATATTTATCAAAAGGCCGGCCTGGCTGCATGGGAGTTGAAGGAAACGTCAAAAGCCATTGATTATCTGGAAAAAGCAAGGCAGATGCCTGTGGTTAATGATAAAACCCTTTATACGTTAGCTTTGGCTTATCTCGAAGTGGATAATCTTTCCAAAGAGATAAACCATCTGGAAGAATATGTTGAACGTTACCCCAATGGCGAAGATGCGGAAGAGGTTAAAGGGCAGCTGTTTTTGGCCTACGTTAAGAGTTTGAATTGGGATAAGGCATCTGCGATGTGGGCACAAAACGATGGCAAGTATCAATCTCAGGCTAAATACCTCGAAGGGCACATGAAGGTATGCGAATCGCTGAAGCATTTCGACAAGATGAATGGGGCTGCTTTGCAGCTTTTAAAGATGGATCGTAATAATTGTAGTGCCCTCGAAACGCTTGCCATCTATTACTACCGTATGGCTGAGGAACGCTACCAAACCGAGATGAAAGCTTACGAAAAGAACAGGACAAATCGCCAGTACAAGCAGCTACTCAATGCCTTGGAAGAGATCAATGCCAATTTTCGAACTTCACGCGAGTACTTCGAAAGATTGTACAAGTTGAATCCCGAACCCCGTTTTGCAAACTACTTGGGAAATATTTACACCCGTTTTGAGAACAAGAAGCAGGCCGATTATTACTACCGCAAAGCAAAAGGAAACTAGCAGATAATCACAGTCTTTCCACAAAAAAGGCTATACAAAGCTATCTATGCCGGGGTAACCCATTTTCTCCTTGGCTGTGCTCTCTGGATAAATAAAATACTGAATAGTACCCTCTGCGCTCAGTTCGCCTTTCCCGTTTCGTAGTTCAACCCTAATATCGGCAAGGCATTTTTCCTGTTTGTTGAGGCAGGCTTTTAGCTGTATTTTACCATCGTTAATATTCACAGGCTTGCGGTACCTGATGTGCATTTGCGATGTTACTCCCCCTGTACCCAGGATGGCATATACCACCCAGCTGGCTATTTCGTCAAGCAGAGTGGCCTGAATGCCACCATGAAGTATATTATTATACCCAACATAATTGGCACTAGGCTCCCATTCGGCAGTTACCACTTTTCCTATATCATCAATAAAGAAATCGAGTTTTATCCCAATGGGATTGTTTGGAGAACAACCAAAACAGTTGTACTCTTTGCTATTGGTAAATGGATTGTTAATCTTTTTTAGCATTATATATTTGATTTTTAATACGATAAATTGAACTATTGGGATAATTCACGATGACAATTATACGTAATTAACTTAAATGTTGAACAATGTTTAAAACATTTGTTCTTTTATGGAGTTATGAGTGCAACGAATTAATATATTTGAGGAAAAAAATATGAATAGAAATTCACAGAAAACCCGGGAAAAAATCTTGAAAACTGCCACCAAACTTTTCCTTCAGAAAGGGGTTGATCAGGTGGGTGTTAGGGAGATAGCAGCGAAGGCAGGAATCAACCTGTCGCTCATGAACTACTATTTTCAAACCAAGGAGAATTTGTTCGAAACCATTTTCGATTCTCTGGTAATGGATAAGGCCGTCAAGTTGAGAAGTATCCTTGAATCGGATTTGCCTATTGAGAAAAAGATTAGAGATTATACGAATACCTATATCGATATGCTCATCGGTAATCCGCTTTTGGTTTCGTTTGTCGTTTCGTCGCTTCATCGTAGTCCCGAACAGTTGAAATCGATGAATGCAGTTGTAGCGTTATACAATTCTGAGGTGTTTTGCAAGCACCTTATTTCTGAGGCCGATGCCGGACGAATACGGAGAATTGATCCTGAGCAACTGTATATCAGTATGATATCGCTAATCCTTTTCCCATTTGCCATTAAAGAGCTTATTTGCGATAGGAATCAGTTTTCCAAGGAGGAATTTCAAGCCTTTATTGAGGAACGAAAAAGTATTATTCCCGAGATGCTGATAGGCTTACTTAAAGCTTAGGATTGCCAGAATTTAAACATTTGTAGCTAATCGTACAGACGCATCATAAGGACACTTGGAGTTTTTGAAGTTTAACTAACCATTGCCCATTGTGTGATGTACCCGAAATGGCTGTTCGTCTTACTGGCTGTTTACACATTGATACCCTTCCATGGTGAGGCATTACCGCACAACCATACGATTTATGTCGTTCAGGAAGGCTGGCATACCGGTATTATACTGGAAACCGCCGCCATTCCCGATAGCATTTGGCATGGCAAGGAAAGGTACAACGACAAAAAATACCTCGATATAGGCTGGGGCGATGAGGCTTTCTATCAGGAGCCGGGTATTAATATCATACTTGCAATACGTGCGGTTTTAATTCCAACCCAATCGGTTATCCGAATAAATGCTTTTCAAACGCATCCCGAATTGTACTATGGGTCTTTCGCATCCCTTTTTGAGGTAAATCTCAGCAATGATCAGTATAACTCTCTGATTTCCTTTATATCCAATAGTTTTATCAGGGATAAGGATGGAGAAACGATCCTTTCCCCATTGCATACAGGTAACAGAAACTTTTTCCTTGCAAAACGGAAGTATCACCTGTTTCGCACTTGCAATACTTGGGTTTGTATGGCGCTTAAAGAAAGTAACGTTCTTAGCCGGTCGGTGGGGATTGTAACACGTAGGCAGCTGGCACGGCAATTCAACAGGTTGGATCAAAAAATCGTTAGAAAAATTCATTAGACATGACTGAATCAGTCGAATATATATTTGCCAATCAGAAGAGAAAATAACTTTTGCTAAAAAAACATACTTTTGCCAAAAACTCAACATCAAAATGCAAGGAGGAATAACCATACGTCACTATAAACCGTCCGATTACCCTGCAGTTATTGAGGTTTGGAATCAAACTGATTTGGGCGGAGCCCAAAGGGGCGATAATCAGGCCATCATTGAGCATAGCATTGCCATGGGCGGGTGCATGTTTATTGCCGAAACGAATGATGGAGCAGTTGTGGGCACTTCGTGGATGACTTTCGATGGAAGAAGAATCCATTTGCACCATATTGGCGTGAAACCCGTTTTTCAGCGAAAGGGCATTGGAAGAATGTTAACGGAGCAATCGATAAACTTTGCCAAAGTGAAAGGCTATCAGATCAAGCTGGAGGTTCATAAGAATAATATTTTTGCCGTTAGATTGTATAAAAAATTGGGCTTTAAATATTTGGGCGATTACGATGTTTACATAATCAGATCGTTCGATTAATTGACCGCTCTCCATAGGTTTTTATGTTCGTACTTTGAAAGAAATATTTTACATTTGAAAAACTAAAACCTGAAAACTATGAAAACAAAACGTTTTGTACTCATCCTGACAGTATGCTTTCTATTTGCAGGCTCCTTGTGGGCGCAAACCGAGGAGGGGGGAACAAAAATTGATAAGGTAAAAAAGGGTTGGAACTTTGGCGGTTTACCTGTAGTATCATTCGACTCCGATTTGGGATTTCAATACGGAGCTTTATTGAATATTTTCAACTATGGCGATGGAAGCCGCTATCCCGACTTTAACCATAACCTTTGCTTAGAGTGGTCTAGATTTACCAAGGGCAGCGGTATCAACAGAATATTTTTCGATACCAAGACTTTGATTCCGGGCATCAGGTTTACCACCGATTTGAGCTACTTAACCGATAAAACCTACGATTTCTATGGGTTCAACGGTTACGAATCGCAGTACAATTCCTCTTGGACTGATGACGGGCAAAGCGATTACATGTCCCGTGTATTCTACAAGTACGATCGTAAGCTGTTTCGATTTTCTGTTGACCTTCAGGGAAAACTACCCGTTAATAATTTGGGTTGGGCTGCAGGTGTGGGTATCTACGATTTTACCATTGGAAGGGTGGATATTGATAAGCTCAACGAGGGAAAAACCGATAATCTCCTTCCCGATACCCTTACACTCTACGAGTATTTTGAAAAGTGGGGTATTATAAAACCCGAAGAAAAGGACGGAGGTCTGACAACATACTTAAAAGCAGGGGTAGTATATGATACCAGGGATAATGAACCTAACCCCAACAAGGGGATTTGGACAGAAGCCGTAGTAACCTTTGCTCCGTCATTTTTGGGTATTGGTAAGGAGTACCAGCACATGAAGTTCTCGCTAACCCATAGG